>ODAI011161766.1_pt1 | contig 13585 bp, 13 predicted proteins | sample 1539321 | NCBI WGS metagenome assembly ODAI01 (sample SAMN02144231, study PRJEB22623) | gut metagenome | biome: sheep rumen | host: Ovis aries | place: New Zealand
CATTCGCATGGCCTTCTGACGGGGGATAAGCTTGCCTGTCCAGCGCAGAGGCAGCCCGTCGAGGGCGATATTGGCAGTGGTGGTCTGCTCGGGGCGTACCTCTTTCTCTGTGCCATCGGCGAGGAAGACATGCTCTGAGAGCGTCACACCGTAGGCCACTTTCTGGGTAGGCGTCACAAATACCTTTTTCAGTCCTTCGACCTTCAGACCGAACTGCTCCATATCCACTTCAGGATCACCGGCGATGAGAGCATCAGCCAAACCTTCGCCATACTGGGTGAGCAGCGCCTCGTCGGTGGTCTTCATCGTGGCACGTACCCGCCGTTCATTCACACTCTTCTTGCCGTCAGCCGTCTTATAGACAGGCGTCGAGCGGTGAAACGTAGTGCCGAAAGCCACCTCAGCATCACGCTTCACATCGTTGGATAAATTTATCTTACGCATAATGAATCCATTTATTATGTAAAACGAGCGGTATTAGAACATACTGAAATCCAGTTCATCGATTTCTTCCTCCACGGATTCCTCGGTGTCGTCTATGGTGGTTTCCTCTGCTAATGACACTAGGGGGAACTCCTGCTTGTCGCCTGTAAAGAGGAACAGACCGCCGGGGGTGTTCATCAGATAAGCATCGTTGTGGTTGGGGCCGCCGCGATAACAGAAGTCGAACTTGTAGATGTCATCGCCCACGGCTGCGGCCAGGTCGGCATTGACCAACTGATAAACTGACTCCCAGTCGTTGTCGAGGAACTCCTCTGCGGTAGCCTTCTGCTTCAATTCGATGGGCGCATCGAACGACGACGCAAACGTAGGCAGCACGGTCCGGCCGTCCTCGTCGTAGGCCGTCAGCCCACTTTTCTCCACCCAGCGGCCGTCGCTGTCCACGACAGCCTGCTTCAGTCCCCCCGAGGGGATGATGAGTGCATCGTCGGCCGACAGATAGGCTGAGCCACACACATTGCCATCGCGGTCGGTGGCTATGGTGTCTGTCCAACCGTAAATCTTCTTTCTCTCGAGTTTAACGGGAGCAGCTCCATAGTCCGTTCCGCTTAGTTTGAATAATAGTTCTTTTGCCATATTCTGTACGTTAGGTTTATTGTTTCATTTGATATGCCTCATTCACTTTCTTCATACACGGCATGATAATCGAAAATCACGTCACCGACTTTTCCGCGATAACCAGGATAAGTATCGTTTTCAATATCTTCGGCGGTCACCTTGTAGGGATGAGAGACATCGCGCTCAAAAAGCACAACGTTATAATTGCGCGACAGATTGTAAGAATTATCGTTTATTACGAAATACGCCCCATCTGTTTCGCAGATCCAATCCTGCATATCAACATTGTACACCTTATGGATCTTGACCGTGTCACTGCTGAGATGCACACCAAAATAATCACTCTCTACTTCTATCCAGCCCACTTCTTCACCTTTGACAATGTAGAATTTGTTATCCGGCAGATAAAGTTGACGAGTAACCTTCCCGATAATTTCTTCCATAGCATTTTCTTCCCCGTCAAAAAAGTCTTCGTGGTAAATATCGTTGTACAATTCCAACTCATATTCTTCGAATTCTTTCTTTATCTTATCGGGCAGTTGGTCATAGTCATCGTCGTATTCCTCTGAGAAATCTATCTCTTTCTCTTCCAAAAAGCTGTAGAGGTCTTCACTGTCGTCCACGCCCATGAAAGCATTATCTACGATTTCATAATCGGTATCCAACAAGACATCAGTCTCACTGTCCCGGATTTCTAAATCGAAACCGGCGTCACATCCATAGAAACTGACATTCCGTAATTCAAAATCAGTAATCTTTATATGGATGTTCTCCTTAGAATATTTCTTAATCTTACCCATCAATTCTTATGCATGAATCAGAACGATATTGACCTTATTGTCGCGGCCGTTGGAGATGTCCTATTCATACTATTCATCTTCTTCATCGTCTAGGTCCTCGTCATACTCCACCTCATTCATGTCGCAGTCAAGGAACTTTGCACCACCAAAGTCTTTCCATCCTGGCACAAAGAACGGATCCTGCATTCTATAGAAGTGACCGTCATATTCCACCACTTCCAGTAACACGTCCATATCTCTTAGAGCATTGTAACATTCATCCGTAAGACCAAAGTCATCGTCCCACCAATCATCTGAACCTGCGAAGTGCAGTTTCTTGATGTCAAACTCCTCGTCCTCGGGCAGTTCAATGTAGAAAGTCACCTGTCCCTTGCCCGGACTGCCGCAAGCGAAATAGTTAACGCCATCGTCTGAGACAGCCTCATTATATTCCTTGGCTTGCAGGCGGAGGTAATTGACGAAGTCCAGGTAGCCATCTTCCTTGAGCTGCTCCCATAGTTCGCTAAAGATGCCGGGGACATCATCCTGATTTGGATCGGCTTTCTGCACCACTTTCCATGCAGGCCAACCATCATCATCATAGTTTTCGTCCATCCATTTTATGATTTCGGCATCGCTTTGAGGCTTTTCATCCTCTTCACCGTCCCACGCGTCCTCCAGCCAATCCTTGAGGGTATAATCCTGATAATCACCAAAGTCTCCGTAATCTAACTGTGGCAGTCTATCAAACGAAAGTTCTTTGTCGCCATCCTTTACCTTCAGGTTGACGTTCTCGTCTCCATTGACGAAGAATACGGAACAAGTATCCTCAAACCTGTCATACAAGTCGTCAGGTTCTTCGCCCGAACCAATATACTTGTTTGCATATGATTTGCTTACTGGGGTGATATCCACCGTTCCCAGCCATCCAGTCCAGACGGTCAGTTCAACAGTCTTCATTTTCTTTTCTTTCATAGTTCCCTCTCCGTCTTTAATTGAATAATCTTTATCCATAGTCATTGGTAGCGATTGGCCTGTACATCGCAGAGGTTTTAAGATTTCCTTGTTTACTTTTTCCTTACGTTCCCGCTATATTCTCTCAGATAGACGTAGCGGTCGGTGTAGACCTCAATGTCGCGGCCGTTGGGGGCCAGGAGCAGGTCGAGGATGTGGTTTCCATTGAACTCCGTCACTCTGCTCCAGCTGCTGCCTCCTATGGAGCGACGCTGCAGTTCCTTGTCGTTGTCAGGATTGATCCTGTAGACAAAAGCTTCGATTCTTACTTGATTAGCCATCTGTTTTTCCAGTTTGTGATTGTATGGAGCGCAGCCGAGTAATGGCCACGCTCCAATGAAACAAACAATTTACTTCTTCGTCTTCGCCTTCTTCTCAGGGGCCTTTTCCACGATGAACGGATGCAAGGCACCTGGCAGCACTTCTTCGTAGTAGTCCTTCTTACGCGGAGGGACATTGATGGCTTTCAGGGTGAGCGGGAACTGACTGGTACGCCTGATATTGATATGCGTCCGGTATTCATCCTCTTCTTCTACATAGAGTGAGAGCATATTCTCGTGGGCCTTCTTGATACCTGAGCCCAGGGTCAGCGTTTCCAATGCTGTGCAGTCGGCAAAGACCTTTTCTTCCAGTTTCGTAGGTCCTCCCATCAGCGTAACAGAGGTCAGGGCGGTGCATCCCTTAAAGACGCGCTCTCCCAGTTTCTTCAACGTCTTGGGCAACACGATGCTAGTCAGCGCAGTGCATTCAGCGAAGGCATCATCCCCTATCTTTTTCACGGAGTCAGGGATATGAATGTCCGTTAGCTTGTCGCAGCCTTCAAAAGCCCAAGCACCAATTTCGGTAATGGTGTCGGGGATATGAATGTCCGTTAGCTTGTCGCAGCCTGCAAAAGCCCCAGCACCAATTTCGGTAATGGTGTCGGGAATGTTGAAATTGGTGAACCCGCATTTGGCAAAGAGACCATTAATCTTTGTGACTTGACTGGGGAAGGTAAAGTCCTTCAGGCTGCTACAGTCTCTGAATGTTCCTTCTCCGATTTCGGTGATAGACTCAGGAATGGCGATGCTGGTCAAACTTTTGCAATAGGCGAAAGTATGATCGCGAATGCATGTCAGCGATTTTGGCAGCACGATGCTGGTAAGGTTCTTACATCCGAAGAAGGCACACCTGCCTACCGAGGTGACAGACTCAGGAATGACGATGCTGGTCAGACTTTCGATCCCTTGAAAGGCATGTTCCTGTATTGCGGTCACCGTATCAGGGATGACGGTTGCTGCGCTTCCAAAAAGCAAGGTGTCATCTTCAATGATGGCATTGCAGTCGTTTCGCGAGTCATAACGCTTGTTCCCCTCTTCAACCACAATAGAGGCCAAGGCTGAACAATCCTTTAATACCTCTTTGCCGAGATGCCTCACCGACTTTGGAATGACGATGCCCGTCAGGCCAATACACTCCTTGAAAGCGTCGTCACCAATCCACTCTACCGAACTGGGAATAACGATTTGGGCAAGACTGGTGCAGCCATAAAAGGCACGATTCTCGATAGTGGTGACACTGTCAGGAAGAACGATGCTGGCCAGTTTCGTGCATTCTTGGAAAGCACCGAGGCTGATGGTCTTGATGGTGTGAGGCAGAATGACGTTTGTCAGATTGGGACATTCATCCACAATTCCTTCTCCTGTTTCTGTCATGCCTTCCTCAAACTCTATCGTCGTTAGATTATTACAATTGGCAAACAATCCGTAGTCTTGCTCTTCGATGCTTTTGGGCATGAAAACGCTAGTTAGACCAGCGCACTTCTCAAAAGTGAGATATCCCACTTTCTTCACGGATGCAGGAAGAAAGTCGATGCTGGTCAGGGCAACACACTCAGAAAAAGCCCTCTCACCAATCTCTACGACAGAGTCGGGCATGTCAACCTTGGAAAGAGTGGTGCAGCCCTGGAAGGCACTTCTACCAATCTTCGTTACTGAATTGGGAATGGCGATGCTCTGCAATTTGCAGTCTTGAAAGACTTCTTCCTTCAGTTCCGTCAACGCATTGGACAATTCAACTTTTGTCAAGCCGGTGCAGCCTTTGAAAACACGTTCCTCAATCTGGGTTACTGAGTTGGGAATCACAATGCTAGTAAGACCTGTACACTCATAAAAGGCTCCTGAGCCTATCGTCTTGAGCGAGTTGGGAAGCACAATGCTTTTCAGCCCAGAGCAATGGCCAAAGGCAAAGGCTTCTATCTCGGTTACAGAATCAGGAATGACAACGCTTGTCAGCTCTTTACAATTATTGAATGCGTTATCTTCTATCACTGTGGTCCCTTCCGGAATGATTCCCATTCCGTCCTTAATTTCATATTTTGCCATAGTTCAAATTGTTTTTATTGGTTATTTCTTTCCTTTTTTGGCTGTAGGCAGTTCCACAACCAGGTCGCGCAGGTCCTCGGGCAGTCGGCTTCTGTAATAGTCGCCCTTCTTGGCGGGCACGTTGATGGTCTTGATGGCGGTGCAGCCTTGGAAGGCAGACGGATCAATCTTCTTGATGCCGGCACAGAGGGTGATGGTTTCCAAGGCGGTGCAATCCAAGAACGTACCATGCTCAATCTTTTTCAGTGGGCTCAGAATGGTTATCTCCTTTAGGAACCTGCAGCCCTCAAAAGCATTGTGATCGATGGCGGTAACGGTCTCTGGAATGACAAAACTGGTGAATGCCACTCCTTTCAGACCTTCCCAACTAATCTTGGTGACAGAAGCGGGAATGGTAGTTGTCTTGCAGCCACAGACCAGGGTGTTATTGCTTGTCTCAATGACGGCATTGCAACCTTCGCGCGAATCATAATTAGGATTGCCGTCCTCCACCACGATGGATTCCAACTGGTCGCAGCCGCAGAACAGATTTGTGCCGTAAAGCCTATTGACCGTGTTCGGAATAAACACGGAAGTGATGCCTGTGCCCGTGTAAGCTGTGCCACTGATGCCCGTCACAGAACGCGGAATGACCGTATTCTTGCACGCTACATCCAGCGTGTTGTACTCCCGGCTAATGATGGCATTGCAGTCCTCACGCGAATCGTATTTGGGGTTGCCCTCCTCAACGGTGATGCGCTCCAAACTGGAACAGTAAAGGAACGCGTTCGAATCGATGTCTGTCACCGACCTGGGGATAACCACGCTTTTAAGGCCAACGCAGCCATTAAAGGCATCGTATCCAATTTCTGTGACTCCGTCTGGAATGACAGTTGTATTGCATCCTGAAATCAGTTCACCCGTCTCTGTTTCTATGATGGCGTTGCACCCTCCGCGTGAGTCGTACTTCTTGTTGCCCTCGGCCACGACGATGCTCTCTAAGCTGGAGCAATGTACTACGGGATTGTAAATATCCTCAACCGACTCAGGGATGAATATACTCTTCAGACTCTTGCAGCCACAGAACGTCTTCCAAAGGCGGGGAACGGCGTGAGGAACATTGATGCACTTCAAGTTCGAGCAGTCTTCAAAAGCATTTCCGCCGATTTTTGTCACCGTCTCCGGTACCACCATTTCCGCGAGCGACGAGCATCCGTCGAAAGCGTAATCACCAATCTCCGTCACGCCGTCCTGGATGAAAAACTCCTTCAGCTTTGCACAGCCTTGGAATGCGCTTAAACCAATTACTTCAACGTGTTCCGGCTGGATGACCTTCTGCAGGTTGACACACCCGCTGAGTCCTGTCAGATATGTTATCTTCGGTGGGAACCTGAACTCCGTAAACTTCACACAGCCTTTGAAGGCATCAATGCCAATCTCTTTGATGCCGTCGTGCAGGTTGATGGTCTCCAACTCACGGCAGCCTTCGAAGGTGCTCATGCCAATAATGGTCATATGCTCAGGAATGGAGACTGACTTCAGGCTTGTGCAATTCTGGAAAACACCCCCCATAAAGCCATTAAGTTCCTGGATTTGTGGGGGTAGAACGATGCTGGTGAGTGAACTGCAGCCAGCGAAGGCACCACCACCAATTTCATATAGTGTGTCTGGGAGCTCTATTTCTGTCAGACTTGTGCAACCAGCGAAAACGTCGCCGCCAATCTTGCCTACCGACTTGGGGATGATGACTCTCTTTAGGTTCTTGCACCCCTTGAAGGCTCTGTCTTTTATCTCAACGATATTGTCGGGTATGACAATGCTGGTCAGTTCCAGACAATCCATGAACCCTTCTTGTACAAGGACTTGCCTCTCAAACTCTCTGGGGATGATTCCCTCTCCGTCTTTAATTGAATAATCTTCATACATAGTCATTGGTAGCGATTGGCCTGTACATCGCAAGGTGCTATATTGTTCTCTTTCATTTTTGTTCTCATCTTAGGGCTCCTTTATAATATAGAACAGGATTCCGGAGATTTAATTCGTGATGGTATTATTATTCCTCGTTTCCGCGAAGGCGAAGCCCAACTGCTGCAGTTCTGCTATAACCTCAGGTTTTGGCCCGCGCCCATGGTCGAGGTGCCGGCTGATGAGCAGCGCCATGCGGTAGGCGATGATCAGCTTACGCTCATCGAGATTCATCACGTCGGAGGCTGGGCGCAGCACCAGCACATTGGCCTTTGGCGAATTTTCGCGGATGAAATAGGCCAGGTTCTTCTGACGCTCGTTATGCTTCAGCGGATAGAGGTCAGAGCCACAGACGGTCTTCAACCGGAACTCATCATCCATCAATTCCGTGAAGTCTGCTGTCAGCTGATGATAGGTAGCCAGGTCGGTCACCGTGCACTCCTCACCGCCTTTCTTAGTGCAGTTGAAGTGGAAGTCGTTCTTGTCAACCTCGTTCTTCAGGTGGTGCTTGATGATAATGACCCAAGAGTTGCTGCCTTCACAACACTTCTCCAAGTCGCCCAAGAACGCATCGCGATATTCCTGCTTCTTCTTTATCTTCTCTACTGCCTTCTCTACTGCATCAGTACTTTTCTGCTTCTCATGACGCGGGTCACGCTCGCCGCCCTTCTTTTGGGCGCAGTGCCAAGCCAGATCCTTCATGTCGTGCAGGGGCTCAATATTCATATTGAAGTAGGGGTCTTGGTCATCATAGTCCACCTCCAGGTCCTTGCTCAGATAGTTGAAGCCACCCAGCATGGCCAGATAGTAAGTAAACCAACCGGTTCCCTTCTCGGCATAGCTGCTCGTGGACACGATGGTCACCTTCGAGTTGCGGTCGATGAAGCAACCATACTTCTGGCCTGTCAGCGGCACATATTCCACCACGAAGCGGGCATCGGCCTCGGCCTTGGCCTGCGCCACGTTCTTCAGCCTGATTTCCGGGAACTTCTTGCAGCAGTCGATGATATCCTTCAAGTCCATGTTCTGGCGAGCCTGCATCTTGTAGACGGGAATCTCCTGCGGCACGAAGTAGAGGTCCCTGTCGCCAAGGTGCCACGGGTCCTCCTCTCTGTGTTCCTGCAGATAATTGCCCAACACCTTATTACTATCCCGCAGGAACGCCTTGCGAATGCGGTCGCGTAGTTCTGCCAATTCGCGCTCGCGCTTCTCGTCGTTCATCGCATCTATCAGACCCGAGCCTACCAGACCGGCAGGTACTGCAAAGATAGCAACGCCAAGCACGCCCACGAGCGTACCGATAAACTTTCCTATCGGGGACAGCAGGGGCTCGTCAACCATCTTGCTTGGGTCGCCGATGTATTTCTCGTATGGCCAGATGAACGCATCCCAGAATCCGAAATCGGGTTGCACCTGACGCTCCGCCAACCAAAGGAAGATGGTCAATATGAATGTGATGACCGCGAGATAGAGAACAGAGATTCCTATTTCGCGCCGAGTGGCAAGAAAAGCTTTATGGAACAGAGAGAAGCCTAACATTTGCTACGATTTGTCTTGGTTATGAACTTGTTAATCAACATACATCTCACTCGCATCTACGCCAGCTTTTTCTTTTAGTGTCATCATATCTCTTCTCTCATTTGCACACTACTATATGTTGTCCTGTTTTCAAGAGTATAGAAAACCGTGTATGGCTTTTGGTTTGCAGGATTCAAAACGTGTTCTGCCATGATGAAAACATACTTGTCACCCTCCTTTTCAAAGTGAATAAAAGGAGTAACATCACTCTTCCTGGAATTCTCACCTTGTTCCATCAATACGCAAATGGTGTCCTCCAAGACTTTATTCTTAAACGCTATTAGCGCTCCGACATTGACTTCTCTTTTCCCTTTAATGTATTTAGCAATTTCTTTGGGTTTCCATTCACGATGTTCTTTCCTCGCTTTACTAATCTCTTTTATGATTTCAAAATCTGATGATTTTTCTTTTTCCAGAATCTCACCCACAAGATAATTAAGAGGAATCACGTGATCTATTGCGACTTCCCGTGTAGAATAAACCTGCATAGGACGACCTTGGACAAGGCCATCATTATTTACAATCGGAGGGAAAGAGGGTGTGAACACCTGAAGTCCATGTTTCTTGTCTGTATTCAGGAACATAACAAGCTGATAGGGCTCTGTTTCATCATTCCTCCTAAATTCTATCCGATCAACATCATTGATAAGACTATAGTATTTACCATCTGCAGCTAACACATAGATGCGGTCATAAATCTTAGCCTTCCATTCCGATTTGGTTTTTATATCAATGAATTGATTGATGATATCTATTGGGAAGACGTCTCGTGCCCAAGCATCGACCTTAGACTGAAGTTTTTTCCAAAACTCGTTGCTCGCAGCTTTGTCGCTTCCTCTGTTGATTTTCCAAATATTTTCCATAATTCTATCTGTTTTTGAATAGTTTCGTAAGTATGAGGATGCGATAAACCTATACATCGCAAGGTTTATAGTTATCAATTTGTCGTCATTCCTGCTCCAGCAACTTTTTGAAGTAGCTGATGACGGCGGGCCAATCCTTGAACTCACCCTGTCCGAAGTGGATGTGCGTTCCCTGAAAATCAGCCACACCGTTATTAGTACTGTCATCGATGAGGTAGTCACCACGGTTCAGGTCTTTATGGTGACTGAGGATGAGTCGTTTGTGGGCCAGTTTACCCAGGTTCCGCTTCACCCAAAGGAGTTTATCGCTCCACGCCAGTGGGTTCTCCCAAGGTGCGGTGGAGAGGATATAGGTGTCGAAGTGCTCAGCCAGGAACGTGAATGCGTCCTTGGCTCCTGGCATCTCGTCCATCACGGCAAAGATGCCGGGGATGTCATCGTAGTGATTCTTGCCTTTGCCGTCATCTGCATACTGCTTCAGTATCTCATCAGGCATCTTTTCAATTCCAGAATCGAAGTTGACCAAGGTGTTGTCCAAGTCAATATATACAATTTTTCTCATTATTAGATGTTAGTACGTTTAGAGGGTATCATACATTATATTCAGAAAATGCGCAGACATTGGCTACGCATCAGCAGGCCTACCACAGCCCAAACGTACCATAGAAACGTCTGCGCATAGTGCGCATACGCTTTAAGTACGTTATTTGTTCTGGCTCGTCTGTCGTCGAGGTGGTAGTTCGCTGATGTTAGAGCCGTGCTTTTCGGGAAAGCATGCTGCAAAAATAGGAAGATTCGTTGAATTGACAAAGAAAAAGCCCTGAAAAGTTCAATAAGGAGATGAAAAAAGCATCAAAAGACGTTGCACGAGGAAGAAAAAGACAGCAAAGTCCTTGGGAAATCCGGCGAAAGGAGTCCGAACGTGGCGGAACGAAAGTTTTTTCGTTTTTCGCCATCATCAAGAAGAAAAACTGAGCTACGTCGCTGAAAGCGGGGAGCAAGGCTTTATATTATGCGGCAATATCATCATCGAGGCCTCAAACCATTATACTTATTTTTGAGCAAGAACAGCCTTCTTGTATTTGGAAATATGTTAAAAATACCCTATTTTCAGCGGAAACATAAAGAAAAATACAACTTTCCGCTGGTTATAGAGACTTTTTTGCTATATTTGCAGCGGATTTTAATAAAACAAGTGTCATCATGATTATCGGACGTGAAAAGGAACAACGTGAACTGCTGGAGCTTCTTGACAAAGAGGAATCACAGTTTTGTGCCGTTTATGGCAGACGGCGTGTGGGTAAGACGTATCTCATCAGAGAAACTTTCAACTACAACTTCTGCTTTCAACATACAGGAGTTGCAAAAGGAACGCTTCGCCAGCAACTGACGGCATTCCGAAACTCTCTGGTGGCGGCAGGCATGACAAAGTGCGCCATACCCAAAACATGGATTGAAGCCTTCGAGCTGCTGAAGCAACTCATCAATGAGGCTCCGGCCGGCAAGAAGATTCTTTTCATCGACGAGCTTCCGTGGATGGACACTCCCAAGGGAAACCTTATCGGTGCCCTGGAGAACTTCTGGAACGGATGGGCTACAGCACGACGGGAAAAGGACATCGTACTCTTAGTATGCGGTAGTGCTACCTCATGGATCAGCAAGAAGCTCTTGAAGGACAAGGGCGGTCTTCGCGGAAGGCTGACCAACCGTATAAAACTCGTTCCCTTCACTCTCCGCGAGTGCGAACTCTTTGCCCAAAGCGCCAATCTTGCACTTGGCAGAAAAGACGTTCTGGAACTCTACATGATTCTTGGTGGCATACCTTACTACTGGAGTTTCCTGAAGAAGGGGCTAAGCGTTGCACAAAATGTAGACCAGCTGTTCTTCACGGAAACAGCCCAACTGCGTGATGAGTTCGAGGCACTATATGCCACCCTATTCAAACGCCCAGAGAATTACCTCAAGGTAATCGGATGTCTGAGCGATGGCCGGAAGACTGGAATGACCAGAGAGGACATACTACGTGAAAGCAAGCTCTCTGACGGTGGCACTTTCTCCACCATATTGGAAGAGTTGGAAGAGTGTGGCTTCATCCGCCGCTTTGCTTCTGCAGATACAGCAGAGACAAATTCACTTTATCAGCTGATAGACAACTATACCCTCTTCTACTATCTCTGCATCAAGAAGAACGCCTTCAGCGACGAGCATTATTGGACCAACACCTTCACATCCACATCCCATAATGCCTGGAAGGGACACGCCTTTGAACGGGTATGCCTTCAGCACGTTCCGCAGATTAAGGCCGCACTTGGCATAGCTGGTGTACAGACAAACGTGTGCTCGTGGTTTACTCGTGGAACAGAAGAAAGACGCGGAGCACAGATTGACCTTGTGATGCAACGTGCAGATGGATTTACAGACCTATGCGAGATGAAACATTCTACTAATGTCTTCACCATCGACAGAGATTACGCAACGAACCTTCAAAACAAGATTGAAGCATATCAGGAACTCTCGAAAGACAAGCGCACATTACACCTTGTCATGGTTACAACGAATGGCGTTGTCCACAACAACCACTATAACATGATACAGAACGAAGTGACCATGGATGACCTTTTTAAGATATGAATCATATGTCAGAATCAGGTGAAATAACACCCCATGAAATTCTCCATGATAGCCTTTTTCGAGCAAAACCAGGTAGAAGAGAAAGTATATAAGTTTGATTCTACAGGGCTTTAAGTAAGAGGTAAGCAACGTCACGGACTTCTTAGATAAAGCGATCAGACACATTCTGACCATACTCTTTGAGGATATATGCTTCAGTGCGATGAAGAGCCTCTTCCGCATGTCTTAGCCAAAGAACCTTCATAGAGCAGCTGTGTGTTTATGTCCAAACACTTCATCATTAGTCTTGTACCTCCCGGCAGCGAAGTCTTCTTCCGCTTCACGGAGCATCGTCTCAATTTCATCCATCGTGTAGGGTTCCGATGATTCTTGTTCCCGCACTTGTTCGTAGAGACGATCGGCAAGCCATTGTTTGTTGTCCGTGGACAATGCCCCTGTTAGATAGTCAAGCAAGCTGGTAAGTGTTGTTGTGCTCATTGCTGTTGTTTATTTCTGGATTCAGTAAAAAATGGCCAAGGGATAATCTATAGCCCAAGTCTTTTTCGTTCCTTTCTGGCGGCAAAGATAGGCGATTTCTTCAGGACAGCCAAAGGAAAAACATATTTTAACTTGGAAAAGAGCGCACCTGTCACGCTTCATCGTGGCAGGTGCGCTCTTGGGATATTGCAGGGTGCTGTTCTTGTATATGTGAAATATATCCTCAAAAAACTATAAAAAATAGAAAGACTTCAGTTCCTGTGCATCTCCCCAAAAATGGATAAGGCGGATGGGTACGGTCAGGTGTGTCCCTGCTGTCATTGCATAAGGCTGGAAGCTCTCGCCAAACTGCGCGAAAGCCTTGTCCAGATGACGGCGGATGTCACATCGCAGCTCGTTCTCACGACCCACGCGCAGGTTACCGTCAACCTCGCGGAAGAGCAGATGCTGAACTTTGTCCTGCAACTTCTCTTCAGAGATATTGTAAACACAATGATACAGTCGCATGAATTCCTCGCGGTTGCGACTCAGACTTACAGGAGTCTTGCACTCAGGATGATTGACATGGTGAATCAGGAACATCAGGTAATAGACCATCGATGCCTGATTGGTGAAGCTCAACCTAACCTCGTCCCGACTATCCTGATGGAGGAACACCAGAAACCGCCCCGTGTTGCCCGTGATGGCCACTGAGGCATCGGTTTCACGGACCGCCACACTTACAGTGGACTGTCGAGCCAGTGTCTCAGCATCCAGATATAGACCCGAGAACATACGTTGCGTCTTCGCATCGGCGCGCTTCAACAGGTACTTTATGGCATCGGCAGCACCACCGGCGTAGAGTTGCATCACGGCATCCTCCAACGCACCGTCGATA
>ODAI011211178.1_pt1 | contig 13585 bp, 14 predicted proteins | sample 1539321 | NCBI WGS metagenome assembly ODAI01 (sample SAMN02144231, study PRJEB22623) | gut metagenome | biome: sheep rumen | host: Ovis aries | place: New Zealand
CAGCACCTGCGTTCTGCTCAGGAATTCCTGCACGTTGGTGACGAGGTTGAGGCCGTTATTCTCACTCTCGACCGCGAGGAGCGCAAGATGTCGCTCGGCATCAAGCAGCTGAAGGAAGATCCGTGGGAGGCCATCGAGGTGAAGTACCCCGTTGGTTCGAAGCACTCTGCCAAGGTTCGCAACTTCACCAACTTCGGTGTCTTCGTAGAACTGGAGGAAGGCGTAGATGGTCTGATTCACATCAGCGACCTCTCGTGGACCAAGAAGGTGAAGCACCCGTCAGAGTTCACCCAGGTGGGCACCATGATAGATGTCATCGTGCTCGACATAGATAAGGAGAACCGCCGCTTGAGCCTCGGCCACAAGCAGCTGGAGGATAACCCGTGGGATGTCTTCGAAGAGAAGTACACCGTAGGTTCTATCCACGAGGGCAAGATTACCGAGCTGCTGGAGAAGGGTGCCGTCGTATCGCTCGACGAGAATGTAGAGGGCTTTGCCACTCCGAAGCACCTGGTGAAGGAAGACGGTTCGCAGGCCCAGCAGGGTGAAGTGCTGCCCTTCAAGGTGATTGAGTTCAACAAGGACTCGAAGCGTATCATCCTGTCGCACAGCCGCACCTTCGAGGATCCGCAGCGTGAAGAGAAGAAGGCTGCCGCCAAGAAGGCACGTACACCGAAGAACGACACGCCGAAGATTGAGAACGTTGCTGCCAGCACCACTCTGGGCGACATCGACGTATTGGCTCAGCTGAAGGCTCAGATGGAGAAGGGCGAGTAATCCCCCCCACCTCGAAAATACAACTGTAAGAAGATGAGGGCGCAGCATACTGTGTCCTCATTCTTTCTTCAATAGACTTTACGAGATTTTGTGTTAGCCATGATATTGTTCATTTATCAGCCAACACAACACCTTGAACAATAGACGATAAATTACGAAGAATAGTCATTAAGAAAACAACAAGCGATGAACAAGGAAGAAAACATACGGCAAGACTCGCTACAAGCCTGGATGCTGGCAGCCCGCCCTAAAACGCTGACGGGTGCCGCCGTACCGGTAATGATAGGACTGGCTCTGGCATGGACGGACAGCAAGGGCTACGAGTTGGATGTCTTCAGCTGGACTGCGGCAGCACTATGTATGCTGTTCGCCCTGGTGATGCAGGTGGATGCCAACTTTGTCAACGACTTCTTCGACTATGCACGTGGCAACGACGATGCCGCCTCGCGTTTAGGACCGCTACGGGCGTGTACACAAGGATGGGTGAAGGTGGAGTCGATGAAAAAAGCCATAGCCACCACCACCTGTCTGGCCTGCCTCGTAGGACTGCCGCTGCTGCTCTTTGGCGGTTTGGAGATGCTGCTGGTAGGGCTGCTGTGCGTAGTGTTCTGCTTCCTCTATACCACTCATCTGTCGTACATCGGCATGGGCGACGTGCTGGTATTCGTGTTCTTCGGCATCATACCCGTGTGCATCACCTATTATGTACAGCTGCATACAGTAACGTGGCAGGTATTCACGGCATCGGTAGCATGTGGGGCAGTCATTGACGGACTGCTGATAGTGAACAACTACCGCGATCGCGACAACGATGCCAGAGACGGCAAGAAAACCCTGGTGGTGATGATAGGTGCCGAACGTGCCGAATGGCTTTACCTAGGATTGGGGTTGTTTGCCGTTGCCGCCGGAGTGGTGTTCTGGCTGAACGGACATGTCGTAGCTTTCGTACTGCCTTTCATCTATCTGCTGATGCACGTGTTTACATGGCTCAAGATGAAACGCATCCATGCAGGAAGACAACTCAACGTGTGTCTCGGCGAGACGGCACGCAACATCCTGATATACGGCCTTTGCGTAGCCGTCGGCCTAATGTTAGTATAGCCATTGGCTGGCTCTTTTTAGTATAGTCCTTCCCTACCCCTATCGGAGGTACAGCCAATAGAGAGCTATGGCAACAGCGATGAGCAGTAAGGTGACAACGGTCTTAATCATACAGCTTGCCACCCGCTTCACTACCAGGAAACCGATAATGACGAGCAGCAGCAGTATGACGTAATAAGTGATATTACTCTCCATAGGGGAAACTGCATTTTTAGTTCAACTGGTAGCGTCTTTTTAGAATCAACCAGCAGCATTTATTTTTAGCTCAACCAACAACGTCTTTAGTTCAGCCTGTAGCATTCTTCGCCGGCTATTCTACTTGAACAGATGACGGAAGGTAGCGGGGATAGTCGTTTCAAACTCCATGGGTTCGCCCGTTACGGGATGGTGGAAGCACAACAGCCAGGCATGAAGGCAGAGACGGTGCAGCGGGTCGTCGCCGTTGCCGTATTTCACGTCGCCGCAGACGGGATGCCCCATGTCGGCAGCATGCACGCGAATCTGGTTCTTGCGCCCTGTTTCCAAGCGAAACTCCACCAGCGAATGCTCTGTTGTGCGGTCGAGCACATGGAAATGTGTCACGGCATACTTGCCGCCGTTATCTACCGGCGACGAGTAGGTGACGTAAGCCTTGTTGTCTTTCAGCCAATTGGCTACGGTGCCCTCATCCTGCTCCATTTCGCCGCTGACCACCGCCACATAGCGCCGGTCATAAACGATGTCGTGCCAATGATGCTCCAACACCTGCTCGGTGTCGATGTCTTTGGCATAGACCATCAGGCCCGACGTGTCTCGGTCCAGCCGGTGAACGACATGTGCCGTACACTTCTGGCGCGACTTCTTGAAATAATCGTCAAGCACCGTCTTGACATTCAGCGACGAATGGCCGGCAGCCATCGAGAGGATGCCCGGCTGTTTCTCGACGACTATGAGCCAGCGATCTTCATACACAATGCGCACATAGCGGCTGCGGAAGGGCTGCTGGTTGCGCTTGGTTTTCGATACGGCAACCTTCGTGCCCGGATGCAACAGATAGTCGAACTGCGTCACCGTCTTGCCGTTCACCTTGATGCCCTGCCCTTGCAGCGTGGCTTTTATCTTGGTGCGCGACAGCTTGACGTGCTCTAACAGAAACTCCAAGAGCGGCTGCTCTTTGTCAGCCACCAGGTGGTCGTAGTCTCCAGGGGTATTGGCGCTATATCTCATAGTTGTAACAAAATCATAGAACGTCTGACGAAGGGGCTATCTGATTCTGTCGGCAGCCCTCACCAGTTTCTCGTCGGCCAGTATGGCTTTACGCGCCATGAAGAACAGGATGCAGCTGATACCGGGTAGTACGGCATGCCACGACAGGTGAAAATGGAGCGCATCGGGAGCCAGCGACTTGCTGTACACCGCCAGAGCGACATACCACACCAAATAGAGGCCGACACCTGCCAAGCACCACGCCGCCTGACGTAGGCGCTGCTTGAACATAAAAATGGCATAGACCCCTATCGTTGCTGCCACCAGCAGTATAAGGAACAGCGGGCAGACATCGTAACTCACCTCGCCGCTGTGCCGGATACGCATCAGGTTGTACACCCGTTCCACCACCAAGCCGTCGTCGGTCAGCGTTGCCGTTTGGGTAGAAAGCGTCACGATGGTCAGCACGATAGCCAGCAGCAGGTATAGCGTTTGCTTGCGTTGTATCATATCAAAAAGAAAGTAAAGATTACAGGCGGTCTTCGGTGGCAGGCTGTGCCTCGCGCACGGGGTCACGCCAGTATATCTTGCCCTCTATGAACTCCTGCGTAGCCAGCAGCGAGGGCTTCGGCAGCTTCTCGTAGTAGCGCGAAATCTCTATCTGCTCACGGTTCTCGAAGACCTCTTCCAACGAGTCGTTGTACGATGCGAACTCGGCCAGCTTCTTCGACAGGTCATCCTTGATCTGCAGGCTGATCTGGTTGGCACGCTTGGCAATGATGGCAACACTCTCATAGATATTGCCAGTATCCTGGCAGAGGTCCATGATGTTTCTTGTAACGGTATTTACCGGTGCTTTTGACTTTTTATAATCCATATCTTTATACTACAATAATATGCTTGTTCTGCTCAATCTTTATAAATATGCTTGTTCTGCTCAATCTTTATAAATATGCTTGCTCTGCTTATACCTATTATATATACATAAGGCGCTGCGGTGTAAGACCCCGAGGGTTAGTCCTTGGTGATTTTCTTGCATTTCTCGATGTACTTCTGGGCGGTAGCACATTCTGTCGACTCAGGAAACTCGTTGATGAAACCGTAGCACTCATCCTCGGCATCACGGTAGCGCTCCACACGCTTCTCTTCCGAACTGTTTTGAGCCAGCTCGAACTTGCTCTTCATAATCAGCACCGAGAAAGCCTCGCGGAGGTCTGAGAAGGGGTAAGCCTTCAGGGCGTTCTGTGCCGTGATGATGCATGCCTCGTAGTTCGACTCGGTGTTGGCGTTGATATTGCCGAAATAGCCGCCCAGGTTATAGTACAGCTTAGCCGAAAGATATTCCTTCTGCACCAGATTGTCTTGCAGCTTGAAAAGCTTCTGCTGGGCATCCTCGCGCATCTTCGAGTCGGGGTAATAGTCGATAAAGTGCTGATAGGCGTTGATGGCGCCGATGGTGGGCGTCTGGTCAAGGCGGGGCTCCGGGGCACTCTGATAGAGCGACTGCCCGATATAATAGCAGGCCTGCTCGGCATAGTCGCCCTTGGGATAGCTGGAGAAATATTTGCGGAAGGTGGCGCTGGCTGCCTCGTAGTCGCGGTTGCCGTACTGCGCCATACCCAGCATATACAATCCCTCCTGCGCCATGCTCCTGCCTTTCTGTGCCGTCACCAGTTCTTGCAGCAGCGCGGCTGCCTGCTGGTACTTGCCCCGTGCGAAACATTCCTTGGCATACTCATACTTATAGGTATTGTCTGCCGACTTATACACACGGTTGAACTCTGTGGCACATCCGGAACACAACAGGGCCATACAAAGCCATAGAATATTGCTCTTGTTCATGCGATATATCGAATTTGACGTGCAAAATTAGTCATTTTTCGCTGAATGCCCAAGTTTTTTGATAAAAATTATCAATTATCAATGGTCAATTATCAATTATTTTGTAATTTTGCAAATTATGAACTTTCAATTGACATCAAAATACCAACCTACCGGCGACCAGCCGGAAGCCATACGCCAACTGACCGACGGCATTCTGCGCGGCGACAAGGCCCAGGTGCTGCTGGGTGTCACCGGTTCCGGCAAGACCTTCACGATGGCCAACGTGATGGCCCGTGTCAATAAGCCCACCCTCATCCTGTCGCACAACAAGACGCTGGCCGCCCAGCTGTATGAAGAGATGAAGGGCTTCTTTCCTGAGAATGCCGTAGAATACTACGTCAGCTACTACGACTACTACCAGCCGGAGGCCTATCTGCCCACCACCGACACGTACATAGAAAAAGACCTCGCCATCAACGAAGAGATAGACCGCCTGCGTCTGCGTGCTGTAAGTGCCCTGATGTCCGGACGCAGAGACGTGGTGGTGGTGTCGTCTATCAGCTGCATCTACGGCATGGGCAGCCCGATGGCCCTTCACGAGAACATCATCGAGATACACCGTGGGCAGTCGATGGATCGCAACGTCCTGCTGCGCCGCCTCGTGGCAGCCCTGTATGTACGCAACGACATCGAGCTGAAACGCGGCAATTTCCGTGTGAAGGGCGACACCATCGACATCGCCATGGCCTATAGCGAGGTAATACTTCGCATCACGTTCTGGGACGACGAGATAGACAGCATCGAGGAACTGGACGCCGTGACGATGAACCGCCTTGCCACCTTCCAGGAGTACAAGCTATACCCCGCCAACCTCTTCATGACCACCCAGGAACAGACCAACCGCGCCATTGCCTGCATCCAGGACGACCTGATGAAGCAGATAGCCTTCTTCGAAGAGCAGGGCGACGGCATCAAGGCCCAGCGCATCAAGGAACGCGTGGAATATGACATGGAGATGATCAAGGAGTTGGGCCACTGTTCGGGCATCGAAAACTACTCACGCTATTTCGACGGACGGCAAGCAGGCGAGAGGCCCTACTGCCTGTTAGACTTCTTCCCCGCCGACTACCTGATGATTATCGACGAAAGCCACGTCAGCGTGCCGCAGATAGGAGCCATGTATGGTGGCGACCGTGCCCGCAAGACCAACCTAGTGGAATATGGATTCCGACTGCCTGCCGCCTTCGACAACCGTCCGCTGACCTTCGAGGAATTCAAGCAGATGACCCATCAGGTCATCTATGTCTCGGCCACCCCTGCCGACTACGAGCTGAACGAAGCTGAAGGCATCGTGGTGGAACAGGTGATTCGCCCCACCGGACTATTAGACCCCGAGATAGAGGTACGCCCCACCGAGAACCAGATAGACGACCTGATGGAGGAGATTCGGCAGCGCATAGAGCGCAAGGAGCGCGTGTTGGTCACTACGCTGACGAAGCGCATGGCCGAAGAGCTGAGCGAATATCTGCTGAACCATGACATACAGACCGCCTACATACACAGCGAGGTGACGACGCTCGACCGCATCAAGGTGCTGGAAAACCTGCGCAACGGCACCTACGACGTGCTGGTGGGGGTCAATCTGCTGCGCGAAGGCCTCGACCTGCCCGAGGTGTCGCTGGTGGCCATCCTCGATGCCGACAAGGAGGGATTCCTGCGTTCGCATCGCAGCCTCACGCAGACGGCAGGGCGCGCTGCCCGCAACGTCAACGGAAAAGTCATCATGTATGCCGACACCATTACGGCATCGATGCAGCTCACCATCGACGAGACGCTGCGCCGCCGCACCAAGCAGATGAACTACAACACCGAGCACGGCATCACCCCGCAGCAGATAGTGAAAGCCGTCAGGCAGAGCGACCTCCGAATGGGTGGCGACGACACTACCGGCGGTATCCAGAAGACGGCATACATCGAACAGCCCGCTGTTGCCGCCTTTGCTGCCGACCCCATCGTGGAGCGCATGACCCGCCAGCAGCTGGAGAAGAGCATTGCCGACACCACACGGCTGATGAAGGAAGCCGCCAAGAAGATGGACTTCCTCCAGGCCGCACAATATCGCGACGAAATCGTCCGCTTGCAGAAAGAACTGGAACTGAAATAGGCCGAAAACATTAAAAGATTAAAAAATTAGCCGCTATATGAGCCGCGATTTGGAAATTATTCGTATTTTTGCAACATCGTAAACAAAACATACAAGAATTTTTGCATCATCGTAAATAAAACATACAATAAAAATGAACAGGAAAAACGTCATGATAGCCCTCCTTGCCTTGCTGCCTCTGTCGCTCTGGGCACAGGACAACACATGGGAGCGCCCCGAAGAAGAACAGGTGGAAGAACAGCAGCAGAAAAAGCCCAAGGTAGATGCCAAATACCTGCAAGGCGCCGTGCCCTTGGTCGATGGCAAGGTAGTGTTCACCAAGCACATCGATGCTCCGGGCAAGACGGCAGCCCAGATATATGATATCGTACACGCCTACATGGAGAAGATGACCCACGAGTCCAACCAGCTGCAGGCCACACGCCTGGTGACGGAAGACGCACAGGCGGGCATCGTGGCAGGCGGATTTGAAGAGTGGCTCGTATTCAAGAAAAACCTGATAACGCTCGACCGCACCCGCTTCTTCTATGCCTTCAAGGCCGTATGCCGCGACGGGGGCGTTGACCTCACCATCAACCACATACGCTATTCTTACGACGAGCAGGGCAGCGTGTCGCGATATACCGCCGAGGAATGGATTACCGACAAGGAGGCTGTCAACAAGAAGAACACCCGCCTGCTGCCTCTCTCGGGCAAGTTCCGCCGCAAGACCATTGACCGTAAGGACTTCCTGTTTAACAAGATGGAGTCGCTGCTGAAATGAACATACGTGTAGTACGAAATTGGCTGAACACCATCTTCATCATCGGGGCTGCTGTAGGCATGTACATCTATTATAAGGGCGACACCGTCGTCGGCATCTACATCATTCTGGCTTCCATGATCATCAAATTCACAGAGTCTGCACTGAGAATGCTTAAGAAATGAAACAACTACGCTCACTCATCATCACGCTATCGGCCTGCACAGCATTGTCTATGCAGGCTCAAGTGTATAATGAAATGGACCCCAGCGGAACCATTACACAACGTGACGAATTCGGACAGACCGACCCCAACGACCCCACCAACCGCAACTTCAACCCTAACAGCCGCGACTCGCTGAGAAGCAACAAGGAGGTGCCCAAGGGCGTGAAGGCATGGACGGTAGATAGGCTGTTCGGCGACAGAAGGCCCTGCGAGCTGGACACGATGCCACACCTCTATCAGAACACCATCTACAACACGGGCATCTACGGCGAGTACAACACCATCGGCAACAACTACACGGCCCGCATGAACCGCATCTTCATTGACCGCAGGCCTACCAGCCAGTTCTTCTTCGTCGATGGCTACGACTACATGAACCGCGAGCCCGACCAGTTTCTCTTCGTCAACACGCTGTCGCCCTATACCAACATCAGCTACGACAACTGCGGTGACAAGCAGAACGGCGAAGACCACATCGACGCCAAGTTCGGCATCAATGCCGGCAAGAAGATCGGCTTCGGCTTCGACCTCGACTACCACTATGCACGAGGCTACTATCAGAACCAGAGCACGTCGCACTTCCGCGCCTCGCTGTTCGGGTCGTACATCGGCGACCGCTATCAGATGCACGTGCTGGGCAGCTTCATACACCGCAAAGCCAGCGAGAACGGCGGCATAGTCAACGACAACCACATCACCCACCCCGAGCTCTCGAAAGACCAGTACAGCGAAGAGGAGATACCCACGGTGCTGTCCCAGAACTGGAACCGTAACGACAGCCGCCACCTCTTTCTGACCCACCGCTACAATTTCGGCTTCTACCGCAAGGTGAAGATGACCGACGACGAAATCAAGGCCCGCCAGTTTGCCGCCAATGCCGCCAAGCAGAAGAAAGACCGCGAGGCCCGCCAGAAGAAGGACGGCGACGACGCACCGAAGGGGCGCGGCGACGCGCCTGTGGCTGCCACGCCGACGGGCCGCCCTGCCGATGCCAAGATCATGGGCGATGAGCCTACCGACGGTAAGCCTGTTGCCGCTGCCGACAGCACACGCATCAAAGTGGATGGTGTAGAGGCGATGGACAGTCTTCGCGCCGAGCAGGCCCGCCAGGACTCTATCGATGCCACGATGAAGCGCGAGTACGTACCCGTGACCAGCATCATCCATACCCTCGATTTCAACCATTACAACCGCATCTATCAGGCATACAACACGCCCGCTGACTATTATGCCAACACCTACTACGACTTGAACGACGAGGGACTGTATGCTGCCACCGGCATCTTCGACAAATATAAATACACCTCGGTGAAGAACACCTTCGGACTGGCCCTGCTCGAAGGCTTCAACAAGTATGTCAAGGCCGGACTGAAAGCATTCCTCTCCTACGAGGTGCGCCGCTTCCAACAGCCCGAACTGGCTGAAGGTGCCAATGCCTACTATCTCGACGGATTCACGGGCCATTGCGTCAACGTTGGCGGCGTGCTGTCGAAGACACAGGGCAAGACATTCCACTTCAACCTCGGTGCCTCCTTCGGGCTGGCAGGCATGGAGGCGGGGTCGGTTGCCGTCGATTTCAAGACCGACGTGAACTTCAAGCTCCTGGGCGATACCGTCCGGCTGGCTGCCAACGCCTTCTTCCACCGCACACCGGCCACCTACTTCCAGGAGCACTACCACTCCAAGCACCTGTGGTGGGAGAACAGTCTCACCGCACAGACGCACACCCATGCCGAAGGGCGGTTCACCTACGAGAAGACCAACACCACGCTGCGCTTTGCCATTGACGAGATACAGAACTACACCTACTTCGGCATGCAGTACAACTACAACCCCGCCGTGTACTCCGGACGCACCGGGCTGACGGGCGGTGTCTTCCAGGAGTCGCAGAATATCAGCGTCATCACGGCACAGCTCAAGCAGCACGTCCGCCTGGGCATCATCAACTGGGAAAACGTGCTCACCTATCAGAACTCCAGCCATCAGGACGTGCTGCCCGTTCCGCGCTTCAACATCTTCACCAACCTCTACCTCAAGTTCCGTATCGCCAAGGTACTCACCGTCGAACTGGGCGGCTGTGCCACGTATTTCACCCGCTACTACGCCCCCGACTATCTGCCGCAGCTCAGCGTCTTTGCCATACAGCAGAACGACGACAGCCGCGTAGAGATAGGCGGACACCCCTACATCGACGTCTATGCCAACATGCACCTAAAGAGGGCCCGCTTCTTCCTCAGCATGAGCCACGTGAATGCGGGCTCTGGGTCGAAGGACTATTTCCTCACGCCCCACTACCCCACCAATACCAGCGTGCTGCGCTTCGGCGTCTCATGGAATTTCTATAACTAAGCTATGAAAAAGGGACTCCTGGCACTCTCACCCTTGCTGGTGTTCATCCTCTTATATTTAGTCACCAGCCTCCTGGCGCGCGACTTCTATAAGGTTCCCATCACCGTGGCCTTCATGGCGGCATCAGTCTATGCTGTGGTTGTCTTCAAGGGGCGGCCCCTCCGCGAGCGCATCGACGTGTTCAGTAGCGGGGCTGGAACAGGACAGATGATGCTGATGATATGGATATTCGTACTGGCAGGAGCCTTCGCACACTCGGCAAAGACCATGGGAGCCATCGATGCCACCGTCAACCTCACCCTGTCGCTGCTGCCGGGCAACATGCTGCTGGCGGGACTCTTCCTGGCTGCCTGCTTTATCTCGCTCAGCATAGGCACCAGCGTAGGCACCATCGTCGCCCTGACACCCATTGCCGCCGGTGTGGCCACACAAACCGCCACTCCCACAGCCCTCATGACGGCAGTCGTCGTGGGCGGTTCCTTCTTCGGCGACAATCTGTCGTTTATCAGCGATACCACCATCATGGCGACATCTACCCAGGGATGCAAGCTGTCAGACAAGTTCCGCGTCAACTCGTTCATCGTCATACCGGCAGCCCTCGTCATCCTGCTGCTCTACGTCTGGATGGGCCAAGGCATCGCGTCGCCACACCAGGTCGGCGAGGTAGCATATATCAAGGTATTGCCATACATCGTGGTGCTGCTGGCAGCCATCAGCGGCATGAATGTGCTGGCCATACTCACCGTGGGCATTCTGCTGAACGGCGTCATCGGCATCGCCGAAGGCAGCTTCGACCTCTTCGGATGGATGCAGGCTATGGCTGACGGCATCATGGGCATGGGCGAGCTGATCATCATCACCATGATGGCCGGTGGACTGCTGGAGACCGTGCGGCAGCAGGGTGGCATCGATTTCATCATATCGCGGCTCACCCGGCATGTCTGCACGAAGCGCGGTGCCGAGCTGTCGATAGCGGCTCTTGTGACATTCGTCAACATGTGTACGGCCAACAATACCGTAGCCATACTCACCGTGGGGAATATCTCCAAGCAGATAGGCGACCGCTACGGCGTGGACAAGCGCAAGGCAGCGTCGATACTTGACACGTTTTCGTGTATGACGCAAGGACTCATACCCTACGGTGCACAACTGCTCATGGCTGGCGGACTGGCAGCGCTGAACCCTGTCGGCATCATTCCCTACCTCTACTATCCCTTCGCCATTGGCATCGCGGCCCTGCTGAGCATCCTGCTGCGATACCCCCGGAGATACAGCTGACGCAACATAAAAAAAGCAATCAGTCTCATGGACATCATACAAAGGAATTTTCTAAGACTGCTCCGCTGTGGAGCCTTCAACACACGTGAGCCACTCGAACCCATGTCGTCGTGGAAATGGAACCGCCTCTATCAGGTGGCACAAATCCATGGCGTCACACCGTGGATTGCCGACGGCATCAACCGGTGCAGCGACGACTTCTTCCTACAGCTGAAAACCGAGCTGCGCCAACGCTTTGACAGCAACACTACAGAGCGCATCGAAGACTACCCCCACCACGGGCTGACCAACCCCCTGCTGAACCGCAGCCTGCACCGCATCGCCATCGAAGCCGGCGAGCACGACGTCACCTACGAGCTGTTGCTGACCATCATCGCCATTGCCCAGAACATTCTGACGCAGGGCATCAGCCTGCGCCAGTTTATCGCCCTGGGCACCTATCTCCGTAACTCGCGCGACCCACTACGCTACGAACAGCTGCGCGAATGGATCAAGACGCTGCGAATGGAGCGCATGGCCCATTTGGAGGGCTCCATGCTGATAGCGCTCTTTGCCTTCAGTACCGACGAAATCATGTTTACCGAAGCCGCAGCCGACAGCACCACTTCCCAGGTGGTTGACGACATCTTTGCCATCACCGAGAAGAAGGCTGCCGACTGGTACTTCACCCAGGGCAAGAGCATCTTCGTCAGAACCAGCGACTCCGACGCGATGATATGGCATGTCAAGCAATCCGTCAAATACATGTCATACTATCCCGCAGAGGCCTTCACCAATTTCTTCAGCAACTTTGCCCACTCGCTCTCGCACATCGAGGAGTGAGTCTCAGCACGTCCCTGGCGGCACATCTCCTACCCTCGCAGCATGGCGAAGTTGCTGATAGGAAGTTATTCACTTTAGACATTAGACATTTAGGTTTTTAATTTTTCCATAATGCCAAGTTTTCATGTATGAAGGATCATAGAGTATGATAGAATTAATAATTAATAATTAATATATAATATAAAACTTCTTCTCTGACGTTTTTCCGAATTGTAAATGTCTAATGTCTAAAGTGAATAAGTGAATAACTTTCGTAGTTGGCATCGTATATGCCGGATAAAAAAAGTCGCGAAAATGTTTGGTGGTTTCGGGAATTATTCGTACCCTTGCAGCCAGCATAGCTGCAAGCAGATGAGAAAAAGGAAAATGAGCAACGGAAACAGAGAGGCTGGTAGCAGGAGCCAGCAGCAGAGTAGCACGGATTAAGCAGCGACTGACAGAAGGGAGAGAAAAACATAAGAAAATACTAATACTACGGCCCGATAGCGTTCTGAAACGACGAAAAGGCATACTGAAAGAGGTGGAAATCTTTCGATTTCCACCTCCTTGATATAGAGTCATTTTAAAGTATATGCCCGGATTAGTTCTTGAAAAAGTCCTTTACGGCCTCGTTGGGAACCATCTGCTCGTCGAAGACGTAAGCACCCGTCTTGGGGCTCTTCACCATCTTGATGACCTTTGTGTATGCGCGACCATCCTTCGAACCTTCGTGGAGGGTAGCAACGGTTTTCTTTGCCATGCTTCAGTACGGTTTATTTTATCTCCTTATGCACAGTCATGCGCTTCAGGATGGGGTTATACTTCTTCAGTTCCATTCTCTCAGGGGTGTTCTTACGGTTCTTGGTCGTGATGTAACGGCTCGTTCCGGGCATGCCACTGTCTTTCATCTCAGTACACTCCAGAATCACCTGAACGCGATTACCCTTTGCTTTCTTACTTGCCATGGTGATTAGTCTCCTATAACTTTAATGTCCTTCCAATCTACGAAACCCTTGGCAACAGCCTGCTTCAGGGCAGCGTCCAGACCTACCTTGTTAATCATACGCAGACCAGCAGCACTGATCTTCAACTGAATCCAGCAAGCCTCCTCGACATAGTAGAACTTCTTGCTGAACAG
>ODAI013757926.1_pt1 | contig 13585 bp, 13 predicted proteins | sample 1539321 | NCBI WGS metagenome assembly ODAI01 (sample SAMN02144231, study PRJEB22623) | gut metagenome | biome: sheep rumen | host: Ovis aries | place: New Zealand
CATCAAGCCGTGTCAAGAAGATGCGCACACGTGGGTGCATCCTCTTCGCAAATGAAATATATGTGAAAAATTTGCATTTTCCGATTTTTTTTGTTTATTTTGTGAGCGAAAAAAATTCAATCTAATGAAAAAGCAATTATCTTTATTCTTTTTGTTGTTGATTGCTGTTGGAACAATGGCTCAACGACCAAATTACAACAAGATGTCAAGCTTCATCAGGGAGTTGACAGTGCAACATCAGGTTTCTGCCAATCGTGTGAAAGGCGCGAACTTCAAGTCGCCAGTCGTTTGTGCTTTCATCCGTATCAACCAGGATGCAGAAGCGGTGCTTGAAGAGTATGGCTGCCAGAAGTTGGCGCAGTTTGGCGATATTTACATCGCAAACATTCCCTTGAGCAGCATGCCTGCTTTGTCTTTGAACAAGAATGTCCAGCGTATTGAGGCGAATCGCGTCCGCAGTGTGAAAAATGATTCGATAGCGCGCGCCATCAATGCCCTTTCAGCCTATGAAGGCAAGAACATGCCTCAGGCTTATACGGGCAAAGGTACTGTGGTGGGTATTATGGACATTGGTTTTGACTTGACCAACCCGACTTTTTATGATGCGACGGCGACCAATTACCGCATCAAGCGTTTCTGGGATCAGTTGGCAAGAAACGGCAATGCAACTTTGCCTGTAGGAAAGGATTTCAGGACCGAGGAGGATATTAAAAATTGTGAACGCTCCTATGATGGGCTGGAGTTCTCGCATGGCACCCATACGTTGGGAACTGCGGCGGGCAGCGGCTATGACACCCCGTATCGCGGCGTGGCTTATGAAAGCGACATGTGTGTCGTTAATAATGCGACGGGCAATAACGCCCATTTGATTGCGGATGAAGATTACAATAAGTTCACTACAGCGACAGACGTTTTGGGCTTCAAATACATCTTCGACTATGCTAAAGAAATGGAACAACCTTGCGTCATCTCTTTCAGCGAAGGCTCCTCCGAGACTTTTGAGGAAGAAGAACGCCTTTTCTATGAAGTACTTGACCAAATGGTTGGCCCTGGCCGCATCTTGGTCGCTTCTGCCGGTAATAACGCAAGCGATTACTCTTATTTCAAAAAACCTGCAGGTGCAGAAAAAGCGGGTCTCGTTTTGTTTACTATGACGGGTACGCCATGCTCCTTTACTCTAAAATCCGCGCAACCGTTTCAATTGAAATTCCTGATGTATGGCCAAGACCCGGATACTTGGGAAAATACGGACCTGCTGGATTCACACACTATTACAACAACAGAGGTTTGCGCTTTGCCCGACTCCATTTATTCCTATGAAAAGAGAATGGTCAATGGCAGTGGGGAAAGTCAATTCGAGTTTACTGTTCACGCTTATCGTTCATGTTACAATGCTTCGGAATATGTGTATGATGTCGTAATTAAAAGCTCTGGCTCAATTGGACTTTGGGAAAATGCCTACTTTGAAGTAATTGGCGATGAGGCCGAAATAGAGTTCTTTGCGAGAAGTGGATTTTTTGGGAATGGCGATGAGGAGCATTTAAAATATGCAGAAAACTCACATACAATCAACTCGCCCAGTGCCGCACCGCGAGTTATCAGTGTAGGCGCAACAGCTCATAGAACCCAGTTCGTTAATAAATCCGGTGAGCTCATGGACGATGATAATTACGGCGAGGGTGGTGAACGCGCCGACTTCTCGTCAACGGGGCCAACGCTCGACGGTAGAATAAAGCCAGATGTCATGGCTCCGGGTACTCATATCATTTCAGCATTCAGCCATTTCTACCTGAATTCCCAGAATGGTCAAGACGAAGCGATGAATACCGTGCAAACCTCAACCTTCAATGGTCGTGAATATGGCTGGAACGCCGACTCGGGAACTTCAATGGCCACGCCTGCCGTTGCCGGTGCGATAGCTCTTTGGCTGCAGGCTAATCCGACTTTGAGCCCAGAGGATATTGTGGGTATTTTCAGCCGTACTTGTACGCAAACAAAGAGTGATTTGAGCTATCCCAACAACTATTATGGTTATGGACAGATCGATGTTTATCGCGGTTTGCTCGATATTTTGCAGTTGAGCCGCATTGAAGAGCTTTCTTTGAAACATACTTCTGCCAAATTGGAGGTTTCAAACAAACAACTTGTTGTCAATTTGAAAGAGCCGTCAAGTCGGAAAATTGCAGTTCGCATCTATTCTGTCGGCGGTGCATTGGTACACCATGAAACGCTCCCTGCCGGCAAGTTGGAATATCGCATTGACCTCAGCCGCCTGCCTGGCGCTGTTTATGCTGTTCAGCTGACGGGCGATAGGGAAATGACGGGCTCGAGCTTGATTCGTTTGTAAAAAAATAGGGGATATTACATACGGACAAACCGTTGTTTATGGGAAGAGCTTGCCGGCCAATCGGCAAGCTCTTCATTTTGGTCACGACAAATGGTGATGCCGAAAAACATCATTTTTAGGTATTGCAGGAAGATGAAAAAGTGCTTATCTTTGCCAAAAATTTTAAACAATTAAACAAAAAGAATTGACATGAAAAAAACGATTGTTATTTACGGCTCTTCAACAGGGACATGCCAGGCAATTGCCAATACCATCGCCTCAAAATTAGGAACCGAGGCCATTGACGTCGCCAAATTAGAGCCGGCACACCTTCAAGAGGCGGAAAATCTTTTGCTCGGCACCTCGACTTGGGGCGCCGGCGAGCTGCAGGACGACTGGTATGACGGCATCGCCAAGCTGCGCGAGGCAGACCTGAACGGCAAGACCGTGGCATTGTTCGGATGTGGCGATGCTGAGGTTTATGGTGACACCTTTTGTGGCGGAATGGCAGAACTTTACAATGCAGTCAAGAATAATGGCGTGAAAATCATCGGCCAGGTCTCAACAGAAGGCTACTCCTTTAATGACAGCGAGGCCGTGATTGGCGGACAGTTCATAGGATTAGTGCTCGATGACATCAACGAAAGCCATCTCACGGAACAGCGAATTGAGGCTTGGACAACGCAACTCAAGCCCATGCTGTAAACTCCCGATTGGTCGCTAAAAGATATAGTCGTGGCAAGGCAAAAATTTCTTTACCAAAGCTTTTATCTAGTTCGATTGATAAATATTCATAATGTTTTTGTATAAGGTAAGAAGACTGGCTGTGAAGCGAGTCTTCTTTGCTTTTGGGCACCATTTTTTTACATTATAATTTGGACATTCCAAGATAATGCACTATTTTTGCCAAGAAGTTTAATGATGAAGATTCACTAATCAGTAAATAAGAGAAAATGAAAACAGCAAAATTTTTATTACTAACATTCATCACAGCACTTGTAATATCATGCGGCACCTCCCGCACAGTGCCTCTGACGGGTAGAAAACAAAGCCTTTTGGTCTCAGACGAGCAAATTCTGAGCCTCAGCCAACAGCAGTATGCCGAGTACATGGCAACGGCGAAAAAGTCTACCAATACGCAAAACACAGCCATGGTCAAGCGTGTTGGGCAGCGACTCGCCACCGCGGTAGAAGATTATTTGCGCAACAACGGCATGGCGAATGAGATCAGCCAGTATGCCTGGGAGTTCAACCTCGTTGAAGACAAGAATCTCAATGCCTTCTGCATGCCGGGCGGGAAAATCGTTGTTTTTGAAGGCTTGCTGCCAGTAACTCAAAACGAAAACTCGTTGGCCATAGTGTTGGCACATGAGATTGCACATGCGGTGGCAAAACACTCTGCCGAACAGATGTCAAAACAGCTGAAACAGCAGTATGGGACGCAAATCGGAGGCGCAGTCTTGAATGCCATCGGAGTGGGCAGCAATGTCACGTCGATAGCGCAGGCGGTTGCACAATTGAACTTCAAGTTCAGCAACCTGAAGTATTCACGAAACCATGAGACAGAGGCCGACTACATGGGGCTGATCCTGGCGGCCATGGCAGGCTATAACCCGCAGGAAGCCGTGGCCTTCTGGCAGCGCATGGCGGCAACTTCGCAAAACAACGTGAAGGAGTACCTGAGCGACCATCCCTCCGACGCAACGCGTATCGCCAACATCCAAAAATGGATGCCTGAGGCATTGAAATATTACAAACCTGCCCAGACGACAAAGACAAGTTCCAAAAAGAAAACGACTAAAAAGAAGTGAATCTCGCTTGATTTTGTCTTTTGAGACGTTGAGAACAACCGACATGCAGCCATCATTTTTTTTACTGCATGTCGGTTTTGCATAAAAATACTTGTAAGAGTCGGAGTTTTTTTGTATCTTTACAACGAACTAAAAAAATAGCACTATGGTAGAATATTTTGTGGAAAACATGTGGCAAATGTGGGCGTTGATCAGCCTGATGTGCCTGATTTTAGAGTTGACCAGTGGCGACTTTTTCATCATTTGCTTTGCTATTGGAGGATTGTTTGCCTCGGCCGTGGCGGCGCTTGGCTTCGGCTGGGTCGGCCAAGTCATCGTCTGTGCTCTGTTTTCTTTGCTGAGCATCTTTTTTGTGCGGCCGGTGGCGTTGCGCTATCTTCACAAAGGCGAAAAGGCGCGGGTCAGCAACGCAGATGCTCTGATAGACCGCATTGGAACAGTGAGCGAGACTATAGAGCCCAAAGGATATGGCCGCGTAGCTATTGACGGTGATGACTGGAAGGCCAAAAGCATGGACGAGAGTGAGATTCAGAAAGGAGAAAGCGTGAGGGTCGTGGGCAGGGAAAGCCTTGTGGTCATGGTAGAGAAAGTGGGCAAAAGTGCCGTTTGAAAGCTTGTTGGACATTATTTAGTACAAATCAATAAAAATCATTTATTATGGAAACTGTAACAATTGTTTTAGGCGCCATCATTGTTTTGGTGTTGGTTTTCATCAAATCCGCACTAGTAATTATTCCTCAGTCTGAAACGAAAATCATTGAGCGCTTGGGCCGCTATCATTCAACGCTTGAACCAGGCATCAACTTGATAATCCCCTTTATTGACAGGGCGAAAGCAGTAGTGACACTGAATCGTGGCCGTTATGTTTATAGCAATTCAATCGATTTGCGTGAGCAGGTGTATGACTTTGACAAACAAAATGTTATCACGAAAGACAACATCCAGATGCAAATTAACGCTTTGCTGTATTTCCAGATTGTAGACTCTTTCAAAGCCGTCTATGAGATCAGCAATTTGCCCAATGCCATTGAGAAATTGACACAAACCACCCTTCGTAACATCATCGGAGAATTGGAATTGGACCAAACCTTGACCTCGCGCGACACCATCAACACGAAGTTGCGTTCCGTGCTGGACGAGGCAACCGACAAGTGGGGCGTCAAGGTGAATCGCGTGGAATTGCAAGATATCATTCCGCCCTCAAGCGTTCTCCAAGCCATGGAAAAGCAGATGCAAGCGGAACGTAACAAACGTGCCACGATTTTGACCTCGGAAGGCCAAAAGCAGGCGGCGATTTTGCAGTCGGAAGGTGAGAAAACCAGTACCATCAACCGCGCAGAGGCAAGTAAACAACAAGAAATCCTGAGAGCAGAGGGAGAGGCGCAGGCGCGGATCAGAAAGGCAGAGGCAGAAGCGATTGCCATCGAGAAAATCACCGAGGCGGTGGGCAAGAGCACTAATCCGGCCAACTATCTTCTGGCACAGAAATATATCCAGATGATGCAGGATTTGGCAACGGGACAAGAGACCAAGACGGTTTACCTGCCTTATGAGGCAACTAATTTAATGGGAAGCATCGGCGGCATCAAGGAGTTGTTCAAGATTGAATAATCCGCCTCCTGAAAATCCAGAGCTAATCCGCAGTTTTGATGTAAAGCTGCGGATTTTTGTGTATTTTAGTGCCTGGTCTGAATTAAAAAGCGTAATTTTGCAGATGTAAAACAAAAAAAAGAATTTTGAGCCAATGAATATATGCATTGTTGCGGGCGCCCGCCCCAATTTTATCAAGGTTGCCCCTATTGTCAAGGCTATCGAGCGGTCGAAATCCGAAGGTAAAGAGGTGAATTATCAGTTGGTCTATGCCGGGGCTTTGGCAGACACGACTTTGGAACAGAGTTTGTTCGATGATTTGCAGATAAACCGTCCTGACGTCTGCCTCGGCGTTGATTGCGAGAACCTCAACGAACTGACCGGACGCGTGATGTCCGCCTTTGAAGATTACCTCAACATGCATCAGACGGATGTCGTTATTGTGGTAGATGACCTTGCCTCAACAATGGCAGTGGCGATTGTTGCCAAGAAGCAGGGCATACGCCTTGCCCATCTGGTGGCGGGGACACGTTCTTTTGACATCAATATGCCTAAGGAAATAAACCGGCTGGTCATTGACGGGCTTTCCGACTTGTTGTTCACCGCGGGAATTGGCGGAAACAGCATCTTGTCGAAGGGTGGAACCAGTTTGTCAAAGGTCTATATGGTGGGAAATATCCTGATGGATACAATGCGGCAAAACAGAAGTCGTTTGCAGCGCCCCGCCTATCTTGATACACTGGGAATAAGGTTGGGCGAATATATTGTTTTCACGTTGAATCGACGGCAGCTCATCGCAGACCATTCGAATTTAAAGGCCATGGTATTGGCAATGTTGCATTCTACTGGTAATTTCCCCATTTTGGCACCACTGAGGGCAGAGGCGGCACAAATAATGGCTGAAATATTGGAATCATTGGGTGATGCGGCAAAAAAAATGAAGATAATAGAGCCAATGGGGTACTTGGAATTCGGCTATCTGACAGCGCATGCCAGGGGCATTGTCACTGATTCGGGCAATGTCGCAGAGGAAGCTACGTTCAATGGTGTGCCGTGTATTACATTGAACAGCTATACAGAACATATTGAAACAGTGAAGCAGGGCACCAACGTGCTGGTGGGTGAAAATGCCGAACAATTGGCGGCCGCGATGCAACAGATAATGGCCGGGAAGTGGAAAAAACATATGCTGCCGGAGCGCTGGGACGGCAGGACGGCCGATCGCATCGTTCAGATTTTATTGGAACAGAACAACTAAAATAACAGATATGAACAAAAAAATAGCTTTGATTACAGGTGCTACAAGCGGCATTGGAAAGGCTTGTGCGCTGAAATTTGCCCAGGGAGGCTACGATGTAGTTGTTACAGGACGTAAACATGACCTTCTGGAGGCTTTGAAAAGGGAACTGGAAGCATGTGGAGCGGAAGTGAAAACACTGCTTTTTGATGTTAGAAACCGTGCGGAAGCGGTGGCTGCCATCGATTCGTTGGAAGGGAAATGGGCTGCCATCGATGTCTTGGTCAATAATGCAGGGCTGGCTTTGGGCTTGGACAAGGAATATGAAGGCAGTTTCGATGATTGGGACATCATGATTGACACCAATGTCAAAGGGTTGTTGAACATGACGCGCTTGCTCGTACCTGCAATGGTGAGGCGCAATAGCGGCCATGTCATCAATATCGGCTCCGTCGCCGGCGATGCTGCTTATGCTAACGGCAATGTGTATTGCGCTACGAAAGCGGCTGTAAAAACCATAACTGACGGTCTGCGCATAGACTTGGTCGACACGGCTGTCAGGGGGACGAACATCAAGCCGGGCATTGTTGAGACAAATTTCAGCGTGACGCGTTTCCATGGCGACCAAGCGCGCGCGGCGGGTGTCTATAAAGGCATTAAGCCACTGACGGGCGGTGATATTGCCGATGTCGTTTTTTATGCAGCTTCTGCTCCGGCACATGTGCAGATTGCCGAGGTGCTTGTTCTGGCTACTCATCAAGGCAGCGGAAGTGTGATCAGCAAGGATGAAAATCGAAAAGAGGGGATGTAAATGGGCTGTTGTCCATCAAATTTTGAAAAATGAAGTCATCAAAAAAGTGCAGGACGTAGGACCCTGCACTTTTTTGTATTCATAAGGCACCAGCTGGCAGCATTATTCAGCCAGTTCTAGTCCAAAATATTGTCCTTTTCGCGTAGATGGCACGCCATTTTTCATCCATGCCGGCATGGGCTCGCCTTTGAGGTAATGGTCGAAAAACTGTTGCAGGCGAATGCTCAAATCCTTGCGGTTTCGGCGTTCCTTCAGATTGTGTGCTTCATTGTTGTATTGCAGCATCCATGCAGGTTTTCCGAGCCTGCGCAAGCCCATGAACATCTCGATACCTTGGTACCATGGCACGGCTCCGTCTGCATCGTTGTGCATGATCAATACAGGGGTTTGCACGTTAGGCAGGGTGAACAAGCACGAATTTTTCAGATAGAGCTCCGGTGCTTCCCACAAGGTTTTTCCAATTCGGCTTTGCGTGTGCTCGTATTGGAATTGTCGGCTCATGCCTGACTCCCATCGGATGCCACCGTAGGCGCTGGTCATGTTTGACACCGGTGCGCCTGACCCGGCGGCTTTGAACATGTTGGTCCGGGTGATGAGGTATGCCACTTGATATCCGCCCCATGACTGGCCCTGTATTGCCATGTTCTCGCCGTCAATCCAAGGGAATTGCTTGAGCGATTCAGCACCGCTGCAGATGCAGTTGTAGGCGGCCTCTCCAGGAAGTCCGTCGTTGGGGTAGACGATGTCTGGTACAAATACGATATAGCCTCGACTGGCGTAGAAAGTCAGGTTGATGATTGACCAGCTGGGTTGAGGGGCGATGTAGTTGTAGAGGTTTTCAGAGTTGCGCTCGTAGAAATAAACCATGACGGGGTATTTTTTCGTAGGGTCGAAGTCCTCGGGTTTGTACAAAATACCGTCGAGCGGCGTGCCGTCGTATGCTTTCCAGTGGTACAACTCTGCCGTAACCCAATTGTAGTCTTTTTGCTGTGGGTTGATGGCAGAAAGTCGGGTCGTTTGTGAGAAGTCGTCGGCTGCGGCATATATGTCCATCGGCTTCTCGAAATTTCCTTTGTAGAAAGTATATGCGTTGGCATTTTTGGCTTTTTGGAGATTCCTGTAAGTATATCCGCCGAAGTCCAGGATTTTGGGCGCTGCCGGCTGGCTGTTGCTGATGCATGCCAATCCGTTTTCTTTTGTCTTGAAATCGAAGACTTTGAGCATCATGTTTTCTCCCGGCTCGATAAAACGGTCGTTTTCATCACGTTTTGTATTGAGAAGGCGAAATGAGCGCCAGTTCTTTCTTCCTTCTCCTTTTGTCAGGCAGGTGAAATGGGCTGTCTTGCTGTTTTTGGTCTGAATTTTCCAGATGTCGTAACGATCGTAAATGAGCACTTCCTTGTCGTCTCTGGTCCATCCGGCAATCCCGTAGGGGTCGGGGTGGGTGGGGCGGTCGTTGTCTTCATCCCAAAGATTCACCTTGAGTACGGAGGTGATGTCTTTGGTCTTATTGGCTGCCATGTCGTGCAAAAACCATTGTCTCTTGAGTCTGTCGAACCAGATGACAAATTTTCCTGCGGGCGATGTGGAAATCCTGGTGAACAGACCGCTGGCAATCCAACGGCGCTTGCCTGTCTTGAGGTCGATGAGTGTGAGATCGACTTCGTTTTGGTCGTCCCATTGTATTTGTTTGATGGTTCGCGCTTGGTCAATTGAGAGGGCGAAGGGGGCATCGCCTCTGTTGAGAAGTTGTATCCTGTCATATTTGGAGAATGCCAAGGGGCGCATCTGATGTGTTACAGGGTCGTAGACGGCCAAGTTGGTGTGTTTGAGGTCGCGTTTGAGGTTGCTGTTCATCATTGGTGGAATTTCGTCGGCATTCCAGTGCCAAATGTCGAGTCCTGCTGTCTCAAAGGGCACTTGCGTCGTGTCTTTTGGGGCATTTGCTTCTGCCACTCCTGCAAAAATCCTTGTGCCATCGTGACTGAAGCGCGGCGCGCTGTTTTCGTTGAGTCCCCAATTCTTAGGCAGATTGCCAAAGTCGTTTCTTGAGACAAGGCGTTGTGGCTTGGTTGTATTCCAGTTTGTGGCAGTTGCCTTGGGAAGGTCTAGGCAGAAGAGTTCGCAATGCTTGGAACCGGTCTCCAAGGTGTCATTGGAGGCGAGGAAAAGCAGGCGTGTGCTTGTTTCGTTGAAGACGGGGTGGGTATAATAGCGGTAGTCATTGGAAAAGTTGTTCACTTTTTGTGTTTCAACGTGATAGATGCTGAGCGATGCATCGTTTTTCTTGCTTTGAATGGTCATGGCAAGCAGTTTCCCGTCTTTGTCAAAGGTGTATTGGGTTATGTGTTTGAACGTGTCGGTTTTTTCAGTGTTCAAGTTGTAGACCAGCAGCGGGCGGCCCACGTTTCTGTTATCACGCTCTTTTTTGGGGATGAGGGCTGTGTCGGCAGAGAGATAGGCAACGGACGTCCCTCCTTTTTTGCCGATTTTGTAGGATGATACATGTGGGATTTTCTTGACGCTTCCGTTGGTCAAGGATATGATTGCCAGAGTGTCTTTGGGCATCTCAAAGTTCTTTTTCTTTTTGATGCGTGCCTGCCGCGTGTCTTTGAAGAATGGCTTGATCAGACAGAGGGCGAATTTTTCGTCTTGTGTGACATGAAATCGGTATCCGCGAGGGATTTCCAGCTGGTGTCCGTTCATGTTTTTGATGACCAGCTGGCCGTCGCCTTCTTGTGGGTTGATGGTGTAGAGGATGTATTTCCCTGAGGGTGAAATACTTGACGAGTCGATGGACTGCCAACTATTGTAGACACTGTGGTCTAGGGGTTTCTTTTGTGCTGCTGCCGTCAAGGCTACCAGTAAGGTTAAAGATAGGATTTTGATTCTCATACGCGTTTAAATTGAAGAGTTGTATTGACTATCTGATGGATGTTTTTCCCTTTAGTCATTCGTGCTATTGTTATGACAAGATGGCTGTGATGTGTTTGTGGACAAGGAAAGGCAAAGAGACTGTATCTGAATAGCATCAGGCATACAGTCTCTTTTTTTAGATTTTGAACCCCTTTTCTGGGGTTTCAATTATTGCTTTTCTATAATCTTCTGTCCTTCTGCCACAGCTTCCATGTTCAAGGGAATCAGCCCGTGGTGACGTTCGGGGAGTGTCTTATAGAGTGCTTTTTCCAAGCCGTTGAGTGTCACGACAGGACAAACCTGTAGCAAGCCGCCCAGCACAATCATATTGAAGACTTTGGAGTTTTTCATCTCGGCTGCTTTGTCCATGGCATTTACCCGATAGACCTCGATGTCCTTGCGTTTGGGGGGATTGATAACGCCGAAACCGTCGTAAATCAAAATCCCGCCTGGCTTGATTCTTGGTTCGAACTTGTCGAGTGAAGGTTGGTTGAGGACAATGGCAACGTCGTATTTGCTCAAGATGGGAGATGATACGCGGTCGTCGCTAACAATGACCGTAACGTTGCAAGTACCGCCGCGCTGTTCGGGACCATACGCTGGCATCCATGTCACTTCCTTGTCTTCCATGAGTCCTGAGTATGCCAAAATCTTGCCCATGGAGAGCACACCCTGACCTCCGAAACCTGAAATAATTATTTCTTTTTTCATAAATTCTAAACTGTTTTAATTTACATGCCCGTTGTATCTTTCAGATCGCTTTTCTCATAGAAGGGGAACATGTTCTCCTTCATCCACTCGTTGGCTTTGGCGGGTGTGAGTTTCCAACCGCTATTGCATGTGCTGACAAACTCTACCAAAGAAGAGCCTTTGCCAGCCATTGATGCCTCGAATGCCTTGCGAAGTGCTTTCTTTGCCTTGCGGATAGAGGCAACGCTTTCAACGCTTTGGCGTGTGACAAAGCATGTTCCTTCCATTAAGGCTGCCATCTCGGTAAACTTCAAGGGATAGCCGTGAAGGTCGGCTTGACGGCCGTAAGGACAAGTGGCGGTCTTCTGACCCATCAAAGTCGTCGGTGCCATCTGGCCGCCGGTCATACCATAAATGGCATTGTTGATAAAGATGATGACGATGTTTTCACCACGGTTCAAGGCATGGACAGACTCTGCCGTACCAATACAAGCAAGGTCGCCGTCGCCTTGATAGGTAAATACCAAGCGGTCGGGCCACAGGCGCTTGATGGCTGTGGCAACGGCAGGTGCGCGACCGTGTGCCGCTTCTTGCCAGTCTATGTCGATGTAGCGATAGGCGAATACAGAGCAGCCAACGGGGGAAACGCCCACAGACTTGTCTTCCATCCCCATTTCTTCGATAACCTCAGCTACTAATTTGTGTACCACGCCATGTGAACAGCCAGGGCAATAGTGCATTGGCACATTGTTCATCAAGGTTGGCTTTTTATACACCAAGTTCTCTGGTGATATGATCTTATTCTCTTCCATGATTACTTCATCAATTTAGTTTTCAACGCATTTACTATTTCTTCCGGTTCTGGAACCATGCCGCCCAGACGACCGAAATGCTCGACAGGAACTTCACCGTTGATGGCAAGACGGACGTCTTCTACCATCTGACCGGCATTGATCTCTACAACCAATACGCCTTTTTTGCCGCGTGCCATCTCTGCAATCTCTTTGCTGGGGAACGGCCATACGGTGATAGGACGGAACAAACCGATTTTAATGCCTTCGGCACGAGCGTTCTCAATGGCTTGTGAGGCAATGCGGGAGGCACTGCCGAAGGAAACGATAACGTAGTCCGCGTCCTCGCATTGGCTAGTTTCATAGCGAACCTCATTGTCGCGAATCTCTTGGTATTTCTTTTGAAGGTGGATATTACGTTGCTCCATGACCTCTGGCTGCAATTCCAGCGAAGTGATGATGTTGGGATTGCGATCCTTGGTGCGGCCAAAAGTAGCCCAAGGGCATTCCTTCTTGATTTCTTCTTCCGTGCGGCGCGGTTTTTGTGGCGGAAGGACTACCTTCTCCATCATCTGACCGATGACACCGTCTGAGAGAATCATCGCAGGGTTGCGGTACTTGAAAGCTAGCTCAAATGCCAAATCCATGAAATCTGCCATTTCTTGAACAGAGTTCGGACAGAGGGTGATGACATAATAGTCGCCGTTGCCGCCGCCGCGTGTCGCCTGGAAATAGTCGCCCTGTGAAGGCTGGATCGTACCCAAGCCGGGACCGCCGCGTTGCACATTGACGAACACTCCGGGTAGCTCGGCACCTGCGAGGTAGGCAATGCCTTCTTGCATCAGTGCGATGCCAGGGCTTGATGAAGACGTGAAAGCGCGTTTCCCAGCTCCGGCTGCACCGTAAATCATGTTGATTGACGATGTTTCGCTCTCTGCTTGCAAAACAACCATTCCTGTTGTCTCCCAAGGCTTCATTTCTGCGAGTGTCTCGAGAATCTCACTTTGTGGGGTGATCGGATAACCGAAATATCCGTCACAGCCACATCTCACGGCAGCGTAAGCTATCGCTTCGTTGCCTTTCATAAGTTTTACTTCTTGTTCTGCCATTCCTTAGTCCTCCACTTTTTTACGATAAACCGTGATACATCCATCGGGACATACTATCGCACATGAAGTACATCCCACGCAAGCCTCTTGCTTGACGGGTTCAACGTACGGGTAACCGTGAACGTTCACCTTGTTTGCCAGTGCAATCACTGCTTGCGGACAGGCTATTGCGCAAAGCGAACAACCTTTACACCTTTCTGTGTCGACTACAATGGCGCCTTTTAATTTACTCATAATGCCTTTTGATTTACGACTGTTTAAGTCTGGGTTTATTTTAAGGGTTATACATGTCTTTACAATAGTA
>ODAI010153850.1_pt1 | contig 13584 bp, 18 predicted proteins | sample 1539321 | NCBI WGS metagenome assembly ODAI01 (sample SAMN02144231, study PRJEB22623) | gut metagenome | biome: sheep rumen | host: Ovis aries | place: New Zealand
ACGGTTGGGGATAGACTCTGTTGTCGGGATTCCGGTTAAGAAATCCTCAGAAGATCGACAGGAGAATTCCCTTCGGGAAATCCCACAGTACCCTTGTAACAGCGAGCTGTACTCCGCTGGAAGGGGTGAGCAGCACGATACAGAATCCCAGAATCACAAAGAAGGTGATGTACAGAAGTGACCGCACCGTCCCTGGACCGGTTATGTCAGTCTGGTGAAGACGTGTCTGAGTGACCCAGCAGCAAACGTGGAAAGCATATGAAAATCCGATCAGGAAATCTATTACCATGAGGTAGTACTCGTTGGTCTCCGGTGTTGTGAATCTCCATGGAAGCAGTATCAGCGTGAAAAGCGGAAAGCAGTACGGCGACAGCGTGATTGGCATGTATCCCAGTGGTCCGCTGCTGAAGGAAACGTGGCAGTCGGAGTCGTCGACGTTGAAACGGTGGATTTTGCGGAAGAAAACGAGGGCAAAGACAAGGTGGATGAACTCGTGGGTGAAATTCATCAGCCAGCGGATGTTCCGTCTCAGGTGCGGGAAGACCAAAGTGACAAAGAACGCACCGAATCCTACAAAAAGGGGATAGTGAAACCTTATTCTCGCCAAAGAACTTGTCTCCAACCGGAAGGTTTTCATGAGGACTCCCACGGCAAGGAGAGTGAATGCGCCGAGTAGGATGCAGTCCAGAATCTGGGCCGCTTTCTCAATGAATTCTGATGCTTTCTCTTTCTTTGACATAACATTGACAAATATAGGCATTCGCTTGATTCACTCCAAAAATCTGTTTACCTTTGGTTGAGTCATCCATTTATATATAGAAACGCCCAATGACAGACAACGAACTGATCCGTGGAATACGGGAAAACTCTTCAGCCGCCTGGCGGGAAATCTACTTCCGGAACAGCGCCAAACTCCGGCCGAAGATTTCACAGATTCTGCAGGGAGTGAAGGACCTTACGTTCGAAGATGTGTTCGAAGAAGCACTCCTTTCCCTTATGGAAAACGTCAAGGAGGGTAAGCTCTCCGAGAGTGAATCCACGAACCTTTCCGGCTACCTCTACACCCTTTGCTGGAGAATTGCCGTCCACAAGGTCGCAAAAGCCAAAAGGGAAGAAGCGAAGCTGAGAGCGGAGGTGAAGGACCGGAAGGAATCCAATCCCGATTGGGAGGAGGACTCGGAAGATCCGAGCGTCGAACCCGAGGAATACTCCGAGGCTATGGAGTTCCTCCAGAGGGTGATGGATTCAATGCCGCCGCAGTGCAAGTCCATCTTGAAGCGTTTCTATTGGGACCGTCTTCCGATGAGCCAGATAGCTGCGATGCATGGCCTCAAGAACGAGAATACGGCGAAAACCACAAAAAGCAGATGTATGGAAAAGTTCAAGAAATTGGCCAGTGCGATGCTCTCCGATGACGAGAAGGCGGAGAGCGCCGTTCGCCGTACCGTAGAAAGGAACGCCCTTCGGGATCTGCTGAACGAATTCCGGAGGGAAGAGTCCGGAGATCTGGCTATGGCGGCACTCAAGACAAAAGACAAAAAGGATAAAGACAAGGATAACGGCAAGGAGAAATAATTCTCTCCAAGTTTTCACGAAATCCCGTTTACCTTTTCATCATTCCTGCACTATTGAGTGTAATCAGGAAAAAGATGAAAAGGTTTTTTGTTATTCTCTCTTCAGCCGCGGCGATTCTCGCCATATGTGCAGTAGCGGTTCATTACATATGGGGCATCCCTTCTTTGGACAATATCCTCAAAGGCGGAAGAAAGCCCTTGGATATGGAACTTCGTTCCGAGAAGGCTCTCCGCTATGCTCACCGCAAAGGTCTTGACGAAGGGTACTGCATTTTCGTTGACTACAACATTCCCAGCGGAAGTCCGAGACTTTTCGTTTGGTCCTTCAAGAAGGGAAATGTAGTGCATTCGGGATATGCTATGCATGGCCCCGGGAAGGGGAGTACGGATCAGGTGCCGGTCTTCAGCAATACCGTCGGAAGCAAGTGCTCTTCCCTGGGAAGATTCGAGGTGACGAGACACAGGGGCAAAGTCAACCGTTCCGGATTTCGGCTCAAAGGTCTGGACCGTTCCAACAGCAACGCCTTCCGCCGGGGGATAATGATCCACCGCTCAAAATGGGTGGACCGGAACCGCTCCAAAGAATATATCCCCCTCAGTGAAAAGAACTGCAGCGGCTGCGTAACCGTTTCCTCAAAGGACATGGACTTCATAAACGATATTGTGGGAAAACGGAAGAAGAATCTTCTTTTATGGTCTTACTGCTCTTCCCGATGAAAAAAGTTGTTTACCTATTCCTGTTCTTGCCATTATTATATGAAGGCCTTCGAAAAGGCTTTCCGAATTCAAACGAGAAACAAACATAATAATCAAGTCATGAAAAAAATCATCATCATTACCCTTGCGGCTTTCGCCGCTCTCGCACTTCTCAGTGCCGCTTCACCGTCCGGTGAAAATCTGTCTGACGGCGTTGTACGCTTCGAGTCCACTTCCGCTCCGGCCCTCAACTTTTCGATGGGGGTATCAAGAGCTCAGGAAATCTTCCGCCTCCTGCCGGAATCTCTCTCCGGTACCATCACTTCGGAATACTCCACCATCAAGGAAAAGTGCAGGAATTCTTCCCGCTTCACCTATGAAGGAGTCACCGTCTCGAGAGCGGGAACGGATCCGGACCTTACCTTCACTTTCTCCTTCCAGGGATACACTCTCTCGGTGAGCGGAGTCTCTTGGGCTGAACTGGACGGGATGTTCCTCGGAAATCCCCGGAAAGAGTAGGTCCCGTTATGCTGTGGCTGTTTTTTATTGTCTGTAAGGTTCTTTCCCTTTATCGGGAAGGAGCCTTCACTTTTCGGAGGGGGAAGATTACCCGATAGACACTATGGATATGAAGACACTTGGTGAAAAGACCCTTTTTCATTTATCCTTGGCAGGTATATTCTTTCTTGTACTGTATTGGATCATGTTCGTGGGACGCAGCAATCCCTCGGGCCTGAAGACAATTGGGGAGATAGATCCTCCGTCCGGATATGAAAGGGTCAACGTCGGGAAGGGGAGTTTCGGGGAATTCCTCCGGGAGTTCCCCCTCAAGGGAAAGGGAAGCCGCGTAAGATACTATAACGGTTACCGTGCAATCGGACAGTATCTGTCATATGCTGTATTGGACCTTCAGATGATAAGTCCGATTGAACAGTGTGCGGATGCAGTGATGCGCCTCAGGAGCGAATATCTTTTCCATATCGGGGATCGGGACAGCATCCGTTTCCGTTCGGTTGGAGGTGAGGACATGGTCTATGGAGGAAGTCCCGACCGCGGGGAGTTGTACAAGTACTTAAGGAAAGTATACGACAGGGCAAACACTTCATCCCTCCGAAGAGAAATGCTTCCCCGGTCCTTCGGATCCGTATCCCCCGGAGATGTCCTTGTCTATGCCGCCCCTTCAAAAGGGAGGTTGGGTCATGCCGTGCTCGTTGCCGACGTGGCGGAGGATCCCGTTACGGGGAAGAAGGCCCTTTTGCTTGTCCAAAGCTCGACACCGGCACGGACAGTGCATGTTATAAGGAATGTCTTTCATCCGTCGAATTCCCCGTGGGTGATAGTAGACGATGCGTCGGACGGGGTGAAGGTTTCCGGAATCAGGTTCAGAAAGGATGACCTCCGCACCTGGAGGTGATATCCTCCGGAAAGGGAGAATAGTCAAGCGAAGACCAGATTTCACTTAAAATGGACTTGACTTTTCTTTGAATCAAACTTCCTTGTTAATCAGCCGTATTGTCATGACAAAGTGACAAAAATAGTGTAAACGATACGCAAAAATGTCAGAGTATGTAATTTTTACATAAAATATTTGGACGGTTCAATTCTTGCCGTTATATTTGTGTCAAATTTACATAACAATAAATCATTTTCTCGCGTATGAACCTTATGAATTATCTCGGCTTCTCCAGAAAGGGAGAAGACCCCAAGGCGGACAATCCTTCACCCAAAGGGATGAATCTCCTTAACGACAACGAACCCCGCAAAGAGGGCGAAAGGAGGATCTACAATCTTGTGATCCTCGATGAAAGCGGCTCGATGAGCCCGATCCGTGAGCAGGCTCTTGCGGGAGTCAACAGAGTCCTGGAGACAATCCGTTCTTCGCAGAACGAAAACCCTGATGACAATCAGATGTTCTGCCTTGTCACTTTTGATTCCTCCTCCACCCGTCCCGACGTGAGAGCCGTTGTCGATTGTACTCCTGTAGGGAGAGTACGGGATATTACGGCTGACAAATACAGTCCTTACGGGGGGACTCCGCTTTACGACGCCATCGGAGTGTCGGTTACAGCACTTGAGAAACTTGTCCGGGAGGGAGACAATGTCCTTGTAACGGTGATTACGGACGGATTCGAGAACTCGTCCCGCATCTACAACGCCTCTTCCATAAAGGAAATGGTTGATTCGCTCTCGGCCAAAGGCTGGGTCTTCACATACATCGGAGCCAATCAGGAATCCGACAAGGAGGCCGGTGTCCTCGGTATCCACGCGACCATGGATTTCCTGGTGACGGGGGACGGAGCCGATATCATGTGGGACAAGATGCGGTCAGGAGCCCGGCAGTATTATAAGAAGGTCAGGGCGCAGAGGTACTCCGGCACTGCGGTTGACTTCGAGGACGATTTCTTCGGAGAGAAAAGCTCCCTTTCGAGAGTGACTCCCGGGGTGATAGAGGATCTTGCTGACAACCAGGTTTTCGTATTCGGATCGAATGCCGACGGAAATCATGCGCTCGGATACTCCTCCCGCCTCGCTATGAGCAAGTTCGGAGCGGTAATGGGACAAGCGGAAGGACTTCAGGGAAAAAGCTACGCCATCCCGGTGGGTGGAGTCTCAAGGTCGGAGGCTTTTGTCGCGGTGGAGCGCTTCATCAGGTTTGCGGATGCACATCCCGAGCTTACCTTCTTTGTCACCGAAGTGGGATGCGGCGGAGCCGGTTATTCCGAGGCGGAGATGGCGAAGATGTTCGCTTACGCCAGCAGTCTTCCCAATGTCTATCTTCCCGCTTCGTTCTGGAGATTCCTCGGATACAAGTTCGGACGCTAATTCCCTGATTCAGTGAAGGTACGGCCTTCGGGCCGTTTACCTTTCCGGAAAATCGGCATTATTATATGGAGACGGTAAGAAAGACGTCAATACAAAAACAGGTTCACAAAACAACACAAAACACACAGAAAAAGAGTATGCCAAGAACATTCCACCTCACTTTCAACAAAGAATCCGATGGAGCATGGTACATTGATTTCCCCGGCTATCCCTTCTCCCATCACAACCTCATGATGGTGAGCGGAGCCGACCACCTCTGCGACTATGTCGCAAAGAAAGAAGGCCATCCCCGAAAGGCGATAGTCGATGTGACTCTGGGGGACAATACCCTCGAAGGCAAGAGACCGGTCATCACGATGGAGAGATACGACGTCGGTTACGGGGCTTCATACAACTGCTTCGATTCCTTGGGATGTACTCCCGGAGTTGACATCGAAGGCCGCTCCGTCGACATCCCTACAGCATGGCTCTGCCCCGTCACTCTTCTGGTACTTTTCCAGTATCCCTCGAAGATCAACATCTTCATCCCGGATGGAGAAAGGGGGAACTGAGACTTCCGATAAAAATAAAGAAGGATAATAGAGGAGAGAAGAATTGACGGAGTATAAACTTGTCGGCCGACAATAAAACAATACGATACATGAAAACAAGCGTGAAACATTTTCTGCGGATAGTGCTGCTGCTACTGGTACTGGGAACAGGCAATCTGATTTACTATGTCTTCGCCGGACAGAAGGTTTCTGCAGAGAAACTTCAGAAAGGGGAAGATCTCAGCATCTATGAGTGCCTCAGCATCTATCAGATGCATATGGCCGTATGGTCCCTCGGTTGGCCGTTGGCTCCCCAGGCCGCACGGGAATGTTTCATGCTTCATTTTCCGGTGAAAAAGGATACGGTCAAGTCAAAGTTTACGGAAAGATCGATTCCCCGAAAATCCGCAGCGCCATCGCCTCCCTCAAATACGAAGGACAATCCGTCAGGGTAGCATGGGACGGGAATGAGGCCTATGCTCTTCATAGTCCGGAGCACATGGCGGCCATCGCCGTCAATCCCTGCAACGTTACGAGGGGGAAGAATCTTTCCGATGACGGATCTTCCTACGAAGTGGCGATAACCTCTTCGATGCAGTATCCGAAGTGGTCATCGACATCTTTCGATTTGGGAGGGGTGACGATCCATGTTCAGGAAGGACTTTTCCGGTATCTCCAGGACAGGGGATGGCTCAGTTGCTTTGTGGCCTCTTATTCATCAAGGATGACACTATAGGCTTGATTAGTGACAGGTCTTCGGTCTTAGCCAATTGCCTATTACCCCACTTTCATGTGTGCTACCGACAAAACAAGTAGTCAGTCATTCCAGTCTGTAAAACATTGAATGGCTGACTACTTGTTTCCGAAGAGCATTGTCCTTTTTGAACCTTGAACCGACTTCAGGTAGACCTTTTCATAAATCTCCGATGAAACGGAATCATATCTGAATAAGACATCTACTGAATAACAAGGCGTCGATTATGAACCGTCTTGTCCTGTGTATTCCTCTTTTCCCGTATAAGCATCCATGATTGAGTAGGTATACTCTTTATTAGTCCAATTATTATAGTGCAACATTTCTATGGTCTTTTGATTGTTCTGTTGAGCTATCTTCCGAACAGCCTCAAAATCACTAAGATTCTGTCCCTTAAACAACGAATTATTGACATCGTCTATGGGTGTCTTTGAAATGCAGATGGAACCTTCCCATTGCTCCAAGACTCTAAATGCAAAGTTATACTTGTAAATCATTGCGAAAATATAGTTTTTTAAAACAAGTGTCTATGATGTTGTGAGTATTAGATATGCAAAGCATGCTCGATTTTTTGACTAGCTTCCTTCTCCTAAATATGCTATAGAATTAGTGGTGATACTCTAAACAAATTCCTTATTTACCGCTGAGAAAGAACTGGCAAACTCGTGTAAGGTGAGCCAGGGTAGTTTATCGTTACTATAGTTTTTCAAGAACTTTCCTATACATCTCTTCTGGGGTCATGAGCTTTGTCCATGGCCATATTGCTTGTCTAGCTGTTGCTAATCGTCTACCGTTCTGATCAAAAATCCTACCGTATAGAATCTTGGCAAACATGTTTATATCATATTCGTAGGTACGACCATCTGGAAGTTGATATCGCTTAATTACATTATTGGTAATCTTCATCATAATCTTTTCAGCTCAAACTTGTTCTATTATGAGGGTCTTATGAACGAAGTTATAAAGAATTAATCGTCAATAATCCCGAACATTTTTCCAAGAATATAGAATGGCGCTGCTGCCACGACGACAGCTACACCGGCCGTGATGCCAACTGCAGTTAATACCCCTTTAGCGATTTTCTTAGAGATCTCCCACAACTCGTCCAGAGCATCCTTAACTTGCAAGTAGAGAGAATAGTGATCTCTGTAGAGCCAATTCCTGAAATTATTTTGACTCTCCAAAGTTTGATTCAATTCGGCTGCACTCATTGAATTCAGGTATGCGCTCACTTTACTTTTTTGTTCTTCTGTCAACATAGCTACTCAAATATGGATTTTAACCACCTCCAGGTAGACTGGAGGATATAATGTATCGCATCAAATATATCTCGGCAGGCATAGTATAAGAAGTGAGTGAAATTGTCTATTGTACGGAGAATAGCATCATTCTCTGCTTCTGTCTGTTGATCGAGAATGTTGATTAATCGAGCTTTTTGTTCTTCTGTCAGTGCCATGGTTTACAATAATTTAAAAACCTCCTTAATCTTTTTGTATTGCTCACTTCCCTTGTCAAGGAGATTGAGCGCTTCTGTACAGATTGATTCGATCTCTTTTACGTAATCTCTCTCTTGAACTTTCGGAGTGGGAGAAACTTGTTCTACATCAGCGGCAACAGAATCATTTTTTACTTCAACTTCAGGGGTTTTATCCTCTTTTACTGTGAAGTCTTCCTCTAGTCCGGTATCCTGGCCATAATAAGTCCCGTCATTAGTTAAAAGCCCTTCTTTACTCCACTCGTAAAGGCATTCTACCATATATTGATCATCCGCAATCGCTTTATCATTAGCTTGGATTACAAGTAGAATGACATCGCAATCTTTGAGGGCGTCAATGTATAGAGCTTTATATTCTTCATCCTCATTAAGCCCTCGGCCATATCCGGGGAGATCGGCTACTCTCATCACGCTTCCGTCGTCCAGAACATACTCCTTATATCCTGCAAAATTCTTTTTTGTGGTTCCTTCACCAATTCTGCTTGTACGTTCTTTTGCCCCGAATAGATTATTGACAGTGGTTGATTTACCGACGCCGGATTGACCGATAATTGCAACTTTGATCGGTTTTTCTTTCTTTTCTTTGATGACTTTCTTTAGTTCATCTCTATGAGATTCATCAACTTTATTCATGAGTTCAGCAAGGAAATCATCAAGGCCCATTTTCTTGTTTCTTGCCCGGCTTGCCGCAAGCATTTCATTAATTTCTTTCCTGTTTTCCTCTGACATTCCTTCGGAACAAGCTGGGTCTGTTATTTCCTTTGGCTTGAAAGTAGTAATTACCCCAGTACAATGGATAATCTTGTTGATTACCTGGGGTAACCTATAAGCTCGAAGCGCTGAGAAATACTCAATCTGATCCTTGGAAGCGCCATGGTTCCCGGATGTGAGTTTTTCGATAATGTCAGCAGCCCTTGCTTTTATTTTTTCTTCTGTTTCCGGTGTTGGTTGATTAATATCATTGTCCCAATCACCAAGGTTGTCAACTTGGTTAATGCCAATAACAAGTTTCGGAATACCGCTCTTCTTTTTTTCGGAAGTGCGTAAACTCTTGAAATCAAAAATACCCATGATTATAGAAGATTATAAATTTTACGTTTCAGTGAAATGAGATTCCATTTTTGAAGAACCGAATAAATCGCAACAGAGTCTACAGATATTTTCTCGAAGTCAGAAAAAACACTCGATATGCTGTCATAGTAATCAAGTTCCTTCTCGTTAATGAGATCATTATCCGCACCGAGTGTGTGCAAATCTATTCCGTCAGGATGATCCTTGTCCTTAAATAATAAGTCTGCTTGATTGATGCCTAAAATAACATTCTGGTTTTTGGTGAGGATTCCGTTCTGAATCAAATCTGAATAAAATAACTGATCTTGCTTGTATGCCCTGCGGTCAGCCTGGGAGAGGCATATAAGCACATTGGCTTTTGCGATAAACCGATAGTAAAACTTTCGGTAGATAGAATTAGCGTCCATGCTCTCGGCGATGCCCGGTAGGTCAACCAAATTAAAGGATATATAATCACCATCGAAATTGTCTTCAATATGCATGACGGCGGGAAATTTGGTACAGGAGACAACTCTTCCAGTTGCTAATTCCAAGTTCCAAAGTGCATTTATTGTTGATGTTTTGCCGCATCCGGTCTTTCCGGAAAGAACAACCGTAGGGATGTCAGGATCAAACATAAAATTGTTCATGGACAATACGATGCCGTTCCAAATCTGATATTTGAGAATATCAATATTCCACTTAAGAGAATTTGAGTACGGGACGATCGAATCAACAGAGAAGGTGGGATCGAATTGGGTGAATGATGAAAACTCAGAGAACACAATGTTTGTTTTCTGTATCAGGTTCGATACTGCAGCTAATCCTACTTGGCGTGTCTTGGCTGTCTCCAAGTTACGGGCTACAACAGGTGTTAATATCCAGTCTGCCATTCCGTAGCCGATAATAAACACCAGATCCTCCTTAAGATTGAGATTCTTCAGTACCTTTTCTAAGTAATTCTTCCTGATATTAATCAAGGAATCATCACAAGGTAGTATATAAACTATAACATCGGCTGACTCTAATGCATACCTGACATTTGGCTTATCAATCCATGCAGTCGAGGTGAAGTTGATGCGAGGTAACTCGATAACTTCAAAATCAACGACTTCGCGTCCAACTAGCATCTCGGACACTTCGAAGAAGTAAGAACCTTTCTCCTGATGAAAATCGGTTACGCACTCGCTCCAAAGGCTTTCAATAGTAGAAGTTTTGCCGGATTCTATTCCGCCGACAAACACCACCCGGGGTTTCTTGACCATGTCCTGTAATAACTAAAATCCACGATATATTTCTACGGCCTGCCTAATATTCATCTTTGGAAGATTAGCGACATTCACAATAAAAGTCCAGAGGGCAAGCTCAACGTCGGCAATATCATCATCAATAGATATAAAGTATCCCAAAAATGATGAAACGTACTTCTTCTTGATATCCTCCATTTTCGAAAGAACGACAAGGGCATCGATGGCGGAAGTCTTTTCTCCATCGATAACTACCTTATTATATTCTTCTTCTACGATGTTCAGTTTGGACATTTCCTCTTCAATACCCCTCATTTCTTGGTGGAGGACAACACCGTCTGCTTCGGCCATCATCTTCGCCACCTTGTAAATGGCGACAATTTCGTTTTTTGTGAACTGAATTTTCATCTTCATAACCGTTATTTCATTTGACAAAAGATTATCTTAAAAACAGTAGTCTATATTTCATTATTTCCTTTTCGCACCTGTAATTCTGCATTTTTATCTCAATAATCTCTTCCCGGCCTCAATTCTTTCATGAGGTCCGTTTTCCTTTTGTTTTCCTCTATCACAAGGTTGTCATCTTCGCACTTGCGCAATTTTTTGCTGTCCGGGTCTACGTAGTATCTGTGTATGATGTCCAGGGTGTCATTCTTCAATGAGACAACAAAGGCGGCAACTTCACCAGTATCATCTCTGAAAATTACATTGTATCTGCTGTCATAATGACCGGATATCTGCAGAGCCCGCTCACTGCTTCCTCCGAAAATGCATCTGTCGCCTTTTTGAAAAATGAGTGAGTAAAATGGCTTGTTGACATCAAGCTTGGTTGGAATTTCGTCGCATGGATCCCAATAATCCAAAGGCCAATAACCTCCTTGGTGGTTCGGTGACAACCATTCTCCTTCAAGTGAATCCATGAATAAAGGCATATGACGGTTGAGCGTACCGGCTATCGTCTGAGACAGACGGTCCAATGCTTTGACTCCATGTTGTGCCTTGTATTTCTCGACCATTGTATGCTGCTTCTGAGCCAACATATCAATGATTGAACTTGCGGAATGCTGCGGAGCGTTGGTTTCGGCAAGCCATATGAGTGTGTCAAAAGGAGTGGTTACGACATTTATCCTGAAACAGAGATAGCTGTTATGCCGGATTCTGTCCGGCACATCAGGGTCGAACTTGTCTATCAGAATGAATCTGAAGTTTTCCCACATCAGGTAATTCGCCATCCAAAATAGCTTATACAACTCGTAGCATGAATCGAGATCCGATATTGTCGGATTGTCTTCGTTCAGTGTAATGATCTTGTCCAAAAGATCTTTACTCTGGAATGCGTTTTTGGCGTCCTCGGAGGAATTGTACATTTTTCCTGTCATAGGGCGAATTGATATGAAAGAGTGTGGTATTCGTTAAAAATGTGGCTATTCAATGAACAGATTGAACTGATAAGCAAAAATATAAAGATGTGTAGAGATTTGCACACCACTATGTCAAAGTGGACCAGAATGGATTACGGTCCTTATCAATCCATGAGTTTAGATTACTTTTGAGCGATAATAATATCAATAGTCTCAATAGTCTCAAACAACCGAAAATCATCTTCCCCCTCAAAAAAAGCAACCATTCAGGAGTATATGAAGGTATAACCCGATCAAGCCACATGATAGATTTCACAGTTGTAAAGATGCCCGGACCAAAGGGCAGAAGCAAGGATCGCCCCGGTCTTGCGAGAGTCGACATGGAAGAACTTTCGTATTACATGGAAGGTGATCCGATCCCCGGAGAAAAGTGCTCCACGGATGTAGGATGCTCTTCAGGAAAAGAAACCTATCCGACCTACAAGACCGCTTTGAAGGCCCTCAGAATGAGGAACGCCAACGGCCTGAAGACGAAGGTGATCTACCGGTGCCCCGAGTGCGGATGCTATCACCTTACTACCAAGGACGGAACTTTCCACCATAAAGTGAGGCAAAGGCCCTATGACCGGTCGAAAGAGAAGCGGTTCGGACTGAAGAAAGTGCAGGCGGCGGAAGGCGGAAAGGTAAAGATGAACTCAGGAGGCTTCGCGATGAAGCGCTACTCCAACGAGAGGAATAAAGAACAACTTAGGCTGAAGACTTCGGCCTGAACGGCCAAGGCGGTGAGACCCCCGACTCTTCGGGGGTTCTTCTCCGCTTCACTTCGTTTGAAATAAAGTCCCTTTGGAGGATTCATATTATCCATCGGCGGATGAAAACAAAAGGAATAAATACTACAACATAGAATACAGGGATGCATAATCACAATCGGGCGATGAGAAATTTTTATCCGTTCAAATGATTTTTCGCGAAATGAAAGTATTGAACAGCCCACTGACAGGTAAACCGATGAAGGTCGTTTATGAACCAAAAACGATGAAGTATCGTGGTGAGAAGTACGATTGTATTTGTGTTTCGTTCCGTGATGACGACAGTGACGAAAGCTTCACCACTACGGAAAGCGATAGCGTTTTGTACAATCAGGTGACGAATCAGTATCGAGAAAAGCATGGGATTCCTTACCAGGATGAGATCATTGCACTCAGAAAGAGGTACGGAGTGAGTGCTGCCAAGATGGCGCTTATTCTTGGGTTCGGCACCAATCAGTATAGACTCTATGAGGAAGGTGAGGTCCCAAGTGAAAGCAACGGAAAGATGATTCGTAGTGCGATGAACCCGGAGGTGTTTCTGGATTTGGTCAGAAGCTCAAAAAAACAGCTTACGGAGCGCGAGTTATCGAAGATAACCACCCAGGTTGAGGCGGTGGTTGCCCAATCTAAGGATTGGAACGATGAGCAGTGGGAAACAAGGAGGTTGTTCCGCACGGGTCGAGGACTTGCCAACGGCTTTGCTCAATTGTCGGTGAGAAGACTGAATAACCTGCTGCTATATGTGTTGGGACGGATGGGCGAGACGTTCCAAACCAAAATGAACAAGGTTCTTTTTTACATCGATTTCCTGTCTTACCGTGAGAGGGGATTCGCAATTTCTGGATTGGCTTATCAGGCAATTGATTTCGGACCGGTTCCGCAGCGCTGGGACAGGATATACAGCGCTTTCGATGAAGTGCAAGAAAGGCTGCAGCTTGTAAATGGTCAGGAATGTATTTCACTGATGGCATGTGGCAATGCTGACATGAGTGACTTTTCTGATGCTGAGATGGCTGTGATTGACGAAGTTTGCAGTAAACTTCGCGATATGACCTCACGTGCGGTGTCGGAACTCAGCCATGAAGAGAGCGCATGGAAAGAACATGTGGGAAAACCTGAGACCATTCCGTTCAGTGAGGCGTTCTCACTGGTAGGGGTGTAGAATTTCCAGATCGGTCACACGGTCATCAGTCAGCGGCGCATAAAGAGTGATGTTGACAGAAAGCTTCTTCCTTTTTCTTGTAT
>ODAI014046689.1_pt1 | contig 13583 bp, 8 predicted proteins | sample 1539321 | NCBI WGS metagenome assembly ODAI01 (sample SAMN02144231, study PRJEB22623) | gut metagenome | biome: sheep rumen | host: Ovis aries | place: New Zealand
GAGGGTGACTGTAGGCGATGGAATAGATGTGGCAAGTCTCATGCAGGAGCCTTCGCCTGAATACCTTTTGTTCCACTTGCTCACACCCTATGGATTTACGCCGTCACAGATAGAGACAGTCTTTAAGCTAATGCCCGATGTAGAGACGGGAACGATGTGGAGCTCGCAGAGCCATGACCTGCTATACGATCGTGGCAGGCTGCTCATAGAACCACGAGACGACGACAGGCGAAAGGAAATGAAGATACCTGAGGAGGGTACTTATATAATATGTGGCGACCTTCGACTGATAGTGAAGAGAGTCATCGTCGACGATGAGTTTGTTATACCCAAGGAGGCTTTGCGTGTGGCAGTAGATTGTTCGAAGGTTGTGTTTCCCCTGACCATTCGTACAGCCAAAAAGGGTGACAGATTTACACCTTTCGGCATGAGAGGCAGCAAGCTCGTCAGCGACTATCTCACAGATAAGAAGAAAAATATCTTTGAGAAACGTCGCCAGTTGGTCGTATGCGATGCCAATGACAGAATAGTATGGCTTGTGGGTGAGAGGATAGACAATCACTTCGCCATAACAGACATCCCTTCTACTTGCCAGAAATCTCCTGGAGCAGAAAGCGTGACGTGTAGCCCTTGCCGCTATGCGCTACTTCTTCAGGTGTGCCAGTGACAACCACCCGTCCGCCATTGCGACCTCCCTCAAGACCCATATCTATGATATAGTCAGCCATCTTGATGACATCCAGATTGTGCTCTATCACAATCACCGTATTACCACGATCGACAAGGCGGCGAAGAACATTGAGCAGTATGCGGATATCTTCGAAATGCAGACCGGTCGTAGGCTCGTCAAGGATATATACGGTCTTACCAGTGTCGCGCTTGGACAACTCGGTGGCAAGTTTCACTCGCTGACTCTCACCGCCAGAGAGCGTGGTAGAGCTTTGCCCCAGTTTGATATAGCCCAGTCCGACGTCCTGTATGGTCTTGATTTTCTGTAGTATGTTGGGTACGGCTTCAAAGAACTCCACAGCCTGATTGATAGTCATGTCGAGAACATCGGCAATCGATTTTCCTTTGTATCTCACCTCGAGTGTCTCCCGATTATATCGTTTGCCCTGACAAACCTCGCATGGCACATATACATCTGGAAGGAAATTCATCTCAATGGTCTTATAGCCATTGCCGCCGCAAGCCTCACAGCGTCCTCCCTTGACATTGAACGAGAAGCGTCCAGGCTTGTACCCACGGATCTGAGCTTCAGGAAGGTTGACAAAAAGAGAACGTATGTCGGAGAATACACCTGTATATGTAGCAGGATTGGATCGAGGTGTTCTGCCGATAGGCGACTGGTCCACGTTTACGACCTTGTCTATCAGTTCAATACCTTCTATGCTGTCGTATGGCATAGGTCTTTTCAGTGAGCGATAGAAGTGTTGTGACAGGATGGGTTGGAGTGTCTCGTTGACGAGTGTAGACTTGCCAGAGCCCGACACTCCCGTCACCAGTGTCAGGGTGCCCAGAGGAAATGACACATCGACATTCTTCAGGTTGTTACCCTTGGCGCCACGGATGGTCAGCAAGGGGTGGTCGGCGATGGGTGACGGGTGATGGTTGGTTTCTATACTCATCTCTCCGTTCAGGTATTTAGCAGTGAGGGTGTGTGCTTTCATCATCTCCTGTGGTGTGCCTTGGAATACCACTTCGCCACCCTTTCTGCCTGCCATCGGACCAATGTCGATGATATAGTCGGCTGCAAGCATCATGTCTTTGTCGTGTTCTACAACTATCACGGTGTTGCCGAGGTCGCGCAGTTGTTTCAGCGAGTTTATGAGCCGTTCGTTGTCACGCTGATGGAGTCCGATTGACGGCTCGTCGAGGATATATAATACGTTGACCAGCTGACTGCCTATTTGTGTGGCAAGACGTATGCGCTGGCTTTCGCCACCAGAGAGACTTGCCGAGGCACGGTTGAGTGACAGGTAGTCCAGACCAACGTCCAGCAGGAACGCCACTCTTTTTTTCAGCTCTTTCAGAATCTCTCGAGCTATCTCCTGCTGTTTCTTGTCCAGGTGCTTGTCTACGCTGTTTACCCATTCTGCCAGTTCGCTAATGTCCATTTCCGACACTTCGGCAATATTCTTCTCCCAAATACGATAGGAGAGAGCCTCCTTGTGTAGTCTGTGGCCGTGGCATTCTGGACATGTGCTGGTAGCCATAAACTGATCAGCCCATTTCTGTCCTGCAGCAGAGTCGTCGTTGTCAATGACGTTACGCAGGTATTTTATCACTCCGTCATAATCGACAAAATAATCGGATGATGTACGGACGACGTCTTTGGAGATGCGCACCTTGTCGAGTGAGCCATATAGTATCTCGTCAATAACATCCTGTGTGAGTTCCTTGATAGGTGTTTTCAGGTTGTACTCGTACTTCTGCAATATGGCATCTATCTGCCAGAATATCATCTGGTTCTTATACTTCCCCAGAGGGGCTATTCCGCCTTCAGATATGCTCAGGTTGGTGTCTGGTATCACTTTGTTTATGTCGATGTCATTGACATAGCCCAGACCCTTGCAGTGAGGACATGCCCCCTCAGGCGAATTGAACGAGAAGATGTTGGGTGCGGGATCTTTATATGATATCCCCGACGTGGGACACATCAGTCGTTTGGAGTAGTATTTAGCCTCATCGGTGTCTTTGTCGAGAATCATGACCAGTCCTTCGCCCACCTTCATTGCCGTGGCTATGGTCTTACGTAGTCGTTCGGTGTTGCTCGACTCCTGTCCTTCGAGATCCAGTTCTCGCTCGTCGACCTTCATCTTGTCGATGACCACCTCGATATTGTGATTCTTGTATCTGTCCACCTTCATTCCACGTACCAGATCCATCACCTCACCATCTACTCGTATGTATAGATACCCCTTCTTCATCATGCTGTCGAAGAGTTCGCGATAGTGTCCTTTGCGGTTTCTCACGAGTGGAGCCAGTATGAGGATGCGCTTGCCGCCGTATTTCTCCTGAATCATTTCCACGATGCGCTCCTCGGTATATCTCACCATCTTCTCGCCAGTCATATAGCTATAGGCAGTACCTGCACGGGCATATAGTAGTCGTAGATAGTCGTATATCTCAGTAGTGGTGCCTACTGTAGATCGTGGATTCTTGTTAGTTGTCTTCTGTTCTATGCTGATGACGGGAGAAAGACCTGTAATCTTCTCTACTTCAGGACGCTGTATGTTGCCCAGAAAGTTACGTGCGTATGCGGCGAATGTCTCGATATATCGTCGCTGACCCTCGGCAAATAGAGTGTCGAAAGCCAAAGAAGACTTACCCGAACCCGAGAGGCCTGTGATAACTGTCAAAGAGTTGCGTGGTATCTCTACGTCAATGTTTTTCAGATTGTTGACGCGAGCTCCGTATACTTGTATGCTGTCGTTCATGTTCTTTTCGAGAAATTGAGTAATAAGGAGATGGGGAGAAGCCCCACCAATCCTACCTCCGTTGGGGAGGCTTTGATATCCCGCATCAAGTGTGGGATGAGGTGTGAGGGTGTGGGAGAAAGAGGGGATGCGAGTTTTCTTTTATTCCGACGGAGTTGTCGAGGAAGATGTCTGATTGTAGTCTCTTATCAGATTGACATCGCGTTTGATAGTGAATGTTCGTCCGTCGGCACCCTTGGCATTTACCAATACAAAATATACTCCCTGAGGCATGTCTCTGCCCTTGTATTTACCATCCCATCCGCCTGCCGGGTCATGCCACTCGTACAGCTTGGTACCCCATCGGTTAAAGATAATGGCTCTGAACTCTACTATCGACTTATACGTAGGCTTGGCTCTATATATGTTGTTGTAGTCGTCGCCGTTGTTTGGTGTGAAGATGTTGGGCATTTCCAGTTTGCTGCTTTCCACACCGATACTGAAGGGCTGTACGTCGTAGCTCCAATATTCCTCAGTATACTCATCCCTCATGTCGCCCTTGGTGAAGGTGGCGTAGCACACTATCTTGTGCGAACCGCCTCGGGTCAGGGTGTATTCCGTATCCTGCTCATACCTTATGAGATATGGCGCGTCTTCACCCTCTATCGTAAATCTCCATTCGTATGTGCTCGTCCAGTCGTCATATCCCGACGGATTGGCTGTGCACGTCAGTTTCATCGGTGCCGAACCATTATATGTGTCGCCTGCTGCGAGCGAACCTTCTTCGCCGCTACCGTCTCTATACGTTATAGTTGGGTCAATGCTTTGTGCACTCACCTGAACGGCTGTCAAAGCCAATGACATCAGCAATATATTATAAATAATGTGTCTCATAATCACAAATATTTAGCCTGAATGTGCAAAATTACGTAATAAATTTGATTAAACCACACATTTTGTTTATTTTTGCATCACCTTTTCTAAATTAACTGTGATGAAAGACTTTATTAAGTGTTTTTTACTACTTACCGTTCTGTTGTGTGCAAGTATCGCTAATGCACAGACAGACAAGTGGAACAATGGCACTCTCAAGGTGGGGGTGATGCTGCCATTGCATAATAATGATGGTGACGGTCAACGAATGGTTGAATATTATCGTGGCATTCTGCTGGCTCTTAACGATTTGAATACTGAGGGTATCAAGACTGAGGTACGTGCATGGAATGTGCCGATAGATGCCGATATACGTACCACATTGCTCGACGAGGATGCTGCGAAACAACACATCATCTTCGGTCCGTTGTATTCTGACAAGGTGGGCTATCTTGCCAATTTTTGCAAGACTTACGATATAAAGATGGTGATACCATTCTCGATTACAGGTGACGATGTGACTAAGAACAGCAACGTCTTCCAGGTATATCAAAGTCCTGAGGAGCTAAATCGCAAGTCTATCGGAGCCTTCCTTGAGCGTTTTCCTGGCCATCAGGCGATTTTTATCAATTGCAACGACGACCAGTCCACCAAGGCTGCATTTACTAAGGGACTGCGTCAGCAGCTGGATGCAGTCAAACGCAGTTATAAACTGACAAATATAAATACGCCGATGGCTGATTTTGCAAAGGCATTCAGCGTCAATCAGCCTAATGTGATAGTTGTCAACTCTGAGAAGTCGCCACAGCTCACCAGAGTCTTCGCCAAACTCGACTCGCTCGTACAGTCACGTCCGGGCATTGCCATATCTATGTTTGGATATAACGAATGGTTTATGTATCAGAAATATGACCTCGCCCAATTCTATAAGTATAATGTGTATATACCCACCACATTCTATTACAATGCCGTTGCTGACCGCACGGAGGAGTTTGAGCGCAAATACTTTGAGGCTTATGGAGAGAACATGGACCCCAGCGGTCTGCCTCGTTTCGGACTGACAGGCTATGATCACACCATGTTCTTCATTCGCGGACTGGCAAAGTACGGCAAGTTCTTCAAGGGTACTGCTACCGAAAACACTTGGCGTGCCCTGCAGACACGGCTCAACTTTAGTAGAGTGGGAGAGGGTGGCTACCAGAATAATAACTTCCAGCTGATGCATTTCCTCAGCAATCAGTCATTGGAAGCGATAACGTATTAGTTCATAGTTCATAGTTCATAGTTCATAGTTCATAATTCATAGTTCATAGTTCATAGTTCATAGTTCATAGTTAAGTATAGGAGTTTATAGTTCATATTTTTAGTTGATGAGACATTATCTATATATAGCTTTTTTGTTGATACTTCCGTTTAGTGCGTCAGCACAGATTGGCGAGCATCGCAATACCTTTTCGGTCGGTGCCAATGCCGGCTATGTGCTGTCTGACGTGGGATTCGAGCCAACGGTGTCACAAGGGTATCACGGCGGACTGACTGGCGGTTTTACTATTCGCTATACGTGTGAGAAGTATTTTAATACTATTGCAGCCATCCAGGGCGAGATCAACTATGCCTCGATAGGATGGAAGCAGGAAATCAAGAACCGGCAAGACGGACCCGTGATCAACAGTAACGGCAATGCCGAGAAATACAGTCGTACCATCAACTACATTCAGATACCAGTCCTTGCCCATCTCGCTTGGGGTAAGGAGGATCAGGGGTTCAACTTCTTTGTCAATCTCGGTCCGCAGGTGGGATTCTATTTGGGTGATACTGTTGACAAGAACTACGACGAGCCTAATATCAACGATGAGCAGACGGGACGTAGTAACACTGTGATAGCGCAGGAGACTATGGATATAGAGAAGAAGGTGGACTATGGTATAGCCTTTGGCGGTGGACTTGAATATGCCCATCGTCGTCTCGGCAGGTTCGAGCTCGAGGGCCGCTATTATTATGGTCTGGGCAATCTCTATGGCAACTCCAAGCGCGACTACTTTGGTAAGTCAAACTTTGGCAATATCATAATCAAGGCTACCTATCTCTTTGATCTCGTCAAAACGAAGAAGTAGTCAAGGATTGAAAAACCAAAAACCAAAAACTAAAAACTAAAAACAAAAAACTAAATAAAAACTGAATAAAACTATGTTTGAAGGACAACCGAAAGGTCTTTTTGCGTTGGCACTTGCCAACACCGGTGAGCGTTTTGGCTATTACACCATGCTCGCTGTATTTGCGTTATTCTTGAGAGCCAACTATGGACTGTCGCCTGCGATGGCTGGTACCATCTACAGTTCGTTCTTGATGTTGGTATATTTCTTTCCGTTGATTGGCGGCATCCTTGCCGACAAGTTCGGATTTGGCAAGATGGTCACCACGGGTATCATCATCATGTTCACCGGCTACCTGTTGCTGTCGGTGCCGCTGGGTGGCGATACGCTTGCACTTGTTGTCATGCTGGGAGCCCTGCTGCTGATAGGTTTCGGTACCGGACTGTTCAAGGGTAATCTGCAGGTGATGGTTGGCGACCTCTATAACGACCCGAAGTATTCAGCCAAGCGCGATTCGGGCTTCTCCATATTCTATATGGCGATAAATATCGGAGCGCTCTTTGCCCCCACCGCAGCCATCAAGATCAAGGAATATGCTGAGACGTCGCTTGGCTACAGCTCCAACGATGCCTACCACTTCTCGTTTGCCGTGGCATGCGCCTCGCTGATACTGTCCATAGCCATATATTACATCTTCCGCTCCACCTTCCGTCATACTGAGGGAGAAGCAAAGAAGTCGGCAGGCAACGAGAAGGTAAAGGCTGCCGATGACGTACAGGAACTCTCCAAGGAAGAAACCAAACAGCGTATCGTTGCCTTGTGTCTGGTCTTTGCAGTAGTCATCTTCTTCTGGATGGCATTCCACCAGAACGGTCTCTCACTCACGTATTTTGCCGATGAGTTTACCGCTCGTTCTGCCGACGGAATACAGGCGATGTGTTTCAATGTATGGAACCTTGTGGCAGTAATCTTTATCGTATATGCAGGATTCTCGCTGTTCCAGTCCAAGACGTCTAAGGGTAAGATAATCTCTGGCGTGGTAGTCCTTCTGGCACTATGCTTCTTGTTTATGCAGTATGCCCGTCAGGACGGCAGTGTGGATGTGTCTGCCCCGATATTCCAGCAGTTCAATCCGTTCTATGTCGTTGCTCTCACCCCCGTGTCGATGGCCATCTTTGGCTATCTTGCCAATAAGGGCAAGGAACCCTCGGCACCGCGCAAGATAGCGTACGGAATGATAGTGGCAGCCATTGCCTATGCCCTGATGGCGTTCTCATCGTTTGGACTGCCGATGCCTCAGACCGAGATGGTCGGTGGCGAGCCTGTCGCAAAGCATGTTGCCGACGTCACTCCCAACATCCTCATCAGCGTTTATCTCATACTCACATTTGGCGAGTTGCTGCTCTCTCCGATGGGCATCTCGTTTGTCTCCAAGGTGGCTCCGCCAAAGTATAAGGGAATGATGATGGGCGGATGGTTCGTAGCCACAGCCATAGGCAATCAGCTCGTCGTCGTAGGTGGACTGCTCTGGGGAGCCGTACCTCTCTGGATCTGCTGGAGTGTGTTCCTCGCCGTATGTCTTGTCGCTGCCGTTTTCATGTTTGCCATGATGAAGCGACTCGAGAAAGTATGCTAATTCCACACATAATCCGTCAACTCTTAAATCCATAAGACACTGTGAAACACAGACCGACAGCCGAACGCGTGTTCCAGATCTTTAAGGAACTCAATCATATACCGCGCCCCTCTCACCATGAAGAACGTGTGGCAGACTACCTCTGTCAGTTTGCCGAAAGGTTAGGACTGTCATACCAGCGTGATGAGCACAACTGCGTGGTGATACGCAAGCCTGCTACCGTGGGTCATGAGCATGCCGAGCCCATCGTTCTGCTCAACCACATGGACATGGTATGTGTCGGCATGGACAACCCGCTTACCGACACCGTCGAGGCATACACCGAGAACGGATGGATGAAGGCACGAGGCACCTCACTGGGTGCTGACAACGGCATCGGACTGTCCATGGCTCTCGCCGTGCTCGAGAGTGCCGACATAGTACACGGTCCGCTTGAGGTCATCACCACCACCAACGAGGAGGACGGAATGTCGGGAGCCGCCAATCTGTCAGCCGACTTCATTCGGGGACGCAAGGTAATCAACCTTGATTCCGAGGATTACGACACCATCACCACAGGAGCAGCAGGAGCATGTCTTCAGTTCCACTCCATACCCGTCCGCCCAGTCGCTCCTCCCCATACGGGTCTTTGCTGGTGTCGGTTGCGGTTCAGTGGCGGACTGGGCGGCCATTCAGGTGTAGACATCAACAAGGGCAGATGCTCGGCAGTGGTGGCTACACACTCTTTGCTCCGTATGCTCAGGGAGGACTTGCACTTCAATGTCTCTGCCGTAGACATAGGTGAAGCCAATGCGTCGATAGCATCCCGTGGCGAGATAGTCTTGGCTGTGGACACCACTACGGGTGAGGCAAATGTCTGGTCGTTGATGGAAGACAAGGTGGCAGCCGTAAACCAGTGGCTCAGAACGAACTACCCAGGCGACCCCAACGTGCGGTTTAGCGTGGAGCGGTGTGATGCATTAGGCTCCCTTATCCCCAGCGAGGCAATGGACTCGTTCATGACGTGTCTCTCACAGATACCGCAAGGAGTGGTTAGGATGAGCGGCGTGATGAAGGACACAGTAGAGACGTCAAACAATATCGGACGCATCCAGTCGGAAGCCGACCGTATCTTCATCTCAACCCACACACGCAGCTTCAACGACGACGATATGGCGAAGTTGAGCGAGCGTATTGCCGATGTGTTCCGTCAGAATGGTGCCACCTCCGAGATGGTGATGTCGGCACCTGCATGGCAGGAAGACCAGCATTCAGATTTCCTGCAACTCACGTCCGACACCTTCTTCGACGTACTTGGTTGGCGCCCGCGTATGGTAGCGATGCACTTTGTCCTGGAGGCAGGCTTTTTTGTAGAGAAATACCCTGGCATCCAGATGGCAAGCATCGGACCACGCATCGTTGAGCCGCACTCAGCCAGCGAACGGGTGGAGCTGCAGACCATTGATGACATCTGGCAGGTGCTTATCGAGCTTCTTCTAAGACTCAGTTGATTGCTAATCTTTATGAAGTATACAAGAGGTCACGTATTGCAGTTCAATACGTGACCTCTTGCCCCTCAATACGTGCCCTTTTGCAGTTCAATACGTGCCCTCTTTGCGTTCAATACGTGCCCTTTTGCCCCTCAATACGTGCCCTTTTGTCGTTCAAAACGTGCCGTTTTGGCGTGGTGGGTTGGAGATGTTGGACTTGTTTCTCTTGTTTTTTAAAAATAAATCATAAATAGACATATACTATATACTACTGATTTTTGATTTTTTCTTTGAGCGCGTGAGAAACAACCCCAACATCTCCAACCCGATGGTGTCAGAAGGGGCGATTGTCGAGTTCCAAGCCCTCCTGTTTGCGTTCTTGCTGCCGAGTGTCGTAACCGATGATTTTGGCGAGGCGTTTTAGTCTAACTATTGAGTTTCTTCTGAACGTATGCGTCGATTACTGCCACGGCTGTGATGTTGATAATGTCGCGCACAGAGGCACCGAAGTCTACAAAGTGTATTGCCTTGTTGAGTCCCATCTGTATCGGACCGATTATCTCCACATCGGCATTAAGCGACTGTAGCATCTTATAGCTTGAACGGGCAGACGTGAGGTTGGGGAAGATAAGTGTGTTGACATCCTTGCCCTTGAGGCGCGAGAAGGGGTAGAGGTCGTCACGCAGCTCCTTGTCGAGTGCGAACCCTATCTGCATCTCTCCGTCGATGGCGTAGTCGGGCATTTCCTTCTGTACCAGAGCCACAGCCTTTTTCACCTTCTCTGCTCCGGGAGTGACACTACTGCCGAAATTGGAGTGGCTGATGAGTGCGGCGACGGGTTTGTCGTTGAAGAACTCCACCGACTGCATGCTCAGTTTTGCAATGTCGGCAAGTGTCTCGGTGTCAGGGTCTTCGTTGACAAGTGTGTCGGCGATGTACAGTGCTCCTCGTGGCGAGTTGATGATATGCATTGTACCAAAATGCTTGAATTGCGGTCGTATGCCGATCACCTCGTTCACCACCTTGATGGTGTTGCTGTATCGGGTGTATAGTCCTGTTATAAACGCATCGGCATCACCCGTCTCCACCATCATCATTCCGAAGTAGTTGCGCTCATACATCTTGTCGTATGCCTCTTGGAACGTATATCCGTCACGTCCTCTCTTTTCTGCCAGGTGCTTGGCGTATGTGGCGCGTCGACGTTGTTCCTGGTCGGCACGCATGTCGATAATTTCGATATCGTCCAGATCCAGTTTCAGTCGGCTCGCCATACGGTTGAGTCGGTCGGGATTGCCCAGCAATATAGGCTGACATATCTTCTCCTGCTTTGCCTGGACAGCCGCCTTCATCATCGTCTGGTTCTCACCTTCGGCAAAGACCACTCTTTGCGGATGGGCTGCCGCCGTGGAGTGTAGGTGGCGTGTGAGCTTGGACTCTTGTCCGAGCAGCTGCTTTAGGTTCTGTTTGTAGGCGTCCCAGTCGGTTATCTCCTTGCGAGCCACGCCGCTCTCGATGGCTGCCTTGGCTACTGCTGCACTTACCTCGGTGATGAGTCGTGGGTCTACGGGTTTGGGTATGAAGTAGTCGGGACCGAAGGTGAACTCATTGACGTGGTATACCTGATTGACCACGTCGGGTACGGTCTGCTTGGCAAGATCGGCAATGGCAAGTACGGCAGCCATCTTCATCTCCTCGTTGATAGCCTTGGCGTGTACGTCAAGTGCTCCACGGAAGATATATGGGAAGCCGATGACATTGTTGATCTGGTTGGGGTAGTCGCTGCGACCTGTGGAGATCAGCACGTCAGGGCGTGCTGCCTTGGCGTCCTCGTATGATATCTCAGGTACAGGGTTGGCAAGTGCGAATACTATCGGCGTGTCAGCCATGGAGCGCACCATGTCCTGTGTGAGCACATTGCCCTTGGATAGTCCCACAAACACGTCGGCACCCTTGACGGCTTCCTCCAGTGTGTGTATGTCACGACGATCGGTGGCAAAAAGAGCCTTTTGTGGTGTCAGTCGCTCGCGGTCAGAGGTGATGACTCCCTTGGAGTCGAGCATTACGATGTTTTCCTTCTTCACACCGAGTGCCATATACAGTTTGGTACATGAGATGGCGGCGGCACCTGCGCCATTGACGACAATCCTGACCTTGCTGATGTCCTTGCCTGCTACCTCAAGTGCGTTCTTCAGTCCCGCGGCAGAGATAATGGCGGTGCCGTGCTGGTCGTCGTGCATCACAGGAATGTCGAGCGTCTTCTTCAGCCGTTCCTCAATGAAGAAACATTCCGGAGCCTTGATGTCCTCAAGGTTGATGCCTCCGAATGAGGGAGCAATCTTTTCTACCGCTTCGCAAAACTTCTCAGGGTCTTTCTCGTCTACTTCGATATCAAACACGTCGATACCTCCGTATATCTTGAACAGCAATCCCTTACCCTCCATCACGGGCTTGCCGCTCATGGCTCCGATGTCGCCCAGTCCGAGTACAGCCGTACCGTTGGAGATGACAGCCACCAGATTGCCTTTGTCTGTATATTTATATACATCGTCTGGATTTTGTTGTATCTCAAGACACGGATATGCCACACCTGGCGAATATGCCAGCGAGAGGTCAGTCTGAGTCTGATAGGGTTTGGTAGGTTTTACTTCTATTTTTCCGGGGCGGCCTGATGCGTGGTATTGCAAAGCATCTTCTTTAGTTATTTTCACCATGGTGTGTTTGTTTTTAAGTTATTTCCTGCAAAAATACGAAAACTATTTAGATTATCATCAATTTAGTCATTTTTTCTTCTTCTTTTCATCATTTTTATATACTTTTGTACCCCAAAATGAGAACTAAGGAACCGACACAATATCGTAAGACGCTGAGGAGCAAGATCGTGAGATGTGCTGCCGAACTGTTCATGCGGCATGGGGTGCGCGATGTCAAGATGGACGACATCGCCCATCATCTGTCGATATCTAAGCGCACGTTGTACGAGATATACTGTAATAAGGAGGACTTGCTGCTCGAGGTGGTGCGCCACCATGTCGAAGAGACTCACAAGTATTATGCCCAGTTGATTGAGTCGGCAAGCAATGTCATGGACATTCTTATCGGTATAACCAGACATCGCATGAAGGTTCTCAATGAGGTGTGTCCCGACTTTATTCGCGATCTTGCCAATTATCCAAGTGTGGCAGAGATGAGTGACAGGATGAGCGACCAGCGACACGAGGAGTCCATACGTATCATAAAGCGTGGCATCGACGAAGGCTATTTCCTGCCAAATGTCAATTACGAATTGATGGGTAGGATAGAGGAGGCGCTAATCCAGGACAGAGTCAACTACCGTCACGACGCCTCTGAACTGAGGGACTATTTCTATATTTACATATTGATCTTCATCCGCAGTATATGTACCGAAGCTGGACTGAAAATCCTTGATCCGTTTCTCGAAGAAATTAAGGAAGCACAGAAAGCATGAAAAATCGTAATATCCATTCGTTCCTGCTAACGGCAGCCGTTGTCGTTTGTCTGATGCTTGCACACTATATCCCGTCTACTTCCGTCGGCAAATATACTTTTCGGCAGGTTGACATCCTGAGCGACCTGACCGATGCGGTAGTGTCGGTTATGAGCAACAAGGCTGAGGAAACCTCCAAGGAGAGTAAGCCCGCAACGCCTGCCGCAAAAAAGAATGACGGTCCGCTGATACCATCGCTGATCAGCGACACCACCACTATTAAGGGACGCCCACTGCGTATTGCCTACTATGGTGACTCTTTTATCGAGGGCGACATCATGGTTGAGGATGTGCGCAGGGCGCTGCAGCAGCGCTATGGCGGACAGGGCATAGGATGGGTGGATGCGGCTAATGAGGCTACCAACGCCCGAAGTGCCATCAGGGAGCATCATAGCGGATTTACCGAGCACCTTGCCATGAAGCATGAGACATATCGCGGCGATCAGGCTGGTATCGCCGAGCGGTATTATGACGCGGCTGATGGTGCAAGGCTCAGCCTGCATAGCAAAGAGTTCTCAAAGAATACTGATACGTGGGACGTAGCGCGACTGTTTCTCCGGACAAAGAGCCCCGTCACGGTGGAAGTCA
>ODAI014733291.1_pt1 | contig 13583 bp, 7 predicted proteins | sample 1539321 | NCBI WGS metagenome assembly ODAI01 (sample SAMN02144231, study PRJEB22623) | gut metagenome | biome: sheep rumen | host: Ovis aries | place: New Zealand
AATAAAAAGTATATGTTTGCAGTCTCCGGCAAAGAGTATTTCCGGATTGGGTTCAGACAATATCCGGTGAAAGCAGTCAGAGAGCAGCTTGATGAAGAGAAGTGGGCAGAAATCAGTACCGGAGACGGCACAAAAGGAGAAAAAAGATTTCAATGGCAGTCCATAGAAGTCAACTGCGCTGACAGTGAGCATAAAAAATACCTGATATTCAGAAGGAGCTTATCTGATGAAACAGAAGTTCGTGCATATATTGCATACGGAAACGCGGAAACAAGGCTTGAAGAATTTGTAAAAACCGCAGGAATCCGCTGGACAATTGAAATGAATTTTGCAGAAATGAAGGGAGAAACCGGTCTTGACCAATATGAAGTAAGAAGTTACGACGGCTGGTATAAGCATATCACTTTATCCTGTTTGGCTCATGCTTTTCTGACAGTGCTGAGAGAACAGTTTCAGGAAATTCCGGATATGACAGCTGAATCGGAAACTAATATGGATGCATTTAAAAAAAGAAAAAAATCAGAATCGCTGTCAGCAAAACAGAAATCCGACGTATTATAGCCGATTTTGTATATCCTGCGTACTCTGATTTTTCTTTTCGGATACGTTCTATAAAATGGAGACTTCGGCATCAATTGACTGCTTCTGTCTGCCATTGGAAGTCTCGCTTTTTACAACTGTAATAATAATTTCTGAAATATCACATTCAAGAAGTTTGCAGAGCATTTCAAGCCCTGATTTGCCCAAAATTTCACTATTTCGCAGCTTTTGAACACCGTATTTTTCGGCAATATCCCTTGCGACGCAATAGCCTTCCTCAAATGATGTTGTGGAGAAAGTCTCATTCAGCAGTATGAGGCTTTTTCTTTTTGACTGAGTGAAAATCTCTCTGAAACGGATACATTCACGGCTTATAATTATCATGGACAACGACACCGCAGGAAAAAAAGCGGCTGAAAAACTGGCTGTTCTCTGCAAAGAACACGATACCCCCTTTATAATGGCTCAGAATGACGTATACGGTGGCTTTAAAGATGCCAATGACTTATTACTCCATGACAGGGAAACGCTTGTTAAAACGCTGAAAACGCTGTCAGAACGGACAGAAAATCTTGATATTGAAAAATTGAAATCGGATTTACATAAAAAACAGCCAATAAAAAAAATATCTGACAATAAACAGACGGTCAAAAATAAAAAAACTGTCCTTGAAGATTATGAGCAGTTTGAAAAATATATTGACGATATGGGGTCAAGTTGAAATTTCGTCTATCAGGCGAGGGACAGCAGAAGTTTACAAAAAACACGGGATTTGTCCCGTGTTTTCTTTTATGCTGCTTTTTCTTCGGTTTTGAAAAATTTGTTTTCAGATTTAATTTTATATGCGAATTCATCGAATGTAAGACATTTTCTTATATTTAACGTCATATTCGAGTCACCTAATATCCGTTTCAGCGTACAGAAAAGGTAAAGTTTCAGTTTTTTATGTCTGTAAGGTACTGAAAAAATTTTTTCATCATACAGAATAGCCGTAAATGCTCTCAGAATACTCTATATGACGTTTTAGAGGTACTCATAGTATAACTATACCATTTTTAACTAACGTGTCAAAAAACGGCATTTAAACGCATATTTTTCAGAAGAGGTGATTTTTAGGTATTTTACATTCAGTATGCAGCAGGTCTGAAAGCGTCAGCTTCAAGCATTTTCAGAAAATACCTGAAACGGTTCTTTATTGGTTTTTGACCTTTTTGTGCTTTTCTGGCTTCTTCGGCGTTCAGAGTGGCATATTTTTCTCTGAGATACGCATATCTGCCCCATGTCAGACTATCCGTAAGGTTATCTCTTGGAATATTAATACGTTTGAGAACGGCTACTATCTGTTCCATTTGCGGCTTACCAAACTCATAGCCGCAGCCTGATGCAAGAGTGGCGAGCCTTACAGAGCCGTATACTTCTGCCCATTTTTCGTCCTCGTCGTCATATTCGTCTTCGTCTTCGTCATCATCTGCATATTCGCCATTGTACTGAGGCTCATCGTTGTAGCCGTATTCGTTTTGGGTCTGTTTTTCCTCTTCGTATACATCTTTGGATTCATCGCAGAGAAGCTGTTTGTTAATCATCTCATCGAAAGATATCAGCTCTTCCTGAGATTTTGCCTGATAGATAAACTTGATTTTTACTATCTTGCGCCCGCATTTCAGCGGTTCATAGGTAAAATGGCAGTCTGTTTTCTGATTTATCTCCTTTACGGCAGGGTCAAAGACATCACGTTTAAAAATTTTGTATTCATGATAAGACTCCTGCCCCTTGCAGTCAAGGATAACATCTCTGAGTTCTTCAACAGGCACTTCCCATTCTCCACGATAGCGGTTATGGCGTATATGAAGGTACAGCAGATAACTTGACTTGCGGGTCAGCTTGATGACATTTTCAAGTGCATAGCTGAAATAATGATATTTGCCGATACAGAAAAACAAGTCCCTTGCTTCCTCAGTACAGGTTATTTCTATAATCGGCTTGCCGTTTTTGTCAAGATGATAATAAGCTTTTGAAAACAGAACAAACTTAAAGAAAGACCTCCTCGGCATTTCAAGAGTTACAATTTTGCCGAGCAATCCTTTTGCGTTTTTTTCCAGTGTACGGTAATCAACGGAATTAAGCCCCATAAGTTGTTCATATTCTTCTTTTGTGAAGATAACAGTACGGTGTGTATCATCTTTTGCATTGATACGGCTGATATAAGTATCAAGCATTTTCAGTTCGCCCAGAGAGAACGGTACTGTACGCATAAGAACAAGGGGGTCAGCCTTCTGAACAAGATATTTCGGGTCAAGATTTCCCTTTATTTCGTCATTTTTGCCTTTTAAATAAGCCATAGTAATCACCTCAAAAATTATGATAAAACTATTATAACACATAAGTGAGAGAATGTCAAGGCTATTCTCACTTTTCGGCAAAAAGTTTTCAACATTTTCAACAGGTGAGAAGAAATAATTAATTCTCACCATATGTTGAAAACCTGTTGAAAACCTGTTGAAAAGTGTTGAAAGTGATGTTGAGAATCGTTGAAGTTCTCACCTTTAATCGTCAAAGTTCTCACCTTTAATCGTCGAAGTTCTCACCGTTAATCGTTGAAATTCTCACCTATCATCGTTGAAATTCTCACCTATTGCCTCCAAAAAACCCGAAAAACAGCCTTTTTTTTTATGCCGTTATCAAGAATCTTATCAAGAATATTATCAAGCTTATTATCAAGTCTATCTATCAAGGCAGCTCCGCTGCTCAAAAAAATTCAAAACAGGAAAAAAATTTGGAACAGAAAGAATTGATTGATTATCAAAGAGAAAAGTTATTTTTAAGAAATCAGATTAGACATAAAAATATATTTTTCAAAGAAAAAGGATTTTATTGTAAGAAAAACGATTAACCATACAAAGAAGAAATTTCATTTACAGAAACTCCAGGAAATAAGAACAACAGAAAAAGAAACGAATATCAAAAAATTTTTTATATGCCCGCCTGCGCCCGAAAGACGATTCGTTAAATTTTTTGAAACCTTTATGCTTCCGATAACCCGTATTTTATATTAATTTTAACTTTTTTTCATAAATTTTTTCTTTTGACTTGACAAAAAATAGTATTTAATGTATAATATACTCATATTTATCTGCCCGTATAAGGAGAAAATAATGGAAAATAACAAGAAAATATTCAGTGAACAGTCCCTTGAAAAAATGTCCGCTCCCGAACAGTTTACGGACTACCTGAGAATTACCAACCCTTCAACGTGGCTTGTCATTCTGGCAATGATACTTCTTCTCGCTGCGCTGATTGTATGGAGCAATGCAGGACATCTTGAAACTTCCGAGAAAGTTATCGCCGTTGTCAGTGAAGGAACTGCAAATGTCATAATTACGGATCAGAGCAGGGGTCAGGTGAAAAACGGAATGATTATGCGTATAAATTCCGAAGAATACAGAATTTCATCAGTTGGAAGCGACGAGTACGGAAGAACTGTAGCTTCTGCTCCAGTATACCTCAGGGACGGTATGTATGATGCGGATATCATAATCGAGAATATTTCCCCGATTGACTTTTTATTTGAATAACAGGAGATTGTCAGCCTTATGAGTAAAATTAAATCCTCTGTGAAAAAGGGAACAGCAAAAGTCCCCGTCATAATGCAGCTTGAATACCTCGAATGCGGTGCTGTCTGCCTTGCAATGATAATGGCATATTATAACAAATGGGTTCCGCTCAGTCAGGTGCGCTCCGCCTGCGGTGTCTCCCGTGACGGCTCAAACGCAAAAAATATATGCAGGGCTGCCGAAAATTACGGCTTTGAAGTAAAGGCATTCAGCCGTTCAGCAGAAAGTATCAGGCAAAACGGAGAATTTCCATGCATAATTCATTGGAATTTTGATCATTTTGTTGTATTGAACGGATTCAGAGGAAAATTTGCATATATCAACGACCCCGCCAAAGGTTTTATAAAAGTCGGAAAGGAAGAATTTGAAAAATCATTTACGGGAGTTGTCATTGTCCCCGTCCCCTCCTCAGATTTCCGGCAGAGCGAGCGGAAAAGAAGTGCTTCAAAATTTATCAGAAAAAGAATAACGGGAGACGGTCAGGCAGTCGCCTTTATTATGATTTCCGTCTTTATTTCGCTGTTTTTCGCCCTCACAGACCCCATTATGTCAAGAATATTCATTGACAGACTCCTGACAGGCAGAAATCCAGACTGGCTGATTCCGCTTGTAATCTTCTCTTCTGTGATTGCCTTCGCCCGCCTGACTGCCGAAATGATAAAGACCATGTACAGCCTTAAAGCCGAATGCAAGCTTTCAGTTTCCGAAAATATTTCCTATATGTGGAAAATTCTGAATATGCCCGTTGAGTTCTTCACTCAGAGAGGCACATCGGATATATATGCCATGAAAGATACAAATTCAAACATATCACATATCATCATAAGCAGGCTGATTCCGCTTACGGCAGGCACGTCAATGATTATTGTATATCTTTTAATTATGCTCAGGCAAAATATAATTATGACTGCCGTCGGAATAGGCACTCTGATTGTCAATATGCTTGTTTCGGCTGTCATATCAGGCAGAAGAGCCAACCTTACAAGGGTCATGCAGTATGAAAGCACAAAACTCAGTTCAACAACGATTTCAGGCATTGAAATGATTGAGACAATAAAATCAGGCGGTGCGGAGGACAGCTTCTTTCAGAAATGGTCAGGCTATCAGGCATCTGTAAATAAAAATATGGTAAAATTCTACAAAATGAATAAATTTTTTGATGCAATACTCCTGTTTTTCTCCAATATTGCCAATTATATAATTTTTCTGCTCGGTATTCATTTTGTCATGGAGGGAAATTTCACGCTCGGCTCTTTGCAGATGTTTCAGGGATTTTTTGCCCTATATCTCTCTTCTGTGAGTTCTCTTGCCCAGACTACGAGGGAAATTCAGAAAATGAATACCCAGATGGAGTATATTGACGATGTAATGTACTCCCAGCCTGACCCCAATGTAGTAAACTGCCCTGCTTTCGAGGAAAACAGCAAGAAATTAATGGGGAATATAGAAATAAATAATTTAACTTTCGGATATTCGAGACTTTCCCCGCCTGTCATCAAAAATTTTTCAATGTCCGTAAAACAAGGGCATTCTGTCGCCTTTGTCGGTATGTCGGGCTGCGGAAAATCCACCCTTTCAAAGCTCATACTCGGACTTTATGACCCGTGGGAAGGCGAAATCCTCTTTGACGGCAAAAAAAGAACCGAAATAAGCCGTGAAGTCATGACAGGCTCAGTCGCTTCCGTAAATCAGGAAATTATCCTATTTGACGGCACAATAGGCGAAAATATCAAGATGTGGGACAATTCCATTGAGGATTTTGAAATGATACTTTCTGCCCGTGATGCAAAGATACATGACGATATAATGGCAAGAAACGGCGGTTATCAGTCATGGGTTTCAGCGGGAGGAAACAACTTTTCAGGCGGTCAGCGTCAGAGAATCGAAATTGCAAGAGTTCTCGCACAGGACCCGTCTGTTATTATTCTTGATGAAGCCACAAGCGCACTGGACGCAAAAACAGAGGCAGAAGTCATGAACAGCATCAGAAACAGGGGCATAACCTGCATTATTATCGCTCACAGACTGTCAACCATAAGGGAATGTGACGAGATTATTATGCTTAAAAACGGAAGAATTGAAGAACGTGGCACACATGAAGAACTTATGGCTCTCAACGGTGCTTATGCGGAACTTGTAACAAATGAGTGAGGAGAGATTTTTTTGGGCTGGTTTGATGAACAGATAAAACAAAGAAAAAAATTGGACAATCAGCTTTATGAAGATTCTTTTTTTGATATTGCAAATATCATTCTCGGAGAAAGAACAACGGAAAGCACAGAAAATGGTACGGCTGTACAGCAGGCAATTGATGAAATTATGACTTATTACCACCTAAGACCTGCAGAAATTCCTGAAAATATCAGTACAGATGATGAAAAGCTTGATTATTGCCTTAATCTGCACGGATTTATGAAAAGACGCATAATCCTTGAAAAAAGTTGGTTTTCAGATGCTTACGGCCCTGTATTTGCCTTTAAAAAGAACGGAGAACCCGTTGCGCTGATTCCAAATAAATTCATGGGCTATCATTTCACTGACCGCAAAACAGGAAAAAAAATACTGATTTCACGCAAAAATGCCGATATTTTCCGAAATGAAGCCTATTGCTTCTATCGTCCGTTTCCGAGAAAGGAAATGTCCTTTATTGATTTGCTGGCATATATGCAAAAATGCATTTCATTAAATGATTTTCTGTTTTTTGTGTCAACGGTATTTGTTGCAGTATCTGCGGGTATGTTCATTCCGAATATTGTAAGAGCTTTGACGGGTTCCGTCGTTTCATCAAAAAATGAACAATTGTTTTTTTCACTGAGCCTGTGCATTTTCTTCACTATCGCTTCAAAGCAGATTTATGAGGCAATATCGGGAATACTGGGCGCAAGGATAAAGACAAAAACCGCTGTCGGGCTTCAGGCGGCTGTAATGATGCGTATTCTTTCACTGCCTGCAACCTTTTTCCGAAAACATACCACGGGCGAACTTTCAAGCCGTTCCTCCGCCCTTTCCCTCCTCTGTGAGCTTATCCTGAGTATGTTCTTTGAAACGGGTATACCGGCTGTAATGTCCCTTATGTACATAATAGAACTGTTTATATTCACCCCGAAACTTGCCCCTGCCGCCCTGTCTGTCCTCCTTGTGAATACCGTTTTCAGCGGACTTGTTTCTTTCATTCAGATTATTTCCGCAAGAAAACAGGCTGTTTCCAAGTCATCAGAGGCAAGTGTCGGTTACAGCATGATTAACGGCATACAGAAAATAAAACTCTCAGGAGCTGAAAAGCGTTTCTTCGCAAAATGGCTCAAATGTTACGCCCAGAACGCCAGAGACAGCTATATTCTTCCCTCCCTTGTGAGGTTCAGTAAGGTGATAACAATGGCGGTAAACCTCACTGGAAATATAATTATATGCTTTATCGCTGTCGAAAGCGGTGTTAGACAGTCCGATTACTTCGCATTTGCAGCGGTCTGCGGTATTCTGTCAGGGGCTTTCGGCACTATCTCAAATATTGCCTCATCAGTTGGAAAAATAAGGTCTTTGTTTGAAACGGCTGAACCTTTTCTCAAAACTCAGCCCGAAATTACGGACAATAAGGAAATTGTAACGGAACTTCACGGAAATATCGAGCTTAACAGCGTATATTTCCGATATTCGGAAGACTCTCCGTATATTATAAATAATCTTTCAGTTAAAATAAATTCAGGCGAGTATGTCGCCATAGTAGGCAGGACAGGCTGCGGAAAATCTACGCTTATGAGACTGCTTCTCGGCTTTGAAAAGCCCCAGAAAGGCTCTGTATACTATGACGGCAAGGACATGAATAATCTCGATTTAAGCTCTTTAAGACGCAAAATAGGCTCTGTAACCCAGAACAGCGGTCTCTTTCAGGGGGATATATACTCAAATATCACCATATCAGCCCCCAATCTTACAGTTACCGATGCGTGGGAAGCCGCCGAAAAAGCAGGCATTGCCGACGATATTCGCTCAATGCCTATGGGTATGAATACGTTTGTTTCGGAAGGTCAGGGAACAATTTCAGGCGGTCAGAAGCAGAGAATAATTATTGCCCGTGCAATCGCCCCAAATCCCAAAATTCTGATGTTTGACGAGGCTACAAGCGCACTCGACAACAAAACTCAGAAAAAAGTAAGTCAGTCACTTGACGAAATGGGCTGCACCCGTATTGTCATAGCTCACAGACTTTCAACTATCAAGAACTGTGACAGAATACTCGTTTTCGGAAACGGGCGCATAATTGAGGACGGAAGCTACGAACAGCTTATAGCAAAGGGGGGATATTTCGCAAAACTCATAGAAAGACAGCGTGTAAGAAAATAATTCTACACATACTCTGTCTATTGTAGAAAATTCTACACATTTTTGAAAAACAGAATAAAAATCTACATTTTTCATCATTTCTGCACTGTCTCTTTCTTGTTACTTTGTACGAAAGTATAGACAGAAGCACTTAACAACAGTGCAGAATGAAAAAAACAAAATGATTATGAAAGAGGTAATGTAAAATGAAAAAATTTAACGAAATCTACGCAGAGGCACTCAAAAACGAAGAACTCAGAAACGAACTCACTCAGGCAGTCGCAGAGAAAAAACTCGCTGACTTCCTCAAGGCTCATGACTGCGATTCAGACATCGAGGAAATAAGAGACTTCCTCACAGAACAGCAGGCTAAGGCTCAGAGAGGCGATATCGAACTCAATATTGATGACCTTGAAGATGTTGCAGGCGGTGCAAACAGATTTATTGCAACTCTCCTCGCAGGTCTTTCACTCGCAACAGCAATGACACCCGTTGCAGCAGCCGCAGCAGAAGAAGTAGCAGCTCCCGCAGGCTATGTTACAGAAGTTGACATGGACGACGACACAATCGACTTTGATATCGACCTTGACGACAAGACAGCAGAAATAATCGCTGAAAAGGCAGATGAAGAAGCAGCAGAGACAACAACAGAATCTGAACTCGAAACAGTTACAACAACAGCAGCAGAAGCAGAATTTGAAACAACTACAACAACAGCTTTTGAAGAAGTCGCTCTCCCCACAACAGAGGAAAAGGAAAAAGAAAAAGACTGGCCGTCAAAAATGAATGACTTCATGGACGCTCAGATTGTTTCACTCTTTAATCTCGGAAAATCCAAGCTCGGTGAAAATCTCCCCGACATAACAGAAAAAATATTTGATGCCGTACCCGTTGTAAATTATCTTAATAAAATCGGTGTCGGAAAGGCTCTCGGCGGTCTTATCGCAGATTCTCTCGGAATCGCTCCCAACAAAGAACCTTCAATGACCGACATAAAGAACCAGCTCAAAGAAATCAGCAACCAGATTGAAGATGCAAAGAACCAGATTAATGAACACTCCGACAGCAATCTTGCCCGTGCAATTGACGCTATGCAGGATATCGCAGATGTCAAGTCATACAGGGACGGTATGCAGGAACTTGCAACATCATTCAGCACCGCACAGGGCGTATATGCAGAAAGCTCAGATGCAACAGACGAAGAAATACTTGTTCAGCTTGCTGATATATGCGGTTCAAACGAATTTTGGAACGTCAAGGGCACATTCGTAAACTCTCTCTCAACAGTAGGCTCTTACACAAGCGGTCAGAAGAATTTCACGGGAAATCAGAATTTCTATGATACTCTCTACTCCCTCGCTGTAAAACACGGTGCAGTATTCTCAGGACAGGCTAAAAACGAAGTTGAGGAATATGTAACAGACACTCTTGAAACATATACTGCGGCTTATGCGCTTGCAATGGCTTCACTCGATGCACAGGAGACACTTGTAAATATCAAGGATTCAGGCAATTATCAGGAATTTATCGAACACCTCCCCGCTTCAATGAGAGATACTTGCAGCAAGATAAAATCAAGCAGATACAGCATAGCAGCAAAGAAAAAGGAACTCACAAAACTTTTCATGGATATTGAAGAAACAGGAACTCAGAACACGGTTCTCGGACAGTATGAGAAGTTTGAAAACATGAGCAGCGGAATATTCATTTACAGGGACGGTCAGTTCGACAAGCACCAGAAAGACATAGTTCTCGGCTGTGCATCAATCAAATGTGACCCGACAGCCTCCGGAAAAGGCAATGTTTCAGGTTATCAGTCGGCTTACGACAGCACAAACAGCCCCCTTGCACTTGACCAGCTTCTCAAACACGCAAAGACATACGAAAAGAGCATTGCAGAAGTCCTCAAAGAATCAAACTTTGAGATTCCCGAAGATACAAGATATATCCTCGCTGACAGCAAGGTATCAAAGAGAGAAGACGACGGCGGCGCAACTCCCGGAATAGGACAGTCCGGTTACGGCGATTCATGGTATTTTGATGTGTACAGCGTTCAGGCTTACGATATTTACAGCAAAGACCTCAAACCCGTAAGAGTTGACATAAAGAAAGTTGAACAGCGTCAGCACCATGTACCGGGCAAATCCTACAAAGTTGACCCCGTACTCAGAGACTGCCCGACAATCAATTTCCTTACATTCTGCGAAAAGACAGATACAACGGAATCCGCACTCGGCAAACAGACAACTTTTGAAAACAAGGACAGATTTGTTATCAGCAACGGCGAATTTACACTCACAGAAGATATGAACGTAAGCAAGCCCATTGTTGTACAGGCAGGCGCAAAGGCAACTATTGACCTCAATGGTTTTGCACTCAACTGCACAGACAACAGCGCACCCGCAATCACTGTTGAAGGCGGCGCAGAACTCACTATTACAGACAACAGCGAATCTCAGACAGGCAGCCTTAAAGGCTACACAACAGCAAACGGCGGCGCAGTATTCGTAAAGCAGTTTGCATCATGCACAATCGAAAATATAACAATATCAGGCAGTGCTTCAAATAACGGCGGAGCTGTATACAACGAAGGCACAGCAAGAATTGAAAACTGCGTACTCGACAACAACGGCGGCACATCTAACGGCGGTGCAGTGGTAAACTACGGCGATATCACTATCACAGGAACAGAAATTTCAAGATGCAAGACTGACGGCGCAGGCGGTGCAGTCCGCAATTACGGCACTTGCAACGTTGACCACACTTCAATTACAGAATGTACAGCAAAAGACGGCGGTGCTTTCTACAACGCAGGCACTCTCACAATGACTGATATCACAATGTCAAACAACAAGACAACAAGTCAGGGCGGCGGAGCTGTCTCCAACCACGGCACACTCACAATCACAGGCTTTGAAATCAAAAACAATACAAGCGAAGGCAACGGCGGTGCTATCTGGTCAGAAACTTCAGTTTACCTCAAAACAGGCACAATGGACGGCAACAAGAGCAACATCACAGGCGGTGACAACGGCGGCGGTGCAGTATACATGAAGAAAGGCACTCTTGAAATCCATGACGCTACTATCTCAAACAACAGCTGTAATTCTGACGGCGGTGCAATCATGTGTGATTCGGGCAGCTCAACAATCAAGGCATACAACACAGATTTCACAGGAAACTATGCTCCCTCTGACGGCGGCGCAATCAAGACCAAGGCAGACAACGAATTCCGCAACTGCACATTTACTAAGAACTCATGCGGCAACAAGGGCGGCGCAATCGACCTTGCAAGCTCTGCAAAGGGAAATTTCTACGCTTGCATAATCAAGGACAACACCGCACCCAAGGGCAGCGCACTCCGCTACGACAGCCACGCAAAATATTCCTTCAATGAAGGCACACAGGTTACAGGCGTAATTTATTGATTCTCCAAAATATACAAACCTTTTAGCATAATAATTATCTCAGAAAAACAGGGGCAGAAATGCTCCTGTTTTTGTTTAAAATATCAATTCTACAATTATTCTGTTTATTGTAGAAAATTATACAGATACCCTATAAACAGAATAAAAATCTACATTTTACGCCATTTTTGCACTGTCTCTTTTCTGTGAACTCATGCGAAAGTATATACAGAAGCGATTAATAAAGTCATAATAATTACCCTAATATAATAAATAATTACCCTAAAAGGACAGGAGCAGAAATGCTCTTGTTTTTTTATGTCATTTTCTACATACAAGCATATTTTTGTAGATTGAAATTTGTCTGTTTTTCCGTTTTTAGTGCGTTTTGACGATTTTTTAATTAAAAAATATTGTTTTTTTGTTGTTTTTATGTTAATATTAATTGATATTATTAAAATCGGGAGGAAGTATGGAAAACAACAATAACAATAAAAAATCCCTTAAAACAATAAGAAAGCTCCGTGAAGAGCTTGCGGGGCTGATGATGGAAAAGGATATCAACAAAATTACAGTGAATGAACTCACAAAGAGAGCGGATATCCACCGAACTACCTTTTATTCGCACTTTCAGGACATATATGACCTGTATGAAACTGCTGCAAGTGACATAATGAACGAACTTGACGAACTTCTCCTGCAAGGTCATCAGGACGGAAACAAGGAACTTTTCATGAAAAGCCTTGAATACATAAAAAGCAATCCAAAAGTCTGCAAAATGATATTCAGCACCAAGACGGCAGGAGAACTGAGACAGAAATTTGATGATTTCGTTGAAAATCTCTGCAAGGAAGCATGGGCAGACATGATTAAGGTTGAACATGACAGCAAAAAATTCGAATATCTGTTCAAATATCACATTCATGGCTGTATGGCTGTTATTGAAAAATGGGTTGAGGACGATTTCGGAGAATCGGAGAAATTTATTATCAAAATTCTTTCCCAGATTGAAATGAATGCCAGAAACTTTATATCGTCCGAGGTTTCGAGGAAAAAATAATATGTTTAAAAATATACTCAAAAAACTGGTGCAGAAAGTAAGGATAAAAAACAGGAAAGAACTTTTCGGGGGATTTGTAATAGTCTGTATTTCCGCCTTTCTGAGCATAGTTGTCTGTTCGGTAAGAGGCTATGAGAATATGGCTCCTGAATGGGTTACCAGCATTTCTGCGGATATATTTGGAATATGCCTGTGCTGTATAATATATTACGGCTGTATGAACGGCTCAGATGAAACGGACGGAAACACCGTCATGTTCGCTACTCTGGTAATAGTCAACGTAATAGGGCTGTTTCTCGATGAAGTGTGCTGGTGCATACAGGGAATCCCTGCACTCGCATTGTTAAATAAAATATCAAACGTCTTTTTCTATTGCAATAACTTCACAGAAATGGTTATGTTCTGGGGATATGCCCTGCAAAGACTGAAAATGCGTGAAAAGACAATAAATATTGTCAAGTTCCTTTTCAAAACGCTTTATCCCACATCAATATTGATAAATTTTTTAAATTTGTTTTTTCCGATATATTTCAGCGTTGATACACAGGGAGTATATCAGAGAGAAGAACTGTTCCCCATAAGCCAGATTATACTTATCATTGTCGTACCGCCCCTTATGGACGGACTTATCACTTCCGAAGCCTC
>ODAI010303210.1_pt1 | contig 13582 bp, 12 predicted proteins | sample 1539321 | NCBI WGS metagenome assembly ODAI01 (sample SAMN02144231, study PRJEB22623) | gut metagenome | biome: sheep rumen | host: Ovis aries | place: New Zealand
AGGGATAAACGCTGAAGGCATCTAAGCGTGAAGCCCCCCTCGAGATGAGATATCCCAAGACCCCTTAGAGAGAATGAGGTAGATAGGACAGAGGTGGAAGTGCAGTAATGCATGGAGCTGACTGTTACTAATCGGTCGAAGGCTTGTCCTGACGGTAGGTTCAATGAAATGAGTCTTGTTTACAGAAAACAATTTTTCGTATGCGGTTTTGAAGGTACATAGAGAATAGGCACCGGTGATCCGGTGCTTTTTTTGAACTATACATATTCTGATTGTGATTACATGAACCTGGAAAGGATCTTCAAACCATATGATAGCGATCTGCGATTACGATGCCGGCAATATTATGAGCGTACAGAAGGCTGTTGCCTACCTGGGGCATGACTGTGTGCTCACAAGAGATGCGAACCAGATCCTGAGCGCGGATCATGTGATCCTTCCCGGCGTTGGCAGCTTTGGGGACGCAATGAAGAAGCTGAAGGATTATGAACTCGACGATGTCCTTCACAAAGTCAAGGAACGGGGGATTCCCTTGCTTGGCATATGCCTGGGGCTTCAGCTGATGTTTGAAAGCAGTGAGGAAAGCCCGGGCGTGGAAGGCCTTGGCCTGCTTGAAGGACGGATCGTCAGGATCCCGGATCAGAACGGGGCATTAAAGATCCCGCACATGGGATGGAACAGCCTCACGTATCCATCCGCCGGAAAACTGTTTCAGGGGATTCCTGAGAATACCGAGGTGTATTTTGTCCACAGCTATTACCTTCCGGTTAATTCCTGCGTAAAGGCTGTTACCGAATACGGCGTTACGATCGGTGCAGGCATTGAGAAGGATCATCTTTTTGCCTGCCAGTTTCATCCGGAAAAAAGCGGAAAATGGGGTCTGAAAATTCTTGAGAATTTTCTTTCCCTCTCCTGACCATGAAAGGAAGGATCCAATGCTGACACGAAGAATCATCCCTTGCCTTGATGTGAACCGGGGGAGGGTCGTGAAGGGCGTTAATTTCGTCAATCTCAGGGATGCCGGGGATCCGGTAGAGATCGCGGCCGCGTATGATAAAGAAGGAGCCGATGAACTGGTATTTCTTGATATCACTGCGTCAAGCGACGCCAGAAGCACGGTTGTGGACATGGTGCGACGCGTCGCGGAAACCGTATTCATCCCTTTTACTGTCGGGGGCGGGATCCGCACAGTGGAGGATTTCAGAATGATTCTGAGAGAAGGTGCCGATAAGGTATCCGTCAACACTGCCGCCATCATGAATCCGCAGCTCATCAGTGATGCTGCGGATAAGTTCGGTTCACAGTGTGTCGTCCTGGCCATTGACGCAAAGAGAAGGCCGGACGGGTCCGGATGGAATGTTTTTCGCAATGGCGGGCGGATCGATATGGGGATCGACGCTGTTGCCTGGGCTGTGAAAGCATGTGAGCTTGGAGCCGGAGAGATCCTTCTCACTTCGATGGACTGTGATGGGACGAAGGCGGGATATGACCTGGAGCTGACCAGGACGATCGCGGAACAGGTCAGCGTTCCGGTGATCGCTTCAGGAGGAGCCGGATCCTGTAAGGATTTTTATGATGCGCTGACGGAAGGAAAAGCGGATGCCGCATTGGCGGCTTCCCTGTTCCACTATAAAGAACTTCAGATCAGGGAAGTCAAGCAATACCTGCTAGGCGCAGGCGTTCCGGTAAGAAGCTGTTCATAAATGCCTGAAAGTCTTGAACGGATGGGAGGAATCATGGGAGCAATAGAAAATGACTGGCTGGAGAAGCTCAGCCCGGAATTCAGAAAGCCTTATTACGCAAAACTGTACAGGCTTGTCAGTGAGGAATATGCCAGATATCAGGTCTTTCCTCCGCAGGGAGATATCCTCAATGCATTCCACCTTACGCCGCTTCACAAAGTAAGAGTCGTGATTATCGGACAGGATCCCTATCATGAACCGGGCCAGGCGCATGGATTGAGTTTTTCGGTTCAGCCCGGCGTGAAGATCCCTCCGTCCCTTGAGAATATCTACCAGGAACTGCATGATGACCTGGGCTGCTATATTCCGGATAATGGCTGCCTGACGAAATGGGCCTCCCAGGGTGTTCTCCTGCTGAACAGTGTTTTGACGGTAAGGGCACATCAGGCATTTTCCCACGCAGGCTTCGGCTGGCAGACCTTTACGGATGCGGCGATCCGTGCTGTGAACCAGGAAGACCGCCCAATCGCGTTCATTCTGTGGGGCAGAAGCGCTCAGGAGAAATGCGCCATGCTGGATAACCCCAGACATCTGATTCTGAAGAGCTCTCATCCGAGCCCGCTGTCGGCTTACAGAGGATTCTTCGGAAGCAGGCCCTTTTCCAAAGTGAACCACTTTCTGGAACGTGCCGGGGAGGAGCCAATCGACTGGCAGATTGAGAATCTGCATGCGCGACAGTCACACAAAGAATAAGAGATTCGTGCATCTTTGCCGATTTACAGAAGAAGCAGAACGGTGCTATGCTTTCAGCGTAGCATCTGTCTGCTTCTTTTCTGCATATTGGTTCAACGCTCAACGTGCTTCAGGTGTTACAAGGCACATCCACAGGCCGGCACGCTGGCGGAGGTGTGACTTGTAATCTTCACACACTGGCGGACAAGCTTCGCACCTTCCGGTGGAGCGTTGAACCATTCCGAATACATACATATCTCATCATCCTATCTTTATCATTTCGAAAAGGAGGGTCTGTCAATCATGAACTATAATTGCTTTCTGAAAGAGGTCACCCAGCGTGTCCGTGAAAAAGTGTATAGCGGCTGTACGGTCCAGGTCAAACAGGTGAAGAAGAACAATGGCATCCTCCTGGACTGCATGTCCATTTGCAGGCCGGGTGAAGTGATCTGCCCCAACATTTATCTCGATGAGGTCTACGAACGGTATCTGGACGGATGGACATTGGAACAGGCTGCTGACTGCATTCTTTCCATGTGGCGCAATTCCGTACCGGCCGTACAGATCGATGCCGATGAGCTGCTCAATTCCCGCATCATACGGGAGCAGACGGTGTACCGACTTGTCAATTATGAGAAGAACCGATCATTGCTGGAAGATATCCCCCACAGGAAGGTGCTCGATCTTGCGTTGATCTATTATGTCCTGGTGCATACGGAAGAACTCGGGGATGGCGCAATCATGATACACAATGACTTCCTGGAATATTATTCGATCTCCGGCGAGGAACTGGATGAACTGGCCAGGCGCAACACCAGGGTGCTGCTTCCGGCGGATTTCATCAACATTTCAGACCTTCTGAGGGAATTCGGAGAAAAAACCGGGGCATATTCCTATTCGGATATCTCGCTGGAAGAAGAATCCTCCCGCGCGCCGCTGTATGTGCTGACCAATACAAACAGGCATTATGGAGCATGCTATATGATGGATACCCAGGTGCTGCATCAGATATCCCGTACCCTGGACGCGGATCTGTTCCTGCTGCCAAGTTCTGTCCATGAGTGCATGATCCTGCCTGCCTCCAGTGGGGGAGATCCCGCAACACTGTCTAAGATGGTGCGTGAGATCAATCTGTATCATGTGTCAAAGAATGAATTCCTTTCAGACACGATCTATAAGTTCAACGATGAACAAAGAAACATCGAGATTGCCGCATAGACAGTACTGCCTGCGGGCGGGATGTGATTAGCTCGGAATGTGATTGGCAAAGAAAAACACCCGGCTTTTGAAAAACCGGGTGTTCACGCATCTGGAGGGAATCGAACCCCCGCCACACGGTACCGGAAACCGTTGCTCTATCCCCTGAGCTACAGATGCAAATGCCGCCTGACTTCCTGCGACTTGACAATCGTACCACACTAATGGCATAAAGTCAAAGCTTCTTTGCCGGAACTTTTGAAGTATTTCAGTCGCATTATGAATTGCATTTTTGATACCGACCTCTTATAATCAATTTAGGCAGATGCTGGAGGAGGACGGCTCTTTTCAGAGAGTTTCTGCTCCGGAACTGTAAGAATGCTGATTCGGGGGGTGGCATATTGGATAATATAAGGGAATGGCTGTCAGATAATCTTCGTTATATTCTGCTTGGACTTGCCGTTGTACTGGTGATCATCATCGGTTTTTGTATTTTTCGTCTGGTGGGAGGGTCATCTTCGAAGAAAACGGAGAATGGAAAACCGGCATCAGCCGCGACCGCTTCGCCGGGGAATGAGGAGAGCACCGAATCTGTTTCTTCTGTAAGCATCTCTGCACCGGCTGCGGGAGACGGACTGGTACAGAATGATGAGAAGCTTCTCGCTCTGGCTAAGAAGTACTACAATGCGGTGACAGCGAAGGATGAGGCAACACTTGCCACGATCGTCGAACCCTGGAACGATACCGTGAAGGAAGAAGCTTTTGCGCTGAATGAGAAGTTCAAGAGCTTTGACAATATTACAACTTATTCCAAGGATGGCCCGGTGGATCAGTCCTGGCTCGTTTACGTATATTGCGAATGCAAGGTCGATGGCGTGGAGAAAGGCATTCCTACCCTGCTGAACCCGCTTGTGGTCATTACCGCAGACAGTTCGGATCTTAAGATCTCATCCGACCGTTCCACATACGCTGACTTTATCAATGAATCCAACATGAGCGACGGCGTACAGGCCCTGATCAACGATGTGAACAGGCAGTATGAGAGCCTGAAGGGAACCGATTCTCAGGTGAAGGATTACGGGACGGATGGTTCGGGATCTTCCGCCGGACAGCAAGCTTCAACCGAATCCTCAGGAGCATCCGGTTCCTCCGGCAGCGGTGACAGCAGTACCGGCAGCTATGGGACGGCTGCTGCGACAGACAACGTCAACATTCGCTCTGAGGCAAGCACCAACGGTTCCGTGCTTGGAACACTTTACCCGGGACAGGAAGTCAGTGTTGTCTCAAAAGAGGGTGACTGGACGCATATCAACTTTAAGGATCCGTCCACCGGAAACACGATCGACGGATATGTATCCAGCAGATATCTGAATATTCAATGATATTTGGTAAGAATGTAAAAGCTGCCGTGTGTTGTGCGGCAGCTTTTTTCATGAGAAGAGCTTTTCATGAGAAGAGCTTTTCATGAGAAGAGTTTTTGATGAGAAGCGCTTTTTCATAAGAAGCGCTATTTCATGATGAAGAAGAGACGGGTTTGCATGAGAAGAAAAGATGAGACTGAATAAGTATCTGAGCGTGCATGGCATCTGTTCCAGGCGCGAGGCGGACCGGCTGATCACACAGGGAAGAGTCTTTGTCAACGGGCAGAAGGCGGTTCTTGGCCAGGATGCCGGGCAGGATGACCTTGTTGTGGTTGACGGGAAAGAGACGGTGCGTCAGACCGGAGAGATTTTCTATGCTGTCCATAAGCCAAGAGGTGTGGTCGTCACAACGGACAGGTCCAGGGGCGACCGGGTGCTGGAGGATCTGGTTCCGAAAAACCACAGGGTCTTTGCCGTAGGCCGGCTTGATAAAGAGTCAGAAGGCCTGATCCTGATGACGAACAATGGAGATGTGTCGAACCGGATCCAGAAGGCCCGTTCCTTTCATGAAAAAGAATATGTGGTTCGGACGGATCATCCGCTTTCAGAAGACTTCCTGTCAAAGATGCGAAAAGGAGTATTTCTGGAGGAGCTTCACAGGACCACAAGGCCGTGCAAGGTGTCCAGAGTGTCCAAAGACAGCTTCCGGATCATCCTGACAGAAGGCATGAACCGGCAGATCCGGCGGATGTGCAAGGCCCTTGGTTATGAAGTGGTGGCTCTGAAAAGGGTTCGTGTCATGAATATTTTGCTGGGCAACCTTCCAGCGGGCGGCTATCGTTCCCTCAGCCAGGAGGAGATCGCAGAATTAAAGAGGCAATTGTATGGAAGAGAAAGAGATGACGCGTGAGGAAAAGGTTTCGCGTGTGAAGGAGCTCGTCAGAATCCTGGATGAGGCAAGCCGTGCCTATTATGTTGAAAACCGGGAGATCATGAGCAACCTGGAATTTGACACGCTTTATGACGAGCTGGAGCAGCTGGAGCAGGAAACAGGGATCCGGCTTGCCGCAAGCCCCACCGGAAAGGTGGGGTATGAAGCAGTCGATGAACTCCCGAAGGAGACGCACGAGAAACCGATGCTTTCCCTTGCGAAGACAAAGGACAGGGAAGAACTGCGTGCATTTATCGGCACCCATAAAACACTTGTGTCATGGAAGCTTGACGGGCTGACGGTGGTCCTGACCTATCAAGGCGGTACACTGGTGAAGGCAGTCACCCGGGGCAATGGCGTGGCCGGAGATGTGATCACTCCGAATGCCAGGACCTTCCGGAACCTGCCGCTTCAGATTTCCTGGCAGGGGGAACTGATCCTGCGCGGGGAGGCTGTGATCACATATCCTGATTTTGACAGGATCAATGCTCAGCTGGGAGAGAGCGCGGCACAGTATAAGAACCCGCGGAACCTATGCAGCGGATCGGTACGCCAGCTCAACAGTGAAGTGACGGCTGCACGAAGCGTTCGGTTCTATGCGTTTTCCCTGGTCAAGGCCGATGGAGTGGATTTTGAGAATTCACATGAGAGGCAGTTCCGGTTCCTGCAGCAGCAGGGATTTGACGTGGTAGAGTACCGGGCCTGCGACGCAGGCAGTCTGGACGAGGTCTTTGCTTATTTCGAGCAAAAGATCACTCATTTTGAGCTCCCGTCAGATGGGCTTGTGGCATTGTATGATGACATCGCTTACGGGGATTCCCTTGGAAATACCGCAAAGTCTCCCAGAAATGCGATGGCATTCAAGTGGCAGGACGAGCGGGCTCTTACCCATCTGACTGAAGTGGAATGGAGCCCGTCGAGAACCGGGTTGATCAATCCGGTGGCCATTTTTGAGCCGGTGGAGCTGGAAGGTACGACCGTGAGCCGGGCGAGCGTACACAATGTCAGCATTGTGCGGGCGCTGAAACTCGGGATCGGGGATGAGATCAGTGTATACAAAGCCAATATGATCATCCCTCAGATTGCTGAGAACCTGACACAGTCGGGAACGCTCCGGATCCCGGAGACTTGCCCGGCGTGCCTGGGGCCTGCCGTGATCCATCAGGCCCTGGAAACAGAGACATTGATGTGCGAAAATCCGGACTGTCCGGCGAAAAAGATCCGTTCCTTTACGCAGTTTGTTTCCAGGGATGCCATGAATATCGAAGGCCTGTCAGAGATGACACTGGAGAAATTCATCGGCAGGGGACTGATTCATTCCTTCGCGGATCTTTTCCGGCTGGGAAGATGGCGCGAGGAGATCCTCTCCATGGAAGGATTTGGCCCCAAAAGCATGGAGAATCTGGAGGCAAATCTGGAGAAGGCCAGAGACACCGTGCTATCCCGTGTCCTTTTCGCGCTTGGGATCCCCAATATCGGCGTAGCGAACGCGAAGATGATCAGCCGGTTCTTCGGAGGGGAGATCGAACGGGTACGCCATGCCAGTGAGGATGAATTTGCCGGAATCGACGGTGTAGGGCCTGTCATGGCAAAGGCGATGGCATCGTGGTTTTCAGAGAAGAAGAATAACGATGTGCTGGATGACCTGCTGCGTGAGATCCGCATCGCGCCGGAAGGATTCCCGCCGGCTTTGGAGGATGGGACGGCGCCGGATGGGAATCTTGTTCTGGGAAAGGTCTTTGTCATTACCGGATCCTTGTCGCATTTTAAGAACCGGAGGGAAGCGAAGGAGGCAATCGAGCTTTCGGGTGGCAAGGTGACAGGCTCGGTATCCGGGAAGACGGATTATCTGATCAACAATGACATTACCTCAGCCTCCGGGAAAAACCAGACCGCGAAAAAGCTCGGGATACCGATCATAACGGAAGCGGAGCTTCTGGAGCTTTTAGGACAGCCGGAATGAATGCAGCAGATCCCACAGCCTTTGTTTCAGACCGCAATCTGAGGTAACTGTTCAAGACGCGTTCTGAACAGTTACATCTGAGCAAGGCTGCCCGGAAGTGGTAGTTGCCTGTGTTGTTTGATTTGTGCCAGGAAAGGAAAGTAAGGATGCCGATTCGAATTCAGAATGACCTGCCGGCAAGGGAGATCCTTGACCGGGAAAATATCTTTGTAATGCGTGAAGACCAGGCGGATGTCCAGGAGATCCGTCCGCTGGAGATTCTGATCCTGAACCTCATGCCTCTGAAGGAAGAGACGGAACTGCAGCTTCTGCGTTCTTTGTCCAACACTCCGCTTCAGCTGAACATCACCTTTATGTGTGTCAGCACCCATGAAGCGAAGAACACGCCTGTGAACCATCTCAATAAATTCTATCTGACCTATGATGAAGTTAAAAACAACGATTATGATGGGATGATCATCACCGGGGCTCCGGTGGAGCAGATGGAATTTGAACAGGTGGATTACTGGGAAGAGCTGTGCCGGATCTTTGACTGGGCGGATGATCATGTGACATCCACCATGCATCTGTGCTGGGGAGCCCAGGCAGCGCTGTACCACCGGTACGGGATCCGGAAGCGGGAGCTGGGATATAAGCTGTTCGGCCTTTACCGTACAAAGGTCATGAACCGGAAGATCCCGCTCATCAGAGGGTTTGACGATACCTTTTATGCGCCGAGCAGCCGCTGGACCGAGGTGCGCAAGGAAGATATCCTCCGCTGCGATGACCTGATTATTCTCGCTGAGTCCAGGGAAGCAGGTGTCTTTCTGGTCATGTCAAGGAACGGGCGCAGGATCTATGTCATGGGACATCCGGAATATGACAGGCTGACCCTGGCCAATGAATACCGGAGGGACATCGGGAAAGGGATCTCGGTCCAGATGCCGAAAAACTACTATCCGGATGATGATGCGGACAATGTACCGCGCCTTGTATGGCGGGCGCATGCCAATACGCTGTATACCAATTTTATCAATTATTACTGCTATCAGCTGACACCGTATTCCCTTGGGACAAGGGTGTATACTTATGAGAACCTGAGATGAGCCGACGAGAGGTTACAAGCCATCCTCCTGCGAGCATGAAGGCCCGTGAGCAAGGGGGATGGCTTGTAGCGGCAGCGGCCTGCCACAAAAAAGCTGCGGCGTATCAGGACAGATACTGCCGCAGCTTCATCAATGCTTTGTTGTGGACTAACTTACAGTTACTGTAGGACATATGCAGCTTCAGGGCGATCTCTTTGAGCTGCTTGTTGTAATAGTAATGGAGCAGAATGATATCACGCTCCCTTTCGGGAAGCTTCTTCAGCGCCTCCGCCAGCTCATCCAGCGTCTCCTCCGTCAGGATCCCCTGAAAGGCATCCTCCTCGACCATGTCCTCATCCCCGAGCTCATCATAGATCCTGTGGGTGCGGAAGAAATCAATGAGCGTATTACGCGCGATCGTATACACCCATGTGGAAATGGATGCCTTCGTCTGGTCAAAGGAAGAGAACTTCTCATAAACCTTCGTAAAGACGGCGGAATGAAGATCCTCCGCATCGGCCGGATTATTGATCCGCGGCCTGATATAGCCCATTACCTTTTTGCTGTAATCCCTGTATACCTGTTCATAGGTCAGTATTGATTCCATGAGATATCCTTATTATCGTCCTTCCGGTCAGGAAGATTCATCATATCGGGAACGCCTGCAGCGTTCACATATGCAAGCTCATCCTCGCTGAGTGAAACCGAGAAATGAGACCGTGTATCCTTGATCATCTCATCCAGCTTCGGATTCTGAATGAATTTCTGAAAATCAAAAAGCTTTCTTAATACCTGTTCAGTCATACTGCTTCCTTTCCGGAACATGATCTGCTATTGGACACGGCAGTCGCTGTTCCCCTTGTATTCTTGGTAAAGTCCATGCTGTTTTTTTGCAGAATGGATCCTGTTTGTCTGAATCGTTCCAGGAACCTTTACACAAATATACGAAACGGCTGTCTTTAAGGCTAAGAAAAAAGATGCAAAGCCTCTATTTTTCTTAAGAAAACAGGAACAACTGATGAACAGCTGATGCGGGGTGCTTTCCGGACAGTTCCTAGGATAACGCAAAAGGGAAAGAAAGGTCAAGGGGAAAGCGTCTGTGAACACGAACAAATGTGGCAAGCTGTTACAAGTCACACCCCGCCCACAGGCCGGCCCGCTGGCGGTGGTGTGACTTGTAATGGCTGCGATCCTGGGGCAGTCGCCAACTGGACATAACTGCCCCTTTGGCTCGTTGCTTATGATATAATCCATAGAAATGATACAATCCGCTAACTACGGCGAGGCTTTCCAACGCAGCAGATGAGCGTTTGGACAAGTCAGATGTACAAGTTATTCTGTAACAGATCCTAAGGATGAGAAGAGGGGGAGGACAGGAATGAATCTTTATCTGGTCAGGCATGCGCAGACTGCGAAGAACCGGCAGAAGCTTTTGCAGGGCAGAAGCAATGAGCCGTTGAATGAGACCGGGGAGGAGCAGTCGAGGAGGGCGGGGGAGTTTTTCCGCTCCCGTGGGATCCGGTTTGACAGGATCTGGTCAAGCCCGCTGGAAAGGAGTGTCCGGACGGCTGGGATCATTGGGGGATGCACACAGGATCCCTGCCCGGAGATTGTGCTGGATGAGCGCCTTCTGGAGATGGATTACGGGCCGTATGAGGGGATCAGCCTGGAGAACCCGCCGCAGGAGATCATCCGGTTCTTTTCAGACTTTGTTCATAATCCTGCTCCGGAAGGGATGGAAAGCCTGCAGCATGTCAAGGATCGTCTTTCCGGATTTCTGGAATCCATCAAAGAGGAGCCGTATGAGATTGTACTCGTCTCACTGCACGCGATTTCGATGAAGGGTGCCCTGGAGGTGCTGACGCCGGAGGCCAAAGGCGCGTACTGGTCAAGGTATATCGGGAATTGTTCTATCTACCGCACGCAGTATGTGAATGGATGCTTTAGCGTTCCGGAGGAGATCTTTTCTCTTTCTTACGAACCTGGAGTCTGACCAGTTATTTATCGTGACAAGCTCCCTGTTACGGGTGACGGCTGCGGGAGATCCGGGAATCAGACAGTGCCGGAAAAACAGAAAAGAGGATATCAGTATGAATCAACTGAAAACAGTGTCTCAGTCTCAGGCTGCAGACCAGAAAGAGAATACGGCTTTGCAGGAAGCCGCTCAGCGCGAAAAGACGATCATCCGTACCAGTGTGATCGGGATCCTGGCTAATGTGGTTCTGGCTGCCTTTAAGGGTGTGATCGGTGTCCTGTCCGGATCCATAGCGATTTTTCTTGATGCCGTGAACAACATTACGGATGCGGGATCGTCCCTTGTTACGATCATCGGAACGAAGCTTGCCGCGATGCAGCCGAACAGAAAGCATCCCTTTGGATATGGAAGGATCGAGTATCTCAGCGCAATGATTATTGCGGCAATCGTGCTGGACGCAGGCATTTCCTCCTTTGTGGAATCCGTCAAAAAGATCCTGAATCCGGAGACGCCGGATTACAGCACGCCCTCGCTGCTGATCCTGGGTGCAGCGGTCTTGATCAAGATCCTGATGGGGAGGTATGTGAAAAAGGTAGGGGAGAGAGTGCATTCCGATTCCCTGGTCAATTCCGGGAAGGACGCGGTGATGGATTCTGTCATTTCCGCGTCAACGCTGGTGGCTGCAGTGATCTATCTCACGACAAAGATTTCCCTGGAGGCATGGCTTGGCGCGGTGATTTCCATTGTGATCATCAAATCCGGCTTTGAAATGCTCCGGGATACGATTTCCCAGCTTCTGGGGGAGCGGGTGGATGCGGAGCTTGCCCGTGCGATCAGGCAGACAGTCTGTTCCTTCCCGCTGGTGAGGGGCGTCTATGACCTGGTCCTGAATAACTATGGCCCTGATAATTTCAACGGATCCTTGCACATTGAGGTGCCGGATACCAGCACTGCGGAACAGCTGGATGAGCTGATGCGCTCGATCACGGTGAAAGTGTACCGGGAGCATCGGGTTATCCTGACCGCCATCGGCGTGTATTCTTACAATACCAGGCATGACCAGGCCATGCTGATGGAACAGCGGATCCGGGAGGCGGTTTCCTCCTGCCAGGGTGTTTTGCAGATACATGGCGTGTATGTCAATGAAGAACGAAAGACGATCCGTTTTGATGTGGTCATCAGCTTTGACGTGAAGAACCGCAAGGCAGCGTATGAAGAAATCTATGGGAAGGTCAACGGAATGTATCCTGAATATGAACTGCAGATCGCCCTGGATACGGATTTCAGTGAATCCTGAATCGTTTCAAAGGTACACCCACACGCCGGCCTGCGTTATAAGGTACACTCACACGCGGCCTGCGTTATAAGGCACACTCACACGCGGCCTGCGTTATAAGGCACACTCACATGCCGGCCCGTGCAACAAGTCACATGCCTGCCTGCCGGCGGGTGTGTGGGTGCGGCTTTGAAACCTCGCATCAGAGGACAAAATGAAATGGAATAGTAAAAATGCACAAAAAGAATCCCTCCGATCTGTCTAAAACAACGAATTGTACACCGACAGATTGACAGGGATTCGGGGAAGTGGTACTGTACATCTATCAGACTTGTTCGGGTTTTGATAGGACAAGTCGATACAAACAACTTGCGATGGGTTTTGCATTTTCACGAAGGATGCAGTTCACGGCATAGCTGGTCGGCAGGATCCGGGGTGAGAGGCTTGTGGGCCTGGCAGGATCATCGCAGCACATTTTTGAAGGAGGAATAGCATGAAGAAGAAAGTCACAAGCGTTATTCTGAGTGCAGCGATGGCTGCGTCGATGCTGGGAGTGAATGCCGCACCTGTGATGGCGGACGAGCCGATCAAGATCGGTGTCTCGATCTGGAGCTCCACGGATGTACTGGGTTCTCAGTGCAAGAGAATCCTCGATGAAGCTGCTGACGCGCTTGGCGTTGAGGTTCAGTATGTGGACCAGGGCCATGTATCCGAGAAGGTTACCGCTTCCGTTGACCAGCTCTGCGCGGCAGGCTGCCAGGGTATCGTGATCTGCAACTCTGCGGATACTGAGATGACCAGCGCGATCGCTACCTGCGATTCCAACGGCGTGTATCTTGCGCAGTTCTTCCGTATCATCAGTGAAGAAGCGAATCCGGACATCTATGAGCTGGCGAAGGCTTCTGAGTATTATGTTGGCGCTGTCCATGAGAACGAGCCTGAGAACGGCGAGAAGCTTGTGAACATCCTCCTTGACAAGGGCTGCAGGAACATCGGCCTGATCGGATGGGAGCAGGGTGACGCGACATGGCTTGGAAGATGGGAAGGTTATCAGGCAGGTGTTGATGCCTGGAACGAGGCTCATCCGGATGACCCGGCGAAGCTGTCTGAACCGCAGTACGCAGGAACCACCTCTGAGGGCGGCGCGAAGGCTGCTGACGCTCTGATGAGCGCGGATCCGGATCTGGATGCTCTGATCCCGGCAGGCGGCGGCGGAGAGCCTCTGCAGGGTGCTATCAGCGCTGTTGAGAAGGCAGGAAAGACCGGTGAGATCGCTATCGTTTCCACCGACTTCCTTCCGGACCTTGGCGAGAGACTTGAGAACGGCTCCATGGCCGGTGAGTCCGGCGGACATTACTGCGATCCGCTGTTCGCATTCATGATGGTCTACAACGCAATCAA
>ODAI012616524.1_pt1 | contig 13581 bp, 11 predicted proteins | sample 1539321 | NCBI WGS metagenome assembly ODAI01 (sample SAMN02144231, study PRJEB22623) | gut metagenome | biome: sheep rumen | host: Ovis aries | place: New Zealand
AGGCAACGCCTCTGGGCGCGACAGCGGAATTCCAGGCGTCCGGAAAGAAGAGCCGGAAGAAGGACCTGGGTCAGATTCTCAAGACCTACGGCAATGTATATGTCGCTTCGGTCTGCATGGGATACGACTTCAATCAGCTCGTGAAAGCGATCAAGGAAGCGGTCGAGCACAAGGGACCCTCGGTCATCGTCGCCTATACTCCCTGTACGGTGCACGGAATCAAGGCCGGAATGGCCGATGTGCAGGGCGAAATGCGCCGTGCGGTGGAATCCGGCTATTGGCCGCTCTACCGTTACAACCCGGACATCAAGGACGGGCCGAAGATGCACGTAGACTGCAAGGCGCCAACGATTCCGCTGGAGGAATTCCTCGACGGGGAAAACCGCTATGCGGCCCTGAAGATCACCTTCCCGGAGAATGCGAAAAAACTGTTCAAGCAAGCCAGCGAAGAGGCCCTGGAACGTTACGAAGCGTTCAAACGGCAGGAACTGGAATAGAAAGACATTGAATAAACACGAAAAAAACCAGGCACCAACGCCTGGTTTTTTCTTTATTCTCAGGTTTGAAGACGGCATCTTTGGTTTTTATCTGATCCCGTGTTCATGCATGGCCGGGTCCTTTAAAAGTGGTCCCTTGATCTTGCAGATCTTGTCCGTACAGTTCTTGCACTGGAGGACCGTATTGGTCCGGAACCAGAACCGCTGAGGGTATTTCCACCATACATATTCCCATCTCACCACTACGATCAAGGACAAAAGAACCAGACTCCAGGAGAAAAAGCTGGGGATGAAAACCAGCGGAGAAAACATCATCGCGTGATCCCAGTTGAAGATCCGGCAGTTGACGCAGCACTTGTTCTTCATCATCCAGGATTGGAACGGACACCAGAAGACCACACAGATCAGGTCGCTGATGTAGAAGAACAGAGTGATCAGAAACAGCATTCTTCGGTCGATGATCCGTCCGAAATACAGCATCCCGATCAATGCCACCAGCAAAAGCCAGGATCCCAGGACCTTCCAGGCCCCCAGGTTGCTGAGCTGGATGAATCGGTTCATTTCCCCCGGCCTGTAGGGCTCATTGGCCGGGAAAAAGTTCATATTGTAGTACTTCAAACTACCCATGGTGAGGGATTTTGAGTGGTTCGGGATCAGCTGATAGAGCATCCCCACCACCAGCGCCATCCACAGCGCATAGAGCAGCAGCAATTCCCTGTGCAGCTCCCTGCCATAGATCATTTCCAACCATTTTGAATGAAATACGTATATATATACTCCTGTCAAAAATACCAGAATCCGGAGTACCAGCTTAGTTTGATATTTTTGAATCATTTGCATGGGGTTACCTCCCTGAAATCGTTCGCAGAAATAATAACCTTACCTATATTATAAATCCATGGTTTCAGATTTCAATATAATCGGAGGAAACTTTTGTGTGATTTCTCCCAAAGAAAGAGTATAATAGAAGCAGAAAATGAAAATGGAATCAGGAGGATTTCGATGAAAAAAATCAAATTGGTCATGGAAAAGCCTTTTCCCACGAATGTAGACATTTCCATCATCGATGTCACGGAGGGAAAGGAAAAACGCCGGGGAGGCCTGACAGCGGAATACGCCAGGATCGACCTGAAGCCGATCCTGGATCGGGGCGGCAGCCTGGAGGATGCGTTGAAGGAGTATGAAGACTGGATCGATCGTACTCTTCGCCGGCATTTGCTGGACGAGTGCGAGATCGTTGAGGGAAAAGACGAATTGATCCGGATCATCCGGGACCGGATCGAAAAGTACTTCAGGTAATTGAATGATCCATTGATCTGTAGTATAATGATGTGATTGAATAAATAAGGAGAAGTTGAGTTATGGGTAAGATCAATTTTGCATATAAGGATTTTTCCATCTTCCTCACCACATACACCTGTACCAATGAAGAAGTGGATGAGGAGTTTTTCCAGGAGTGTATGAACATTCCTCAGACGCCGAGAGCGATCTGCGAACCGATGGGCAAAAAAGCCCTTTGCGAGCAGTGCGAGCATTTCGGTCGGAGAGCAGAGTATATTTCCAAACGGACCGGAGAGCATAGCATCCGGGAACAGAACGGCGTAGGCAAGGACATTGCCGCCGAACCGGAAGAGGAATTATAGAAAGGCAGGTTTTTGTAAATGAAGTTATTGATGACCGGGAACGAAGCGGCTGCGAGAGGTGCGTACGAAGCAGGCGTTGTATTTGCTTCTGCGTATCCGGGGACTCCCAGTACCGAGATCATGGAGAACCTGGCGGGGCAGTACCGCGATGAGGTTTATGCGGAGTGGGCTCCCAACGAAAAGGTCGCGGTAGAGGCGGCCATTGGTGCGGCGATCGCCGGTGGAAGAGCCCTGGCCACCATGAAACACGTGGGGGTCAATGTGGCGGCAGACCCGCTGATGACCTTCGGCTATACCGGAACGACCGCCGGATTCGTCCTTGTTTCAGCGGATGATCCGGGAATGCACAGTTCCCAGAATGAACAGGATAACCGTTACTACGCGAAATTCGCCAAGATCCCGATGTTGGAACCTTCCAACAGCCAGGAGGCCAAGGACTTTATGCCCATCGCCTATGAGCTCAGTGAAAAGTGGAATACACCGGTATTCTTCCGGATGACGACTCGGGTGTGCCACAGCAAGAGCCTGGTGGAATTCGGGGAACGCAAAGAAGCGGAACACATCAAATACGTCAAAGATATCAAACGATATGTGGCCACACCGGCCCACGCAAAACCCATGCGGGAAAAGGTGGAGGAGAGACTGAAGATCATGACGGATTTCTCCAACACTACCGAATTGAATCAGGCGGAATACAATGGCACGAAGGTCGGCGTCATCAGCGCCGGCGTGGCGTACCAATATGCGAGAGAAGTCTTCGGGGAAGAAGCTTCTTATCTGAAACTGGGATTCACCCACCCTATGCCCATCGACAAGATCCGGGAGTTTGCTTCTAAAGTAGACAAACTCTACGTGGTGGAAGAACTGGAACCCTATATGGAAGAGCAGATCCGGGCTGCCGGCATCGACTGTATCGGCAAGGCTGTGATCCCCAATATGGGAGAACTGGATACCGACCGGGTACGGCTGGGCGTTTACGGGAAGGAAAACCCCTCCCTTACGTCCGACATCAAAGCCGCGGACCGTCCCCCGACACTGTGCGCGGGCTGTCCCCACAGAGGATTCTTCTATTCTCTGTCCAGAAGAAAGAACGTCATGGTCACCGGCGACATCGGCTGCTACACCTTAGGGAACGCGGAACCCCTGTTCGCCATCGATACGACCATTTGCATGGGCGCCAGCATCAGCTCCGGCCACGGCGCTTCCAAAGTATTTGAGCGCTCCGAACCGGACATGAAAGTGGTTTCCGTCATCGGCGACTCCACCTTCTTCCACTCCGGCGTCACCAGTTTGATGGACATCGCCTACAACGGCGGCAGCAGCGTGGCTGTGATCTTAGACAATCGCATCACCGGTATGACGGGGCACCAGCAAAACCCCGGCTCCGGCTACACCCTGATGGGAGACCCGGCTCCGGAAGTGGATATCCCGGCGTTGTGCGTGGCGATGGGGATCAAAAAAGAAAACATCCACATCGTGAATCCCAACAATCTGGCGGAAAATGATGCGGCACTGGATGCGGCACTGGCCTGCAAAGAGCCGTCCGTGATCATCACAAAATGGCCCTGCGTGCTGAAGAAGCCCTCCCGGGAAGACCGGGAACGGTTCGACCTGAGCAAAAAGGTCTGCAAGGTGGATCCGGAAATCTGCGTAAACTGCGGGAAGTGTATCGGCACCGGTTGTCCGGCGTTATATGCCAAGGACGGCAAAGTGGAGATCGACGGGTCCTGCACCGGCTGCGGCGTTTGCATGCAGGTATGTCCCTTCGGCGCGATCGAAAAGGTGGGTGAATGATATGGCAGAGATCAAGAATATATTACTGGTTGGCGTCGGCGGTCAGGGAACCATCCTGGCCAGCAAGATCCTCTCGACCGCATTGGTAGAGGCCGGTTATGATGTAAAAATGAGCGAAGTCCATGGTATGGCCCAGCGGGGCGGCAGCGTGACCACCCAGATCCGCTACGGGGAGAAGGTCTTCTCGCCCATCATCGGCAAGGGAGAAGCGGATGTCATGGTTTGCTTTGAAAAGATGGAAGCACTGCGGTGGCTGGAATTCGTCAAACCCGATGCCCGGATCGTCATCAACGATTTTGAGATCCCATCGGCACCGATCCTGGTGGGGAAGGAACCCTATCCGGAAGGGATCATCGAAGATCTTTCCGGGAAAACCGAAGTATCTGTATTCAAGGCTGCGGATATCGCGAAGGAACTGGGGAACCCCAAAGCCATGAATATCGTTCTCCTGGGTGCACTGGTCAAAGCCATGGGCATCGAAGATATGGATTGGGACAGATACATCTCCATGAACGTGAAAAAAGGATTTGAAGAGCTGAACATCAAGGCCTTCCGGGCCGGGATGGCGGCGATATAGTTCTTGAAACTTGAAAATGGATAATATATAATGGAAAGGTAAGGGCCGACCGAAAAACGGCTCTGGAGATAGAGATAATTTTTATCGAGGAGGAGATATATTATGGATTTCTTAAAGAAAATGAAGGAAACTGCTAAGCAGGACATGAAGACCATCGTACTGCCGGAAGGTTCTGAACCGAGAACAGTCAAAGCTGTTGGTACGATCCTGCAGGAAGGTTTTGCGAACATCGTTCTTCTGGGCAAAGAAGAAGAGATTCTGGCTCAGGCAAAGGAACAGGGCGTGGACATCAGCGGTGCAAAGATCGTTGATCCTGAAACCAGTGCAGATTTCGAAGCTTATGCAAACAACTTCTATGAAATGAGAAAGAAAAAGGGCATGACTCCGGAAGAAGCAAAGAAGATGATGGCAAATCCGCTGTACTTTGGTGTAATGATGGTAGAAGTTGGCGCTGCTGACGGTATGGTATCCGGCGCGATCAACTCCACAGCCAACACCCTCCGTCCGGCTCTGCAGATCTTAAAAACTGCTCCGGATGCTAAGCTGGTTTCCTCTTTCATGCTGGAACTGGTTCCGAACTGCGAATATGGCGAAGACGGCGTGTTCATGTTTGCTGACATCAGCTTAGAGCAGGATCCGGATGCTGAAAAACTGTCCGAGATCGCTCTGATGACTGCGAAGTCCTTCAAGACATTAGTAGGCGCAGAACCGAAGGTTGCTATGCTGTCCTATTCCACATATGGCTCTGCAAAACACGACCTGGTCACAAAGGTTCAGGAAGCTACCAAGCTGGCGAAAGAAAAGGCTCCGGATCTGGCTCTGGACGGCGAACTGCAGCTTGACGCAGCGATCGTTCCTTCCGTTGGTAAGCAGAAGGCTCCGGAAAGCAAGGTTGCAGGCAGTGCAAACGTGCTGATCTTCCCGGATCTGAACGCTGGCAACATCGGATACAAACTGGTACAGAGACTGGCTAAGGCTGAAGCTTACGGCCCGATCCTCCAGGGGATCAAGAAACCTGTAAACGACCTCTCCAGAGGCTGCTTATGGGAAGACATCGTAGGCGTTGTTGCTATCACAGCAGTACAGGCTCAGAACCAGGGGAAATAATCCACTGATTTGATTGATCACAGGCCTCTGCCCTCGGGCAGGGGCTTTTTCTTGTCATTTTTTGCAACATCGTATATAATGAAGGGTAAGAATCATTTTGCAAGAGGTGAAATCGAATGAGTCTGGAAAAATTTCTGGTGGATTATAACGAACTGGATATCTATCCCATGCATATGCCGGGCCATAAAAGAAACGACGATGTGATGGAGATGGTCAATCCCTATTTGATCGATGTGACCGAGGCGGGGGAACTGGATAATATGCACGAACCCACGGGGGTCCTGGCCCAGTCCATGCAAAAGGCATCGAGGGTCTTTGGCAGCAAAAGCTCCTATTTCCTGGTGAATGGAAGTACCTGCGGGATCCTGGCGGGGATCTGCGCGGCGGTGAAGAAGGGCGGCAAGGTGATGATGTCCCGGGCCTGCCACAAATCCGTCTATAACGGCATTTACCTTCGGGGAGCAGAAGCGCTGTATCTGTATCCGCCGGTGGATAAGGCTTATGGGGTGTACGGTTCGATTTCTCCCCGGGCGCTGAAGATGGCTCTCAGACGGCGGGATGACATCGATCTGGTGGTGCTGACTTCACCGACTTATGAGGGCGTGACCACGGATATCAAGGAAATGGCACGGATCTGTCACCGCTATGATATTCCTCTTATGGTGGATGCGGCCCATGGTGCCCATTTCGGGTTTTATCCGGGATTCCCGGAAAGCGCGATCCATCAAGGGGCTGATATCGTGGTGGAAAGCATCCACAAGACGCTGCCGGCTCTGACTCAGACCTCTTTGCTTCACTTCAACAGTGAATTGATCGATGAAAACAAGCTGCGGCAATTTCTCACCATGTTCCAGAGCACCAGTCCCTCCTATGTGCTGATGAGCGGGATCGACAAGTGCGTGGATTATCTGGACAGCCCGAAGGCCGCAGAAGATTTTGCAAAATACTCGGCGATGCTGAAGGATTTCAGCGAACAAATGAAGGAACTGAAAAAATTCAGGATCCTTTGCAAAGGTTCGGACTCGCCGGAAAACCATCCACTGTTTTTCGGATTCGACCCCGGTAAGATCGTGATCTCAACCCGGGGAACGGAATTCACGGGAGCGGAGCTGGAGGAGATCCTGCGGGATCGCTTCAAGATCCAGTTGGAAATGTCCTTCGGCGATTATGCCATCGCTATGACCGGTGTCTGCGATACTCAGGAAGGGTTCGACCGGCTGGCGGAAGCGATGCTGACGCTGGACGAGGAATGTGATTATTCCAAGGAATGCGGTCAATGCGGGGATAAGACGATTTGCGGCGACAGTCCCTACTGCATGGTGAATGCCCATGTCTGTACCAATATCCGTTACGACCAGGCCATCAATAAAGAAGGATTCCGGCCGCCCCGGGCACCGAGAGCCCTGTGCAGAGCGGCGGACGCCATCGATGCAGCCGGCGAGGCTGTGAAGATCGACGATGCGGTGGGAAGGATCTCTCAGGAATACATTTACGCCTATCCACCGGGAGTGCCGCTGGTGGTTCCCGGAGAACCGGTGTCGGAGGAAGTATTATCCTTCATCCGGCAGCTCGAAGGTTCCGAGACGGAGATCCACAGCAGCCTGAAAGGATGGGCGGAAGGAAACATCTTTGTGTTGACTGAGGAAGCGGCCAGGGAAATGGCGATCGCGCCGGTCCGGCACAAGGAGGAAGAAGCCGAGGAAGAGACGGGAAGCGGCCGGGGAGGACTTCTGTCCGGATTGCTGCACCGTAAGAATAAAGAAGATAATGAGCTGGAACTGGAGGATATCCTGAAGATCGGCGAAGAAGCCGAAACGATGGACGGAAAACCCCAGAATCCACAGGAGATCCCGGAAGAGGCGGAGGAAACGGAAGGAATCGTTTCCGAGACTCCGGTGGAACCGGCAGAAACAGAAGAGATCATCCCCGAAGCTCCGGAGGAACCGGCCGCAGCAGAACCGATCCAGGAGCCGGAGGAAGAACTGCCGGAGGCTGTGGAGACTGAGGTGCCGGCGAAGGAACCGGAGGAAGAGCCTGCTGAAGCGGTCAAACCGGAAGAAGAACCGGTCGAAGAACCGGTGGAAACGGAACCGACCTCAGAGCCTGTGAAGGAGTTTACTCTGGAGGAGATCGAAGCAGACTTGAACGTGGATGCTCCGGAAATGCCTGAGATCACGGAAGAAGAACCGGAGGCTGCGCCGGAAGAGACCCGGCCGGAGCCGGAAGAGAAGCCAAAGAGCGGGTTCCTGGGCGGATTGCTTCGTAAATTCACGGAAGTGGAAGAAGAACCGGAAGAGCTGACGCTGGAGGATCTGGGAGAAGAACTGTCCGGAGAAGGACGTGAACGCCACGAAGAACCGGATCCGGAAAACGAAAGCGAAGCAGAAACGAAAGAACCGGAGACCGAACCGGACTTTGACCCTGCCCGGGCGCGATTCGAACGGCTCCATGCAGGAGCGCCTTTGCTGAACGAAGAAATGCCGGAGCGGGAACCTCAATTCGGACCGGATTTCTTTGAGCGGATCGAAGAGGAAGAAGCAAAAGAAAACGATACGCCTGAACCGGAAGAGGAAAGAGATCCCAGGGTGCGGTTCGACGAGCTTCATGCCGAAAAACTGCCGGAAGAAACCGGTCAGGGGGAAACGGAGCTGCCCGAAATGGAAAGTGAGATGGATCCACCGGAGGAGAAAACGGAAGAACCTTCGGAGGGAAACACCCCTGAAAGCAGCGAGAAGCGTTCTTTCTGGTCGAAGCTGAAGGAATTCATGGCCATTGGCGAGGATGATCTGGAGAAGTTCGACGAATGGCCGAAGGAAGAAGAACCCATCACCGCCTCTGAGGAGGTGCACCAGGAAGCCTTCTCCGAATACGATACCGGGGAAGAAAGCGAATTCTGGGATGTGGAGGAGCTGACGGCGGAGATCCCGGACCTGACAGAAGAGGAACCGGAAACCCCGGAAGAGTAGAAGGATGAAACAAAAGGGAGGATGCAGAGCATCCTCCCTTTTAAAGTGTCTTTTTGTCGATATAGTCTGCGTGGTATTTGGAGTAAACGATGCGCTGGCTGGTATAGATGCCAAAGTAACCGGAGATCAGATAACTGAAGGCGCACACCAGCAGGAAGTAGGGGGCGGCGGAAAAACCGAAGAGTTCGCACCCGATCAACAGGGAAGAGATGGGACAGTTGGTGACCCCGCAGAAGACTCCGCACAATCCTGCTGCCGCGCAAAGGCCCGGATCCATTCCCATAAGACCGGCAAAAAGGCTGCCCAGGGAGGCGCCGATAAAGAAGGAGGGCAGGATCTCGCCGCCTTTATACCCGGCCAGGATAGACAGGACCGTAAAGAGGATCTTCCATAAGAAGGCACCGGAAGGCGCTTCGCCCTGCAGGCAAAGATCCAGAAATTCCGTGCCGGCACCATTATAGGTCTGATCGCCGAACAGCAGGGTCAACACCAACACCGCCGATCCCAGAAGGAGGGCCCGAAGATATCGGTTCCGAAGGAGTTTCCGTACCCGGCGCTCCCCCCGGTGCAGCAGGATGCAAAAGCCCATGGAGACCAATCCGCAGAAAATGGCCAGGAGGATGATCTTCATCACCGGGATCAATGCGAAGGCCGGCAGGGCTTCCAGCTTGTAGGAAGGTGCCGGACACCCCAGGCAGGAGGCCACCGCCCGGGCCGTGAAAGCAGAGATCACACAGGGCATCAGAGCTGCATACTGCATGATGCCGATGCTGATGACCTCCATGGCGAAAATCGCGGCGGCCATGGGTGTGCCGATCAGGGCGGAAAAGACCCCCGCCATCCCCACCATGATCATGGTTTTCCGGTCAGTGTCGTTCAGTTCCATCACTTCACCGTAGAATTTCCCCACGGAACCGCCCAGCTGCAGCGCGGCACCTTCCCGGCCTACGCTGGCCCCCACCAGGTGGGAAAGGATGGTGGAAAGGAAGATCAGGGGACCCTGCCGGAGGGGGATCTTCGCGTCCGAGTGGATGGAGGCGATGACGATGTTCGTTCCTTCGTCTTCATCGCTTCGGAACAGGTGGTAAATAAGGAGGATCCCCACTGCTCCTACCGGCAGCAAAAAGAGGATGGCGGGATGATTCGTCCGGAACAGGGTGACCTTCTCGATGCAGTAGTAGAAGGCTGCCCCGATCATGCCCGATGTCAGACCGGTGGTCAACGACAGCAGGAGCCACTTGATCATTCCCATCACCCGATTATAGTTATTGTTCATTTCAGTTTTCACACGTTCTTTATCCATAACAGAGAGAGTATACCACAAATCACAGATCCATGGTATAATAAATGAATCAAAAAGGTTTGGAGGCCGAGATGAAATCGATGAGGGAAAAGATTATCAAGTATTTGACGATATATGTATTGACAGCAGCGCTGGTCCTGATGGGGGCAGTGCCTGGTTTTGCAGAAGAGAAGACCTTTGAAGGGGCTGCGCCGCCACCGGAGACGGAGGCCACCTCCGTGATCCTCATGGACGCCGGTACCGGAACGGTCCTTTATGAAAAGGATGCCCATGAAAAACGGGACCCCGCCAGCATCACCAAGATCCTCAATTGTCTGGTGTGTCTGGATACCCTGGATTTCGACCAGGTGGTCACGGTGGAGCACCAGCCCACGAAGGAAGGCAGCTCCATGAAGCTGAAGCAGGGTGAGACCCTCAAGATCGGGGACATCGTCTACGGGATGATGCTGTGGTCCGGCAACGACGCGGCAGAGTACCTGGGATATTTGGCCGGCGGGGGTGATATGAACCGCTTCTGCAGCATGATGAATGAAAAAGCCCGGAGCCTTGGCGCTGTGGACACGACCTATGTCAATCCTAATGGTCTCAATAATGAGGCGGTGAACAATATCACCACAGCCTATGATATCGCCGTAGTGGTCCGTGAAGCCATGAAAAACGATCGGTTCCGGCAGATCGTGGGGACCCAGCAATACGTGATCCCCGCCACCAACCTTTCAGAAGAAAGAAGACTCACCAATTCGAATTTCTGTCTGTGGAGTGATATGACCTACAGTGCGGCCAACGGGGACGGGGCGGCACTGGATCAGTTCATGGAAACCTACAAGATCAAACCTTCCGATGACCCGGAGGAGGATGTAGAGGAAGTTCGTCTTAAGGCCCGAGAGAACGCACAGAAGCGGGCGGAGTTGATGTATAAGCCCTGCATCGGCGTCAAGACCGGGTACTCCAGCACCGCAGGGGACTGCTTTGCCGGCGTCGCGAAACAGGGAGACACGGAGATCATCTCCGTCGTTTTGAATGAACCACGTTCCACAAAGAAATTCCGGGATTCGAAAAGGTTCTGGAAGTATTCCTTTAAGAATTTCGAGACCTATACCGCCCAGGAAGAAGAGGACTTTGGTTTTGATCTGGATGTAAAGCGGGGCGCACTGAGAGAAGTGGCTGTCGACATCCGGGAGGACCTGAAGGCAACGGTCCTGACGAAGGAAGATCCGTCGGAGACAGTTACCACGGAGGTCGTACTGAAGGATGAAAAACCCATGGCACCGATCCATGAAGGGGATGTGGTGGGAGAACTCATCGCTTACGATAACGGGAAGGAAGTGTCCCGGCAGGACATCGTTTCACTGGAGACCTGTGAAAAGGGCGGCCCCCTGTCCTACATCGGCATCGCAGACGAAGACCGGCTGCAGTTTTTCCTGTTGCTGGCCGCGGTCCTGCTGATTTTGATCATCCTCAGACTCATTTCCAGGAAGAACCGGAAGACCATCAAGCGGGCCAAAAAACAGGGCAAGCACCGCAGGAGGAGATAGACCCAAAAATTAAAAATATGAAGGCAGGATCGGATGATCCTGCCTTTTCTATTATGCCAAAAGAGATTGGCTTTTTCTTCCCCTGTAAGATATAATAGGGAAAACAAGGGAAACCCTATGAGAAGCTGGTATTCGAAGGGAAATGGAAAGGTAATAAGATGAAAAAAATAATCGCGATACTCCTGATGTTGTTATTGATGACTGTTTCGGCGTGGGCACTGAATGAGACGAAGTATAGTGACGTACCCTCCGGGACATGGTACGAAGAAGCCGTGCAGTCTTTGAGAGCGGATGGCCTGATGAACGGCGTGGGAGAAAACCGCTTTGACCCGAACGGCGTATTTACCCGGGCACAGCTTGTCACCGTGCTCTACCGGTTGGCGGGGAGCCCATCCGTTAGCGGCGAGGACAGCTTCACCGATACATCACTGGGCACTTGGTATTCTGATGCCGTCCTTTGGGCTTCACAGAACAAAGTGGTTGTGGGATACGGCGGTGGACGCTTCGGGACGAACGATCCAACTACGCAGGAGCAGATCGCTGTGATGCTCTGGCGCAATGCAGGGTCCTATGTCCTGGGTCCGGAGTTTGCGGATGAAAAAGGTGTAGAAAACAAAGCCAGTGAATGGGCTGTCGATGGGGTCCGCTGGGCGAGAGTGGATGGACTGCTGACGGATGCGGTCTCCTTCGAACCCAAAGAGCCTGCCAACAGGGCGCAGGTCGCGGATATGGTCTACCGATATCTAAAACTTTTGGAGCGGTTCAGCGACCCGGATGCGGTCAGCGGAGCGACTTCACAGGAGGAGGGACCGGCGGAGATCGTTTTGACCATCGCCGGCCGGGAGATCCCTGTGACATGGGCGGAGAACAGTTCCGTCGATTCTCTTCGTGAACTGTTGAAGAAAGGCGATGTCACCCTTGACCTGAGCGATTACGGCGGCTTCGAAAAGGGCGCGCCCCTGCCGGAGGCGCTGCCCAGGAATGACAAGCAGATGAGCACCGATGCCGGAGACATCATACTCTACCAGGGAAAGCAATTCGTCATCTATTATGACCAGAACAACTGGTCGCTGACGTCCCTGGGCAAAGTCACCGGGATGACCAAGGAAGAACTGAAGACTCTACTGGGAGCGGGAAATGTAACGGCGGTTCTTTCTCTTGAACGCGGCCGGTAAACGGAAAGGAAGACTGATCAAAGGAGGATGAAGGAGTATGGAGCCTTTACTGATGAAGGCAGTGATAGCGATCACTGCTGCACTGGTTTTCTATACCATTGGGGTATGGTCGGAACATAGAGCAAAGTGGCTGAAGCCGGTCCACCTGGTGTTTTTCTGGTTGGGGCTGATCATGGATGCCACCGGGACCTATCTGATGTCGCAGATCAGCGACGGCGGAGGCGGAACGGTGATGAGTATCCATGGCATCACAGGGACCATCGCGATCCTGTTGATGCTCATCCATGCAATCTGGGCCAGTGCGGTTTTGATCTCAAAAAATGAAAACGCCCAGAGGTCCTTCCATCGTTTCAGCCTTCTCGTCTGGTTCATCTGGCTGATCCCCTTCGTGATCGGGATGATCATGGGGATGAGATGATCGCTGTAAAACGAAAATGTTGAGTGAAATGGGGAGAAAAAATGAAAGTGCTGATCGCTATGGATTCGCTGAAAGGCTGCCTGTCCTCGCCGGCGGCGGGGGCGGCGTTGAAGGAAGGGATCCTTCGAGCAATGCCGGAGGCTGACATACAGGTGTGTCCTCTGGCAGACGGAGGGGAAGGGACGACAGAAGCCTTGACCTTCGGATCAGGCGGCCACTTGCAGGCGGTGACTGTGAAGGGCCCTCTGGGAACACCGGTGCGGGCCGAATATGGGATCTTACCGGGTGGTGCGACGGCGGTGATGGAGATGAGCGCGGCAGCGGGGATCACTCTGGTGCCGGAGGCGGAACGAGATCCCCTGAAAACTACCACCTTTGGGGTGGGGGAAATGATCCTGGACGCCTTGGGAAAAGGCTGCAGGACATTCCTCATCGGCATCGGGGGCAGTGCCACCAATGACGGAGGCGCGGGGATGCTGCAGGCCCTTGGGTTTGACCTGATGGATGAAGAGGGGAAGATGATCCCACAGGGTGCAGCGGGACTGGCTGTGCTTCGGCGGATCGGA
>ODAI011606040.1_pt1 | contig 13580 bp, 8 predicted proteins | sample 1539321 | NCBI WGS metagenome assembly ODAI01 (sample SAMN02144231, study PRJEB22623) | gut metagenome | biome: sheep rumen | host: Ovis aries | place: New Zealand
CGGCACTCTGGGAGGAGGCGGGCATTCCAGCGAGATCGCGGCCAGACTCACAGAAGGAGGCAGGCTGATCGGTATTGATCAGGATGAGGATGCACTGGCTGCTGCGAGACAACGTCTGGCGCCCTTTTCAGAGAGGGTGACCTTTGTTCACGACAATTACGAAAATATGGAAGCAGATTTGAGGAGACTTGCCGATGAGGAAACAGAAGGCGGCAGCTCCGCCCTTTTGTTTCCTGCAGGTCCGGAGGGATGTGTAGACGGCATTCTGCTGGATCTGGGCGTGTCTTCCTATCAGCTGGACAATCCGGAGAGAGGCTTTTCCTACAGAACAGATTCGCCGCTGGATATGAGGATGGACCGGGGTTCGGAACTGAGCGCGCGGGTAATCCTCAATGAATATCCGGTTCAGGAGCTCACACGGATCCTGCGGGATTACGGCGAGGAAAAATGCGCCTCCAGGATCGCGTCCAATATAGTCAGGGCCAGGGAGGAGGCTCCTCTGGAGACAACCGGCCAGCTTGTGGAGATTATTGAGAAATCTATTCCTAAAAAGATGCGCGAGCGCGGAGGAAATCCCTGCAAGAGAACCTTCCAGGCGATCCGCATAGCATGCAACAGAGAACTGGAGGTGCTGGAAGATTCTCTGGACACCATGATCGACCTGCTCAAACCCGGTGGAAGGCTCTGTATCATCACATTCCATTCTCTCGAGGACCGCATAGTCAAAAATGCTTTCCGCAGAAACGAAAAACCCTGTATATGTCCTCCCGAATTTCCCGTGTGTGTATGCGGCAGGGTATCGAAGGGAAGAGTTGTGACCCGCAAACCGGTCCTGCCCGGTAAAGAAGAGCTTGAGAGGAACCGCCGGTCCGCCAGTGCCAAGCTGAGGATTTTTGAACGGACCTGATGAAAGGAAAAGATCTGTATTAGGGGGGCGGGAAAACCTGAAACGATCTGATACCGGTAATAAATGAAAGAGAAAAAAGAAAAAAGGAAAAGAGCCGCGGACATTGATCTGCCGCCATTTATGAGGTGAAAAATGGTCAGAGGTCTGAATTCAGCCGGGAAGACGGCTCCCGGAAGAGAAAAGTATACAGAAAGAAACATGCGTTCAGCAGCAGGAACGGATACAGACGGGGAGAACCCGGAAGGCAGCAGGGCAAATCCCCCTCTGCGGCCTTCGGGCATGAGTTTCCGCCGGGTACTCGTTCTGATCCTGCTGGTGGCGGCTGTGACAACAGTGCTGATTTTTTATATTAAACTGCAGTCGGACGTCACGAAAACTTCGCGGGAGGTCGCAGACCTTGAACAGCAGCTGACGGAGTTGAAATCCCAGAACGATGCTGCATACAACGAAATCAATGACAGCATCAGCCTTGAAGAAGTCCGTGAGAAGGCTATCAATGAACTGGGCATGAAATCCGCGGACCGGGATCAGGTTGTGATCTATTCCGGCGAGGAGAAAGACTCGGTCAATCAGGTGGGGGATCCGGACGACGACTGACGGAGCCGCAAGGGCGCACCGTGCTGCCCTGCATTGCTCTGTGCTCATGTGCGGGCTCCCGGAAAATGTCCGCAAATGCCCGGGCGAACCCGGCATTTGCAGCTGATTTCCCGCTGCTTAGTCATATATGTGGTTATGAGCATGACTCACAGACTCATGTGATAAAAGCTGCGCATTGCTTCGCTTTTTGGCGCTCCCGCAATGCTCCACACATTCGCACCCCGCCCCGGGGGAAAGGCGGATATTGCCAGCGTAAAGAAAAAGGAGTTGTAGTTTGATCAGGAAAGAAAATGGACGGAGGGGCGGCACAAGCCGGAGGGCAGGGCGGCCTGTCCGGAAAGTACCCAGGCGTTTTACGATCAGTATGCAGAAAAGACTGATTTTCATGTTTATGCTGATCGTCATCTCGTTTGTATTCCTGGGGTTCAGGCTTTTTATGATCCAGAGGGACAACGGGAGAATTTATACCAGACAGGTTCTGTCACAGCAGGGATATGACAATAAGACCCTTCCTTTCAGGAGGGGGACTATCACTGATTCCAAAGGAACAGTCCTGGCTGACAGTCAGCTTGTCTATAACGTGATCATCGATGCCAGTGAGATGCTGCAGGAACCCCAATATCTGGAGCCTTCTCTCGACGCCGTGGCGCGGCTGGGCATTGATAAGGAAGAAATCCGCCGACATGTGAAGAAGAATCCGGAGTCCAAGTACTTTATCGCGCTGAAAAATCTTCCCTATACCAAAAGACGCGAGTTTGACAAGGAAGTCAGTGAGGGCATAGCGGCTGAGGAAGCCGCACAGGAAGCTGCGATCCAACAAGCCCAAAAAGAAGGAAAGAGTGCCGAGGACGCGGAGCCCGTAGAGCTGGTATACAGCAATATTAAGGGGATCTGGTTTGAGGACAGCTATATCCGCACCTATCCAGGCGACACTCTTGCCTCCGATGTGATCGGATTTACGGTCGGCAATAACATTGGACAATTTGGTCTGGAAGAATACTACAATGACACGCTGAACGGCGTGAGCGGAAGGACCTATGGATATATTGATGAGACACTGAATATGGAACAGACCACGATCCAGCCCACGGACGGCAACAATCTGGTCCTGACCATGGACGCCAACCTGCAGAGAATCTGCGAGAAGTATCTGCAGGAGTTTAACGATGAATACAAAGACAAAAGACACAAGGGAAACGGAACAAATAACGCGGCCTGTATCATCATGGATGTAGATACGGGAGGGATCCTTGCCATGGCAAGCGAGCCGGGCTTCAGCCTCAAAAATCCCTACGATATAAAAGCTGTGGCGGGCATGCCCAAACTGGATGAGACCGATTCCCCCACAAGCAGCTATATGACGGAGGAAGACGCCAAAGCTCTCTCCGACTCGGACAGGTCCAGATATCTCCTGGCCCTGTGGAACAATTACTGCATCAGCTCGCATTATGAACCCGGATCGACAGCAAAGCCTTTCACGACGGCAGCGGGACTGGAAACTGGAAAACTGAAGAAAACGGACCGCTTCCAGTGTGACGGATATCTCATGGTCGCAGATGAACCCATCCGCTGCTCCCATCTGGAAGGCGACGGAAAAATAGATGTCGGAGAGGCGATCGAGAGATCCTGCAATGTCAGCCTGATGAAGGAGGCATTCAAGATCGGACCTGAAATCTTCTGTAAATATCAGAATGTTTTCAATTTCGGGCTCAAGACCAATGTGGACCTGGCGGGAGAGGCGAGAACAGACGGATATCTCTACGATGTCGACGACATGACTGAGATCAACCTGGCGACCAATTCCTTCGGACAGAACTTTGAAGTGACTATGATCCAGATGATTTCGGGATTCTGTTCACTGATCAATGACGGGAACTATTATCAGCCCCATATCGTCGACAGGATCACCAGCGCTGACGGATCCACCATACAGAAATTCGAGCCCAGGCTCTTGAAAAAGACAGTCTCCGCAGACACCAGCAGCCTGCTCAGGAAATATCTGATCCAGGCCATAGAAGGGGATCATGCGACCGGTACACTGGCACGGCCGGCGGGATACCGGATCGGAGGAAAGACCGGCACGGCAGAGACGCTGCCCAGAGATAACGGACAATACGTCGTCTCCTTCCTGGGATTTGCTCCTGCAGAGGACCCTCAGATCGCGATTTATGTAGTGCTGGACCGCATCAACAAAAAGAAACAGGACGAATCCAGCCACGCCTGCCGGATTGCCAGAAGCATCCTGACAGAGGCGCTTCCATATCTGAACATCTATATGACTGAGCCTCTCACAGATCAGGAGAAGCAGGAACTTGAAAAGCTGGGGCTCTACGATACTAACGAAATAGAGCCTGAGACTGACACGGGCGAATAAGTCCGGGAGGTAACAAAAACAATGCATTTGGATCTGGATTTAACAGAGACTATAATCCCCTTTCTGACGGCATTCGCGGTCAGCGCAGTATCCGGAAAATTCCTGATTCCCTTCCTCAGAAGACTGAAGGCGGGGCAGACGGAAAGAGATGACGGCCCTCAGAGCCACATCCAGAAGACCGGAACTCCCAACATGGGAGGAATCATGATCCTTCTGGGAGTCGTCGCAGGATGCATCCTTCCTTTCCGGGGGAGCAGACAGACTATTCCTGTCCTGATCCTGACACTGGGATTCGGACTGATCGGGTTTGCGGATGACTATATAAAAGTCACCAAAAAAAGTTCGGACGGCCTCCTCGCCTGGCAGAAGATGCTGCTCCAGATCGTGCTGGCTGTTATTTTTTCCATCTATGTGCAGAAAGTGCATTCCATCCCTCTGACCATGAAAATACCATTCATGCCGGGACATGTGATCGACCTTGGAATCCTTAATACGGCGGCACTGGTCTTCATAGCAGTGGCGACAGTGAACGGGACCAACTTCACGGACGGGGTGGACGGACTGGCCAGCTGCGTCACGGTCGCGGCGGCAGTCTTCTTTGTCATAGCTGCAGCAGCAGCCTCCTCGGGAGTCATCATTGCCGGAACATCCATGATCGGGGCCCTGCTTGGTTTTCTTCTGTACAACGCATATCCGGCAAAGGTCTTCATGGGAGATACAGGATCCCTGGCCCTGGGCGGCTTTGTGACGGGTATGGCTTATATGCTTCAGCTGCCCCTCTTTATTCCCATTGTTGGATTCATCTACTTCATAGAAGTGGTCTCAGTCATCATCCAGGTGACATGGTTCAAAAAGACCGGAGGAAAGCGCTTTTTCCGTATGGCGCCGATCCACCATCATTTTGAACTCGGAGGATGGTCGGAAGTGAGAGTCGTCGCTGTTTTTACGATCGTGACTGTGATCCTGGCAGCCGTGGCACTGCTCGGTCTTTAAATATAAGACCCGTTCGGTCTTAGTCTGACGGGCTGAACCAAACAGGACAAGAAGATACGGATAAGAAGATACGGATAAGAAGATAACATAAACAGCCAAGCCGGAAAATGCGGAAGCAGGAAGGGCTGAACCAAAAAGGATAAGAAGATAACATAAACAGCCAAGCCGGGTAATGCGGGAATGCAGGACAGGCTGAACAAAACAAGAACTGGAGAAGGAAACAGCAATGGAGTTTGAAGGGAAAAAAGTCCTGGTAATAGGAACCGGCCTCAGCGGCATGGGAGCCGCGCAAATGCTGAGTATGCTGGGGGCGAGGGTCACAATCCTTGACAATAACGCAAAAGCGGAAGTGGAAAAAATCCGCGCCGGTTTTGAGAGGATACTGAAAAAAGAAGAAATCGACAAACTGAACATTATGGTTGGTCCGTCTTCAGAGGAAAAAGCTGTCTCAGAAAATATGACAGACGGAAAGCCGGGATTTGATCTGGTTGTTCCCAGCCCGGGTGTACCTTTGGACTCTCCGCTGGTGATGAAAATGAAGGATGCCGGGATTCCGGTAATTTCCGAGATAGAACTTGGATATCTGAATGAAAAGGGAAGAGTGATCGCTATCACCGGCACCAATGGCAAAACGACCACCACAACACTTGTGGGTGACATCATGAAAGCTTATGCGGAGCAATGGAAAGCCGGATCCTTAGACCAAAATCGCTTTCCTGCCTGCAGCAGGGCTATTGTGGTCGGAAATATTGGAAAATCCTATGCCGCAGCCTCGATGGACACTGCTTCTGATACGGTGACAGTAGGCGAGATCAGTTCTTTCCAGCTGGAAGCCATAGATACCTTCCATCCCGTGGTGAGCGCGATTCTGAATATCACTCCTGACCACCTGAACAGACATTACACAATGCAGAACTATTCCGCGATCAAAGAGCGTATCGCAAAGAATCAGACTAAGGAAGATACCTGTGTCCTCAATTATGAAGACCCCTTCCTGCGCCCTTACGGAGAGCATTTGTGTCCTGCCCGTGTAGTATGGTTCTCTTCAGCAGCCAGACTCAGAGAGGGTTTCTATCTGGACGGAGAGAACATCTGCAAAGCGGACGGCAGAGGCGGATCCCGGGTTCTGCTCAACGTCAACGAAATGAACCTGGTCGGTGTCTGCAATGCTGAGAATGTGATGGCCGCAATCGCCATGACAGAAGCTGCCGGAGTTCCCATGGATCTTATTCTCTCCGTAGTCAGGCAATTCCCTCCCGTTCCCCACCGCATAGAATTTGTGGCGGAAAAGCAGGGTGTCAGGTATTACAACGATTCCAAGGCCACAAACCCGGATGCCGCAATCCAGGGAATCAAGGCCATGTCAGGACCTACCGTGCTGATCGGCGGCGGCTACGACAAAAAGAACAGCTATGATGAGTGGATCGAGGCATTTGACGGGAAAGTAAAGAAGCTGGTCCTGATCGGAGCCACCCGGGAAGCAATCGCTGAGTGCGCGCGTGCTCACGGGTTCGAGGATATCCTCTTCTGCGATACATTTGAAGAATGCCTCAAGACCTGCACGGAGCTGGCGGACAAGGGCGATTCGGTCCTGCTTTCTCCCGCATGCGCAAGCTGGGGAATGTTCCCCAACTATGAAGTCAGGGGAGATGAGTTCAAGGAATATGTGAGGTCACTGCCGGACTGAAATACGGAAAAATGAGGCTGCCGAAGCGGAACATTCGGAGAGAGTGATTCTTCTATAATGGGAAAAACCGGCTGAGACAAAAAATGAGGCTGCCGAAGCGGAACATTCGGAGAGAGTGATTCTTCTATTATGGAAAAAAAATTGACTAAAACAAAAAAGACGGGAAGAATCTCCCGGGAAAAAAAACGGGCTTCTCAGGCAGATGTGAGAAAACAAACAAAAAAGAAAAAGGAAGCTGCCGGTGAAAAAAGCCTGTTTCTGCAGGATTATACCTTGATTTTCATTGTCCTTTTCCTTCTGGCCTTCGGACTTGTCCTGCTGTATTCCACCAGTTCATATGTGGGAATGACCAATTACGGAGACTCTGCTTATTTCCTCAAGCGCCAGCTCAGGTTTACCCTTGGCGGTCTGGTATTGATGACAGGAATCGCTTTTATCCCGTACAGATGGTGGAGATTTCTGGCAGTACCGGCTTTTATAGCTTCAATAGCCTTGATCCTGTTGATTATAAAATACGGACTTGAGGCCAACGGTGCCAGGAGATGGCTGTCGATCGGTTTTATTTCCCTGCAGCCCTCCGAGGCTGCCAAAGTGGCGATCATCATCTGCACCGCTTTCATCATAGAAAAGATCGGCCGGAGAAGGCTTCAGTCTTTCATAGGTTTTCTCCTGCCAATGATACCCGCCGCGATTATAGCGGTCATGCTTCTGAAAATCACAAACAACATGAGCTCGGCGCTGATCATTCTGGCGATTGCCTTTGGTATGTTGTTTGTATCATGTCCGGACTACAAACGTTTTGTTGTGATCGCAGTACTGGGAGCGGTCGGCTGCATAACGCTGATCTTGTACATAGTCCGGGCTGCAGACAAGGGGTCATTGGGATTCCGGGGAGGACGAATCCTCGTCTGGCTTAATCCCCAGGCTTACGCGGGAGACACCGGATTTCAGACAATACAGGCTCTGTATGCGATCGGATCCGGGGGCATTTTCGGAAAAGGACTGGGCCAGAGTGTACAGAAACTCATCGTACCCGAAGCGCAGAACGACATGATCTTCTCCATTATATGTGAGGAAATCGGCCTTTTCGGTGCGATTGCGATCATGCTTCTCTTCATCCTGCTGATCTGGCGCTTCATTATGGTGGCCGGCAACGCGACAGATCTGTACGGTGCCCTGATAGTGACAGGCGTAGTGACGCATATCGCTGTACAGGCTATTCTGAATATCGCAGTTGTGACCAACTCCATTCCCAATACGGGAGTGACACTCCCCTTTATCAGTTATGGCGGTTCCTCCCTCTTCTTCCTGCTGGCAGAGATAGGTATGGTCCTGAGTGTTGCCAGGACCAGTAACAAGGCTGCGATAGAACGCGAAGAAGCGGAGAGGAAGCAGGAAAGAGATTCTTTAAAATACGCCGGATCTATGCATAACTAAAGTTCCGGGTATTGCTCAATAAAGAATAAAACGGAATTACAGGTGATGCAGCAAGAGGGTTTACTGAAATGAAAAAGAAAGAATCTATGCAGAAAACCACAGACAGACCTGCCAAGGTTCATGGTATGTACGGGAGCATGCATGCGGATATGGATCTCTTTGAAGGAACAGGGATCGCAGGTCTGAGGGGCATGGATCTGGGCTTTTTGACAGGTTTTAAAAACCGCAGAAAAGATATCAGGCCGAACGGAAAGAACAGGGGAACCAGAGGAACCGGCACCTCTGCCGGCGCGATTGCGGTGGAAAGACCGGTTTTTGTCGGCGGAATGAGCGGATTTGGGAGGTTTGGAAAAGGCCTTGGCTCAGGAAGCGCGAACGTGAGAGCAGGTGCTGCATCGGCCGGGGTTCTGAGGAAGCCGGCCGGAAGGACCCGGACGAGGGTAAAAGAGCAGGAGAGTCTGCTCCGCGCTCTGGGAAGGTCATTTTCCATCCGCGGCTTTCTGCTGCTGGTGCTGGCGGCATTGTCTATTTCCGCGGCGCTGGTTCTCATGTTGTTCAATTTTAAAAAGGCGGTCATCACCGGCAATACAAAATACAGCCAGAAACAAATTGAATCCTTTATCACCCAGGGCAGACTGGGGGAGAACACCTTTGTGATGGCATTGAGATATCATAACAGAACGGTCAAGGGGATTCCTTTTGTTGACCGGATCGATGTGGATATACTGAATCCGTCGACTGTTCGAGTCAATATCACCGAAAAACCTCTGGACGGCTATGTTGTCCGGGGAGATGATAAGATTTATTTCTCCAAGGAAGGCGTAGTGCAAACTATTTCCGGCAGAACTGACGAAAATGTAACGGTGGTCAACGGTATCGAACTGGTGAATCCTCAAACAGATGCACAGGTTCAGGCAAAGAATCAGTCCGGAATGGATAATGTGCTTACCTTGCTCAGTGCAATGGAACGCTACGATCTTAAGGCTGACTCCATAGATGTCGACCGCCTTGGCAGCATTACTGTCACCTTCGGAGATGTCAGGCTGACTGTCGGCAAAACCGGATATGATATGAAGATGTATAAAGTCCATCAGATCTTTCCTTTCTTTAAAGGCAAGAGCGGCTGCATCTCCATGACGGGCAGTGATTTCAGAGGAGATAACATCGTACTTTCACCTGTTGAGAGCAAAGCGGACAAGCATGCGGAATCAGACAGCGGAAAGAATGGCGGCGGCGGAGGAAAACACGGCGAATCCGGAGAAGCAGAGGATTCCGGAGCTGCGAAATCCGGTAAAGAAGCTGAGGAAAAGAAGGACGGGGAAGAGGATAATATCAGGAAGGATACCTCAAAGAAGGATGCTTCAGAGAAGGAAGCCTCAGAGAAAGATCTGGAGAAAGATCCGGAGAAAGATCCGGAGAAAGATCCGGAGAAAGAAGCTTCAGAGAAAGCAGCTGCAAAAAATGATTCTTCAGAGAAGGATGTTTCGGAGAATGAGAATTCCGAAAATTCAGGGAATGAAAAATCAGAGATAGAAAAGCAGAAACAGAAGGAAAAAGCTGCCGGAGAAAGTGCAGAGGCTGATGCTCAAAAGAAGGCAGAAGCCGCGGAGTCTTCCGACAACCCGGCTAAGAAGCAGACATCGGAAGAGCCTGCTCAGAAACCTGTAGAGAAAGAAGTGAAAGAACCTGAAGAAGCAGAAAAGAAGCCGGCCGGCCAGGCGGATGCTCCGGCCGCGATGGAAGCAGATGGGCAGGCGGCGTTACCTGCTTCACAGAAGCCTGTGGCTCCTGTCGCGCAAAAGGCTGCTGAATGACAGGCGACAGGCTGAAAGCAATCACGGCAACAGCAATAAATATTGGATTCAAAACCGCTTTTCTTCGGAAAAGCGGTTTTGACTTTTGTAGTCAAAATTCTGCGGACAATGAAAAAACCTTCAAATTCAGCATTGATTATTCAAATAGCAGATTGTATTATAGTTTTGGCTTAAAAATGCTTCATGAATATTCTCTGTGAAAATAGTTCCATGAACTTAAGTATAAACAGCCGCGAATAAGATTACATTATTAAGAAAATAAGATTGTTGTGGTAAGGAGGGTGTCAACGTGCTCGAGATTAAAACAAACGATACAGAAACAGCCTGCAAGATCATTGTAGTAGGCGTAGGAGGTGCCGGAAATAACGCTGTTAACCGGATGGTCGATGTGGACATCACCGGTGTGGAATTTATCGGCGTGAATACAGATGTTCAGGCACTGCAGCTCTGCAGAGCTCCCAAGCTTCTGCAGATCGGAGAAAAGCTCACCAAGGGCCTGGGCGCAGGCGCAAATCCCGAGGTCGGCATGAAGGCGGCAGAAGAGAGCGCGGATGAAATCGCAAACGCGATCAAGGGCGCGGATATGGTCTTCGTAACCTGCGGCATGGGCGGCGGTACCGGCACCGGCGCAGCTCCCGTCGTGGCTAAGCTTGCCAAAGAGCAGGGCATCCTGACCGTCGGCGTTGTGACAAAACCCTTCAGCTTTGAAGCCAGAAGCCGTATGACACGCGCTCTGACCGGCATCGAGAATATCAAAGAGAATGTCGATACCCTGATCGTGATTCCCAACGACAAGCTGCTTGAGATCATGGACCGCAGAACGACTCTTCCCGAAGCTCTGAAGAAGGCGGATGAGGTTCTTCAGCAGGCTGTTCAGGGGATTACAGACCTGATCAACGTTCCCGCGATCATCAACCTTGACTTTGCGGATGTCCAGACCGTTATGCGTGAGAAGGGAGTTGCCCACATCGGTATCGGTTACGGCAAGGGCGAGACAAAGGCTACAGACGCAGTCCGCATGGCTGTTGAGAGCCCTCTGCTTGAGACCACTGTCAACGGCGCGACAGATGTCATCATCAATATCTCCGGTGATATCTCCCTGGCAGACGCTTCCGACGCGGCGAGCTATGTCCAGGAGCAGGCAGGCGAAGATGTCAACATTATCTTCGGTGCCATGTATGATGACAGCAACACAGATTCCTGTGATGTCACTGTAATCGCAACCGGCATCGGCAGCAAGGATGTCATCTCCCCCAACACCATCTTCGGCACTTCCGCGGGCAAGAGCAGCCCTTACGGAAGAGACCTGAAGACCGGATTCGGCGAGCAGCTGCGCAGCAATCCCGGCAGCTACAGCCGTCCTTCCGGCGGTACTGTCCGTCAGAAAAATCTGGAAATCCCTTCCTTCCTTCGTTCAAAGAGGTAATATCAGCAGAAGATCTTTAGGAGAACAGGCAGTTCCCGATACAGCCTGTTCCCTGCGGAACAGATGACTGCCCTGAGCAGACAGCTGTCCGGAAAGATCCTTTTGACAGCTGAAATATAAGTGAAAAGATGAGGAGGCCATCTGCCGTCAGACAGATGACCTCCCTGTTTTTGTTATATCCTTATATATTGAAGCTATGTGATAGCGGCGCGCAGCAGTAGTGATATGGATATGACCTGTCCGGGTCCTTTGAGGGGGGCCTGGACAGATCATATCAGGAATGAACACAGCCGGGGTGTAAAATCTTTTGCGTGGAAAATCTTCTGATACAGGGGTGTAAATCTTCTGCGTGAAAAATCTTTTTGACACAGGTGTGTAAATCTTTTGCGTGGAAAATCTTTTTGATTTTCCTCTTCCATTTTAGGAATAAGGTGATATAATAGACAAGTCGGTAAGAAAAACCGGTTGTTCCGGCGAGACATCTCGCGGAATATGTAAGGGGACGTAGCTCAGTTGGGAGAGCGCAGCGTTCGCAACGCTGAGGTCGCGGGTTCGAATCCCGTCGTCTCCACTTTTTTATTGGATCCGTGTAAGTGCTGATGGCTTTGAAATGCCCGGTATTTACACGTTTTTTTGTGGCTTAATGGCCCTTGAAATGCCCGGTATTTACGCGTTTTTTTGTGGTTTAAAGGTCTTCGTCCTCTGGAATCTGCGTCCTGACAGCCGGAAATACAATATTCCCCCAATTCCGGGATGCCCATTTCTTTCCAAAAAACAGCTCGCTGCGAACCACCTCAAATGGCAAAACCTTCGAAAGAAAGTCGTGTCTGGTCTGAATGTTCCGGTTATATGAGAAAAGAACAAGATCGCTTATATAATTACCCGTACCAAGGAACTCTGTGGGCAGAGAAAAAAGGCGAAGATTTTCTCCCTGGGAAAGATCAAAAAAGTCAGAACAGGTCATACCCAGTATCTGTCCGATACCATTACAGATGATCAATCTGATCGCAGCATTTGTGACAGGTTTTTCCGCCTGCAGTCTCAAAGTAAACCTCAGCGGTTCAGAGCCGCTCAGCTGGTGATTTACTATTGTAAGATCAGTGATTCTGCACAGACCGCTTAAGTCATTGTCCCGTCGCACGATCCGGCCGATATTTCGGGAATTCAGATTTGAGGACTTCAGGAATTCCCTGTAGTAGCCAATGGCATCTTCCGTTTCTCCCTCAAATACGATCCTCCCTTCCGACAGGACAATGCATTTCTGGCAGAGCTCCCTCACTGTTTTCATATTGTGGCTTACATAAAGGACTGTTCTGTTTTCCTCTGCAGCCACTTCGCGCATCTTCCGGATACACTTTTTCTGAAACGCCTCATCTCCGACTGCCAGAACTTCATCCATAATAATTATTTCGCTGTCGAGATGAGCTGCAACCGCAAAGGCAAGCTTAACATACATACCGCTGGAATATCTTTTTACCGGTGTGTCAATGAAATCCCTGACCTCAGAAAATTCTATGATTTTCTCCAGCTTTTGATCTATTTCCCTGCTGCTCATTCCCAGGATGGTTCCATTGAGATATATGTTTTCCTTTCCGGTCATTTCTCCGTGAAAGCCTGTTCCTACTTCAAGCATAGAGGTTACACGGCCATACAGATCAAGCGATCCTGCTGTGGGAACAGTTACTCTGGAGATCAGTTTTAAAAGGGTGCTTTTCCCGGCACCGTTTCCTCCGATGATGCCGATCCTTTCTCCCTGGCGGACTGTCAGATTGATGTCCCGAAGAGCCAGTATCGTGTCCCCGTAAAGCCGTTGTTCTTTTCCAAGTTTCAGATTCGGGTCGGGTTTCTTTCGAACACGTGCCCACCAGCTTTGCAGGTCTTTATTCAGAGTCCCGTAGCCAATCTGTCCCAGACGATATTCTTTTGAGATATTTTGCAGGCGAAGTATGACCTTGCGATCCTGTTTTTCTTCCATGTGATGATCATCCATTTTATTTTGTTTGCAGATACTGCTCAGTTTATTTTTCGTAAATTACCAACTGTGTGACACCTGCTAAGAATCATAAAGGGGTTTGAGTTTTTTGTAAAGCCACGTGAATGGTCCTCTTCCGTCCGCTTCCATGCGCTTCTATCCGCTTTACTTTCCGGGAGCCCGCGCGGGACTTCACAGGTGATTGAACCGATTTTTATTGATGTGATATTATATGATGTCGGGGTCAAAAGGTGGTTAAAGATAATCCGTCTCGTCAGTATGCACAAACACCTTGGACACGCTCTCGCTCAATCCTCGCTGGCAGCGGTACTAAGGGCGCTAAAAACCAGCGCCCAAGTACCGGCCGCTCGCA
>ODAI012370027.1_pt1 | contig 13580 bp, 6 predicted proteins | sample 1539321 | NCBI WGS metagenome assembly ODAI01 (sample SAMN02144231, study PRJEB22623) | gut metagenome | biome: sheep rumen | host: Ovis aries | place: New Zealand
AGAGGTACTGGCGGTTGAGCTCGGGAGGCAGGGGGGAAGCGATGGGATGGACATCCACGCCGCGGGGATCCAGGGGATAGGCCACCCGGCGGATGTTGCCGCCCTTGCCGGCAGCGTCCCAGCCCTCGTAGCAGAGGATGACAGGGATCTTTTTGCGGTAGAGGATGTTATGAAGCTCGCTGAGCCGGGCCTGGAGCTTTTTCAGCTCCTTTTTGTAATCCTCATCGCTGATGACGGGGGACAGGTCCACATCCTTCAGCTTCGGCATCTTCACCAGGGGGAACTTCTCCTCGAAGGGTTCGCCCACATAGCGGCCCTTTTCCAGGGCCTTGTCGATTTTGGAGACGAGGAGCTTCAGGGCGTCGCGGACGGCGGCCTTCCGGCGCATGCCGTCCAGGACGTGCCAGGAAACATCTTCATCCGTTTTATCCATGAACTCATCATAGGCTTTGCGGAATTCGTCGTACTCCCGGTGCTGCCAGAGATCGTCCCCGTCCACGCGCCACTCGGTATCCGCGGATTCCCGGAGGGCTTTCAGGCGGTCAAACTGCTCCTCCTTGCTGATGTGGAGGAAGATTTTCAGGACGAGATACCCGCCGTCCCGCAGCTGGCGCTCAAACTCGTTGACCATGCGGACCCGGCGCTTGTACTCCTCCCGGGAGATTTCGAGGCGGAGCTTTTTCTGGACCAGGTTTTCCATCCAACCGGAATCGAAGAAGGCCACATGCCCGTTTTCCGGAATGGCGGCTGCATAGGGATAGAGGAAGGGATACCTGGATTTGTTTTCCGGAATGATGGAGGGGGAAGTGACCTGATAGAAACGGGGATCCATCTCGCTGATGATCTCCTTGATCAGGCTGCCCTTGCCGGCGGCGGCCCAGCCCTCAATGAGGACCAGCACCGGGAGCTTGCCGGCGCGGAGCTGCTGCTGCTGGGCAACGAGGCGCGCGCGGAGGGCCTTGATTTCCTGATTCAGCGCGGCTTTATCTTCCTGCTTGTTTTTCTCCAGGGTTTCGAGCATTGTGACATCCTCCTTCATCCGGGTTGTATAAAACTGCGATCAAAGACAAGAATCCGAAAGGGATATAAAGCTGTTCCTTTTCCTTTATCATGCCGAAAAACGGAATAAATGTCAAGACGAAAAAAAGCCCCGCGGCCGGAAGGCCGCAGGACCCGCGGAAGCAGGGGCAGAAGGATTCGAACCCTCAACAAAGGTTTTGGAGACCCACGTGTTACCATTACACCATGCCCCTATATCCGCAACAGGTTGAATTATACGGGAGGCTTTGCCGTTTGTCAAGGAGTTTTTCAGCGAACCAGGTCATACATCATAATCCCGGCGGCGACGGCCGCATTCAGGGACTCCGCGCCGCCGCACATGGGCAGGCGGAGCCGGTGGGTCGCCTCGGCCCGGACGGCTTCTGAAACGCCGTTTCCCTCATTGCCGACGATCAGGACGAAGGAGGAAGAGACCCCCTGCCTTTCAAAGAAGGGATCCCCGTCGAGCTGGGAGGAAAGAACGGAATATCCCCTTGAGCGCAGGCTCCGGAGGGCGGCGGGAAGATCGGCCGGGAAGGCAAAGCGCATGCGGAAGATGCTTCCCATGGTGGAGCGGAGCACCTTCGGGGAAAAGAGGTCGGCGCATTCGGGCCCCAGCAGGACGCCGTCAAAGCCGGCGGCATCGGCGGTGCGGATGATGGTGCCGACATTTCCGGGATCCTGGACCGCGTCCAGGGCCAGGAGCTTCGGACCGTCGGGAGGAAGCACCCGGCGGGAAAGCACGGCGGCTACGCCCTGGGGGGTGCGGGTATCCGCAACGGCAGAGAAGGCGTGCTCCGAAAGGGTGAAGGCAGGAACGCCTGCCGGAAGGGGAAAATCCGGGACATAGTCCTCCCGGAGCAGGAGGGCGAGGACAGGGAAATCCGAGGCCAGGGCTTCCCGGACCATGCGGGTGCCCTCCACAAGGAAGGCATCGGAGGCCTCGCGGCCCTTCCGCTCCCGGAGGGATTTCCAGGAGAGGACCCGGGGATTTTTGGCGGAGGTAATCAGTTCCATAGGGGCTCCTTTCAGGCCAGGTCCAGCAGGTTGCCGATCCAGGCGGACAGGGAATCATAGGGCCGGGGCATTTCCGCAGGCGGGAAGGACTGATCCAGGGACGCCGCGATCAGCGCGTCGCCGCGGTCTGTAAAGGGATGGTAATAATCCCCGGTGAAAAAGCCCGGGAAAAGCATTTCCGCAGAGGCGGGAAACTCCCGGCGGAAGCGGAGCAGGAATTCCGGAAGCAGCTCCGACGGACGCACGGCCACGGAGGCGGGGACCACGGAGGCCGGGGGAAGACCGGGATACGTTTCCTGCAGCATGGACAGGCCCACGGGGATCTCCATTTTCTTCTCCGAGGAGAAGAGGAGGGACAGGGAGGCCACACGCCTGTTGCGGAACATGGAGAGGAAATGCCAGAGGGAGGTTTTCAGGGGCGGGGGAAGCGCCTCCAGGAGGGTGGCTCCCCGGCCGGCCAGGCACAGGGTCATCTGCTCCGGCAGGAAATCGTTGCGGCTGGGATCGGCGGCCAGCTGCAGGAGCACGAGCCCGGAAAGCATCAGCAGATAGGAAAGATGCAGCAGCAGGAGGGCGCCGGCACGGGAGGGAGTTCCGCCGGAGGCCAGGGAAAGGGACATGGAAACAAGCAGGGAAAGATGGTCCGCGACAAAATAATCCAGCGCCGCCCGGGCCCGGCGAAGGGCAACGGCGTCCGTACGTGCGGCGTGAAGCGCCTTTGTAAGCAGGGAAAGATCCCGGAGGAACCGCTCATCCGGGCAAAGGCCGAACTCCCGGGCGAGGAGATCCGGATCCCGCAGGAGGGAGGGCAGCAGCATATAGTGCACCCCCAGGGGGATCTGGCAGGTGCGGACGGCCTGCTCCCGGCCGCGGAGGAACAGGGAGATATCCGCCGTGCCGGCGCCCAGGTCCAGCACCATGAAACCTCCGCGGGTATCCTCCGGCGCGCAGTAACGGAAATAGGCGCCGAGGGCGGAGCTTTCGGAGGCAAAGGAAACGGGGAGGTTTTCTTCGGAGGCAGGATAACCGCTTTCCCGCAGGACGCTGAGGCAGAGGGAGCGGAAGAGATTCATCAGGGATTCCCGGCCTTCCTTCGCCATTTCATCCGGAAGGGAGAAGCGCCAGGAAAGGGAGGGCGCTCCCTCACACCGGGCCTGGAGGGCGGACATCAGCAGGATCTGATGGAGGCAGAGCATGCCGGAGCGGCCCTTCTCCTCCTCCCATTTCAGGCCGGTGTATACAGCATCGGAGGGAGTGCTGACGAGATCCTCCAGATCCGAGGACATGAGCACCATTCCGTCCACAAAGGGAACGGGAGAAGCGCCGGGCACATTCCGGAAGATCCGCACCACCGTGGGGAACAGGGCGGATACGGGAACGGCCGGAATAAACTCACGGCGGAGCAGCTCCCGGGAGGAGGCGGGGTTGTTCAGCAGGGTGCGGACCATGACAGGACCGTTGAGGGGCTTGCGCTGCCGGCTGAAGGCGACGACGGCGGAGGTGCCGGAGGAGCCGAAATCCATGCAGACCTCCACGGGACATCCCTCCACGGCAGCGGGCCGGGGAAGCACATTGGGCAGGACGCCCATGGTCTGATCCTCCCGAAGGAGGGAGAAACAGAGGGGAAAGGATTCAAACCGGGCGGAGAAACGATTCTCCGCAACGGCGTCAACATCGGTGAATTCACCGCCCTCTGGCAGGACGCGGAGGGTGTAAGCCTCGGGCATATGGGCATAGACAAAATACGCTTTCCAGTCCTCCGGGGGAAGCGGAAGGGAGGGCCAGAGGGCGAGGGTCGGAATATCATGGGAATAGAGGTTCAGGACTTCCTCCGGGCCATAGGTGCGGACCATGCGCACGGGGAAAGCGCCGTCCAGGGTGAGGACCACACGGTAGGAGCCTTCCTCCGCGCGCTCAAAGGAAAGGAGGCCGGGCTGCAGCAGGGTGCGGCCTTCCGGAAGGACGCAGAGGGCCCGGCCGAATTCCGGCGAAAGGGGAGGAAGCACCGCGTCCGGCGGGATTTCCGCCGCTTCCTGATCGGGATCGGCAGGAGGAGCCGGCCAGAGGGCACACATGGAGGACAGCAGGGCGTCCCCGATGACATCCCGCCCCCGGGCGGGGAAAACCGTGAGCAGATCCGAGAAGGGATTCATTGCCGCAAGGGGGAGGGATTCCCCCAGGGACTCGCGCAGGACCGTCTGCATGGAGGGGGATTTCGGATCCCAGGGCCAGACGAATTCCGGCGCCCGGCGGTCCAGCGGGTTTTCCGCCTCCTCCAGGAGGGAGAGGGCGGAGGAACGCACCTCCGGCAGCAGGGAGGGAGACCGGGACAGCATACCGGCGAGATTCCGGACCAGGGCGTCCCGGTAATCATCCGAGGAGGAGGAGAGAACGGAACACTCGGCGGCGAGGCGGCCCAGGGTGTACTCCTCACCGGCGGAACGGGGACTTTCCAGCAGGAGCCGGGAGCTTTCCCGGGCAAAGGGAACATCCCGGTAGAGGTAGAGCACCTCCTCGGGAACGCCGGTGCAGGCGGAAGCCGGGAAGGTGGGAGACCCCGCCAGGACGGAGCCGAGCAGGTCATCCCCGGAAAACCGCTCCCAGCGGCAGGACTCTTTGCGGACACTGCCGGAATAAGCAGGAAGGGAGAACAGGCCGCAGACCGCCCGGATCCTGGTTTTCAGGGCACGGTCCTCCCTGAAGGGCTCCGGATCCCGGGAAAGATCCCGGAGGAACTCCCGGAGGAAGCCCCCGAGCCGGGAAGACGCTTTTTCCCCGGAGAGGGCGCCGGCAAAGGCATTCAGCCGCTCCAGGAGCAGCATCCGGTCCCCTTCGCCCAGGGAATTGCAGGGATCGGAGAAGATCCCTTTTTCCCGGTCAAACCAGGTGACGAAGGAAGGAACCAGGGGAGTACAGGCCGCGGTTCTCCGGGCGGGGAGGAAATCCTCCCCGGGAAGGATCAGGGCAAAGGGATACGCATCCCCCTCCCGATCCAGGGAAAGGACGAAAACCTTTTCCGCGCGGCGGGCGGAGAGCCAGCAGCGGGAAACGGGAGAATCCCCGGAAACGCAGGAGGAGACCAGGGAGGCTTCGCCGGGACGGAGGGAGCGGTACTGCCGGAGCAGGAGCATGGCCAGCAGGCCCCGGCGCTCCGCGGCGGCGCTTTCCGGCGGGGTTTCCTCCGGCAGGAGGGAGAGCACATTCCGAAGGGTGAGCAGGGGAGATTCCGGAATCAGGTCCGGCAGCAGGGGCAGGGCGGGCATGCCGCCGCCGGACAGGAAGCGGCAGCCGGAAAGCTCCTCCGCGCAGAGGGAAAGGGACTGATCCAGCAGGAAGACAAAGGGATCCGCCGGGACAAGATCCTTGCAGGCGGACTGCAGCGCCTTCCAGCGGTTTTTCGCATCCGCGGCGGGAAGCTCCCGGAAAAGCGGGGACGGAATCCGCAGGGAGGCGTCGGCGGGATCCGCGGCGCAAAGCTGCTCCAGGGCGCGCCCCGCTTCGGGAATGAGGCATGTTCCGTCGTAGGGACCGGCATGCTGCAGGCGGGAAACCGGCAGGGCGGACACCTGGGACTGGACGGAAACGGGATCCAGCTCCGCCTCGCAGCGGGCGACGGCCGCCTTCAGCAGGCGGATCCGCCGCTCAGCCTTCAGGAAGGCCAGGTGATCTGCATATTCCGTGCGTGAGGCGGCTTTTTTCTCCGCGTCCCGCAGGGCGGAACGACAGCGGTTCAGGCAGTCCAGCCGTACCTGGAGGGAACGGTAGCCGCCCAGGGAGGAGAGAATGCCGGAACGGGCGCGGCCCTCTTCCTCCAGCTGCTGCTCCATGGCCGCCAGGCGGCGGGCAAGCTTTTCCTCCTCAGTATCCGCCAGGGAATCACGATGCACGGGGCGGACGGCATCCAGCCCGGATTCCCGCGCTTCCGCCACGGAGGTATCATATTCGGAGGCAACGGTGATATACCGCCCGCAGGCGTTGACCGCCTGCTGCCAGAGGGTGGCGGCCTCCGGGAAATCGCGGAGGGCGGAAGGGACGGAACGGAAGAGACGCAGGATATTCGAGAGAAGCATCCGGAGGGTTTTCCCGGCCTGCTCCGGAAGGGCAGCAAGGGCCGCGGGATCCGGGACATCGGAAAAAAGACGGCGGAGAACGGCCGTACGGGGGTTCACCGTCAGGGAGCGCAGGCGGGAAGGACGGGAAAGGAAATTTTGCAGGGAGGGGAACACATCGGAGAGCATCCAGGCCATCCAGTTTACCCGGGCGGCGAAGACGGGAGCCTGGTCCCCGAGGGACGACAGGGAAAGAATCCCGTCGGTTTCCCGGGTATGGAGGCCGGGGGCGGGCTCCGTTTCCCCGCCCAGGACAGCGCCGAGGATCCGGGCGGCGGACAGGGCCAGCAGCCGGCCGGATTCCCCGAACTCCGCAAGGGAGGAGGGCAGGGACAGCAGCCAGGCAGCATCCGCCCCGCGGGCCGGGGCATCCCCGGATAAGCGAAGCAGGGCACGGTCCTCCATGGCCTGCAGTGTACCCCGAAGAACGGGACGCACGGATTCGGGCAGGGGGGAGGACACTTCGGAAAGGCCGATCAGATATACAGACATCGGTCTGTTTTTAAGCAGTTCCCGCAGATCCTGCAGGAGCACCAGGAGAATGCCGGCGGAAAAAGGATCGCTCAGATCCGCCAGGAGAAACAAACGGACCGGATCCTCCGGATCCCGGCCGGAAGGAAACTCCCCAAGCCAGGAGAAAAAGGGCTGCAGGGAGGAAGACTCCCCACGGCGGAGCAGATCCGAGAAGGACCATTCCACGGCTTCCCGGTCCGTTGCGATGGACAGGGGGAGCCCCCGGCCCCGGAGGGCCGAAATCAGGACGGAGGCATCCGGATCCTCCGTCAGCTCCCGGAGGGAACGGAAGGAGGGAACGCAGGAAGCAAAGGCAACTCCTGCGGGAAAAACGGCGTTCTTTCCTGAAAAGCCCGGCAGGCGCCGGCAGGCGGAAAGCCCTGACGCCAGCTCCGCCGCCTCAGCGCAGGATTCCTGATCCTGGGAAAGACTGAAGACATTCAGCTGTTCCACGGGCAGGGAAACGCCGCAGGAAAGCGCTGTGAAAAGATCCGGCAGGAGCTTTTGGGCGGCGGTGCCGATGCTGAGCAGGAAGGAAGACAAGGCGATCACTCCTTTAGCTGTAAAAAAGGGTTACCGCTTAAGGCGTGGTAACCCTTTGAAAGCCTTCCGCAAAGGAAGGGCGGGAAGATCCGGAATCAGAGAGCGGGGGGATAGCTGCCGTTTTCATGGAGCTTTTTGAGCTCGCCGGCAACGTAGGCCTTATCCTCCTTGTAGGTGACACCGAACCAGACGGCCTTTGTGGAGAGAACCTCCACCTGGAGGCCGGTGGTATGCATAAGGTGGTCCACCAGGGCGGGAAGGAGGCACTCCTTCTTCAGGGGATCCCCGGAAGGATCGTTCAGGAAATCACGGAGGTACTTCATTCCGTATTCAAAGAAGGAGGGAGCGAAGCCCCAGAGGTTCATGGACACCAGCGCGTCGGGATCGAGGATCACGCCGTCGGGATCATCGTGGATATCGCGGATGGTTCCGTCCGGGAAAGGAAGGATACTGTAGGTTTCGGTGACCCGGACAAGATGGCCGGCATCATCCGTGGTGCAGACACCGCGGGTGACATGCCCGTTTTTGGAAACGGTGTTTTTGAGATAATAGGCGACCATGGAGGCCTTGTTTCCGCCCTTACGAAGGCGGCGGAGGGAATCGGCCATGGCCACGAAAGCGTCCTTGCCGTAATAATCGTCGGCATTGATGACGGCGAAGGGCTCATGGATCAGGTCCCTGGCGCACATGACGGCATGCACGGTTCCGTAGGGCTTTGTCCTGTCGGCCGGGGGAACGAAGCCGCCGGGCAGGGAATCGTATTCCTGGTAAGCGTAGGAAACCTTGACCTTTTTCGCGATTTTATCGCCGATGATTTCGCGGAACATTTCATCCATGCTGCGACGGATGACGAAGACCACCTTTGTGAAGCCGGCCTCCACGGCATCGTGGATGGAGTACTCCATGAGGATTTCGCCGTTGGGACCGATGTGATCCACCTGTTTATTTCCACCGTAACGGGAACCAAGGCCGGCGGCCATGATGAGCAGTGTCGTGTCCATAAAAAAACCAAACTCCTTCATCGCTGAGATTACCTCAAATTTTACCACAGCGCAAAGAGGAATGTCAACGAAGGGGAACCCGCTGCCGCGGGAGGGGAAATTGCGCTGAGGGGAACAAAAATGGTTTACATTTCAATGTAAGAATGATAAAATTCATCGTTAGGCTGCACCCATTCCGGAGCAGCGAAGGGAACCACGCCGGAAACGGCGGAAAGGGAATGTGAATGAACCAGAACGGTATGAATCAGGGATATCCGCCCGCACAGGGAGGACAGTTCCAGGGATCTTACGATGGATACAGGCCGGGCTCGGCTGCAGGCTACAATTCCCCGGCGGGATACCAGCCGCAGCAGGGATACACCGCGCCGCAGGCCGCATACAATACCGGGCTTCCGCAGGGATACGCCCAGGATCCGCAGGCAGCGCCCTACGCCGGCGCTCCGGTGAACGCCGGGGCTCCCTACGGCGCGCCGGGAGGGTACAACCTGCCGCCCCAGGGGGGCAGCGGCGGAAGCTATATTCCGCAGACGCCCTACAGCCCGGGATACACAAGCCCGGGATACCAGGCATCCCAGAACGGATACCAGGCCCCCCAGGCCGGAAACGGCGGGAGCTACATTCCGCAGACGCCCTACAGCCCGGGATACACAAGCCCGGGATACCAGCCGCCCCAGGGCGGATACCAGGCACCCCAGGGCGGATACCAGCCCGGGTACAACCCCTACGGGCAGATGGGCCGGGCGCCGCAGATGCCCCAGGACCCGGCGGCGACAAACTCCATTCCGCTCAACGGCGGCGGATATGTTCCCCAGCGGGTGCCTGTGAGGAAAAGGCCTTTTGCGATCCAGGACTGGCACCTGATCGCGGCGGGAGCCCTGCTGGCGGTGCTTTTCGCGGTGGGCGTGCTGGTGACGCGGAGCGTTCCGCTGAAGATCCTGCTGATGGTGCTGGCGGCGGGCTCCACCGCGCTGCTGTGGGTCCGTCCCATGGGGGTTGATCCGAACAAACGGCTGACCTACTCCATTGTGGCAGCGGCCCTCTGCGTGCTGACAGCGGCGAGCTTCCTGCTGAAGGCCCCGGCGGACACCACCAACACCCCGGAGAAAACCAACGGCGGGTCCGTTGCCGCAAGCTCCGGAGAAACCGGCGGGGTTCCGGAAATTCCCGCCGAAAACGGATTCATCGCCGCCACCGCTCCGCCGGAGGTTACCCCGGAGCCGCAGACCAGGGACAACAGCCTGATGGAGCGGCTGGTTACCTTCTTCCAGTACTGGAGCGGCAACCGGCAGGATGAAATGCTGGCCCTGTGCGCGCCGAGCTGGCAGAACAAGCAGGAGAATCCGCGCACGAGCCTCTTCGGCCTGCTGGCGAACAGGACGCCCCAGGACTGCACGCCGGAAAACATCACCGGCACCGACGCGGACACCAGCCGGCAGGTGACCCTGACCTCGACCATGGACCGGCACAACGGCAAGGATCCGGAGAAATACCGGATGACAGTGCTGATGCTGAAGGAAGGCGAGGAATGGTACGTGGATCCCCAGAGCCTGCAGTCCTTCGTGGCAGAGGAGACTCCGGATCCCAACGTGACGCCGACCCCGGCGGTTACGGCCACCCCCGCCGTATATTCCAACACGGTGCTGTACTACAACCCCAGCGGCGGTGAGTACTACCACCTGGATCCGAACTGCAGGATCATCAACTCCAAGTTTACGCCGCTGCAGGGGCAGTTCACCTTCGCAGAGCTGGGCAGCGATCCCTACAACAAGCTGAAGCCCTGCAACGTGTGCGGCGCGCCGCTGCCCGAATCATAATGAAGAAAGAGCCTTTGCTGCAGCTCCGGCCGGGAGCGTTCCCGGAGGGAAAATGCGCCGCCGGGTTTTCCGGGGGAGCGGACAGCACCGCGCTGATGGTGCTCCTGGCGGCCGAGAAGGAAGCGGGGAGGACCGAAATCCTGGCGGTGCACGTGAACCACGGGCTCCGGGGAAGGGAATCGGACGAGGACGAGGAATTCTGCCGGGACTTCTGCGGAAAGCTGGGAATCCCCCTGCGCACGGTGCGGGCGGACCTGGGCGGCAGGACGGACGAGAACGCCTGCCGGGAAGCGCGGTTCCGCTGCTTCCGGGAAATCATGGAGGAAACGGGAATCCGGAACCTGGTGCTGGCCCACAATCGGGACGATGTGGCGGAGACATTCCTGATGCGCCTGATGCGGGGAGCCGGAACAGAAGGCCTCGGATGCATGGGGGAAAGGGATTCCCGGGAAGGATTCACGATCTGGCGGCCGCTGACCGGCACAGGCCGGGAGGAAATCCGCGCGGCGCTGCGGGAGGCGGGCATTCCCTGGCGGGAGGACTCCTCCAACGAGAGCGGCGCGTACCTGCGGAACAGGATCCGGAAGGAGCTGATTCCGCTGATGGAGAAAATGGCCGGCGGGGTTACGGAAAGGATTGCCCGGACCGCCGCCGTGATTGCCGGGGACAACCGGGCGCTCCAGGGAGAAGCGGAAAGCTTCCTCCGGGAGCACAGCCGGGACGGATGGCTGGACACGGAAGCGCTGGCGGCCCTGCCGGAGGCGCTGGGGGACAGGATCCTGAGGACCTGGTGGAAGAGATACGCCCCGGAGCGGAAGGAGCACGCCCTGGACGCGCGGCAGACGGAGGAGCTGAGCCGGCTGGCGAAAGCCGGGCGGGGAAAGATCAGCCTTCCGGGAGACCTGACCGCCGAAAAAGGACGGAACGGCATCTACCTGACCGGGATCCGGGAAAAGAGGTCGGAGGAGATTCCGTACACCGCCCCTGAAACGCGGTTCGGGGCGATTACCCTGAGGACATTGCCCCCTGCCGGGAATCCGGGAAACGGAACGACGGCGCAGGAGGTGCCGGCGGGATTTGCGGAAGGCTGCACGGTACGCACCCGCAGGCCGGGGGACAGGATCCGGCCCTTCGGCATGGAGGGAAGCAGGAAGCTGCAGGACTATTTTACGGACCGGGGCGTGGACGCCCCGTGGCGGGACGAGATTCCCCTGCTGTGCCGGGGAAACGAGGTTCTCCTGGCCGCGGGCATCGGCGCCGGAGCCGTACCCCCCTGGCGGGAGGACGCCGGGAACATCCGGCTGGAATGGCAGGGAGAACTCCCCTGGAAGAACAGTAAAGGAAAGGAAAAAGGCTGATGGATCGGAACGCTGGATTGTACAGGGACCTGGACCGGATTTTGCTGACGAAGGAAGAAATTGCGGAGAAGGTTCGGGAGCTCGGGAAGCAGATTACCCGGGACTATGAAGGGAAAACGCCGGTGCTTGTATGCATCCTGAAGGGGGCTTCCGTGTTTTTCGCGGACCTGATCCGGGAAATTGAACTGCCGATGGCCCTTGATTTCATGGCGATTTCCAGCTACGGAAGCGCCACGAAAACCAGCGGCGTCGTCCGGATCCTGAAGGACCTGGACAACGACATCCTGGGGAAGGATGTCATTGTTGTGGAAGACATCGTGGACTCGGGAGTCACGCTGAATTACCTGAAGCAGATCCTGTTCCAGCGCGGGGCCAGCAGCCTCCGGATCGCAACGCTGCTGGACAAGCCGGCCAGGAGGAAGGTCAAGGACCTGAAGGTGGACTACATGTGCTTCGACATTCCGGACGCCTTTGTGGTGGGGTACGGACTGGACTATGACCAGAAGTACCGGAACCTGCCGGATATCGGGGTGCTGAGCCCGCGGATCTACGAGAAATAAGAAGGCTCCGGGTCCGAAGGGACAGACGGAGCGAAAGATTATAAAAAACAGGAGGATACAAGGTTGAAACAGAAACCGTCGAGGGGAATACTCGGATATTTCATCCTGATCGGTACGCTGCTCATCATCGCCATTCTGCTGAACGGCGGGCTGAACCGCACCGTGAGCAAGCGGATCGAGTACCCGGACCTGCTGAAGGCAGTGGACAAGGGAGAAGTAGGCCGGGTGGCCATCCGCGGAACGTCCCTGGTGGGTGTGTTTGACGGAAAGAACCGGCAGACCCAGACCGCCGACGTGGATTTTCCGGAAAGAAGCTATGACTTTGAGACCACCATCGGGGAAGACTTTATCCAGACCGTGCGGCAGATGAAGGCCGCCAAGGAAGGGAAAGAGCTGGACGACGTTTCCGTGAAAGACCTGGACTTCAGCATCCAGTACAGGGCGCCCATCACGATTCCGTGGTGGTATGAATTCATCCCTTACCTGATCATGCTGGGGATCATGGCCGTTGTATGGTACGTGATGATGCGGGCCCAGGGCGGCGGCAACGGACGGGTGATGTCCTTCGGCCGCAGCCGGGCGAGAATGCAGGATCCTTCCAAGAACCAGGTAACCTTCGCGGACGTTGCGGGGGCGGACGAGGAAAAGGAAGAGCTCCAGGAAATGGTGGATTTCCTGAAGAACCCGAAGAACTATACCGAGGTCGGCGCCCGGATCCCCAAGGGCGTCCTGCTGGTAGGCCCTCCCGGAACGGGAAAAACCCTGCTGGCCAAGGCGGTTGCCGGGGAAGCGGGCGTACCCTTCTTCTCCATCAGCGGCAGCGACTTTGTGGAAATGTTCGTCGGCGTGGGCGCCAGCCGTGTGCGGGACCTGTTTGAACAGGCGAAGAAGGTGGCTCCCGCCATCGTATTCATCGATGAAATCGATGCGGTGGGCCGTCACCGGGGCGCGGGCCTCGGCGGCGGACACGACGAGCGGGAACAGACCCTGAACCAGCTGCTGGTTGAAATGGACGGTTTCGCTGTAAACGAGGGGATCATCGTGATGGCCGCCACCAACCGGCGGGACATCCTGGATCCGGCGCTGATGCGCCCGGGCCGGTTTGACCGGCAGGGGACGGTGAACTATCCGGATCAGGAAGGCCGCGTTGCCATCCTGAAGGTGCACAGCCGGGGGAAGACCCTGGCGGAGGACGTGGACCTCAACAATATCGCGAAGCGGATGCCCTACGCCACGGGCGCGGATCTGGAGAACGTGATGAACGAAGCGGCCATCCTGGCGGCGCGGGCACGGAAAAAGAAGATCGACCAGCAGCTGCTGATCGACGCCATTGCCCGGGTTCAGATGGGTCCGGAAAAGAAGAGCCACAAGGTCAACGAACAGGACAGGCGCATGGTGGCCTACCACGAAGGCGGCCACGCCATCGTCGGCCACCTGCTGAAGGGCTGCGACGAGGTGCACCTGATTACCATCGTGCCCCGGGGACAGGCTGCAGGCCACACCCTGGCATTGCCTGCGGAGGAGCATGACAACATCAGCAGGAGCCAGCTGATTGACCAGATTACGATGATGCTGGGCGGACACGCGGCAGAGGAGGTTGCCCTGGGCGAGATCTACACCGGGTCCT
>ODAI012460312.1_pt1 | contig 13578 bp, 10 predicted proteins | sample 1539321 | NCBI WGS metagenome assembly ODAI01 (sample SAMN02144231, study PRJEB22623) | gut metagenome | biome: sheep rumen | host: Ovis aries | place: New Zealand
CCGTAGGTGAAATCCATCTCCTCGCCGCCGATGATGGCAGGCAGGTTCTTCAGGTCGTTGGGCACCGTCCAGTCCAGAGTGATGTTGGAGAAGGGTGCCTGTGTGCCCCAGCGGCTGGGCGTGTTGACGCCGTAAATAAAGGACTGGACGCACTGCTTGACCTCATGCTGGTCCAGGTTGTCGATCTTGACAAAGGGAGCCAGGTAGGTATCAAAGGAGGAGAATGCCTGGGCGCCGGCCCATTCGTTCTGCATGATGCCCAGGAAGTTGACCATCTGGTTGCAGAGAGTGGACAGATGTCTGGCGGGAGAGGATGTGATCTTTCCGGGTACGCCGCCCAGACCTTCCTGGATCAGCTGCTTCAGGCTCCAGCCTGCACAGTAGCCGGTCAGCATGGACAGGTCGTGCAGGTGGATGGCAGCGCTGCGGTGGGCCTTGGCGATATCATCGTCATAGACCTCGCTCAGCCAGTAGTTGGCTGTGATGGCGCCGGAGTTGGAAAGGATCAGACCGCCCACGGAATAGGTGACGGTGGAATTCTCCTTGACGCGCCAGTCATTGATCTGCAGGTAGTTGTCGATCAGCTCCTTGTAGTTGAGCAGGGCGGAATTGACGTTTCTGACCTTCTCGCGCTGTCTGCGGTAAAGGATGTAGGCCTTGGCCACATCCGCATAGCCGGACTCGGAAAGGACTTTTTCCACGCTGTCCTGGATGCTCTCGACGGAGATCTGGCCGTCAACGATCTTATCCTCGAAATCGGATGTGACGTGGAGCGCGATCAGTTCGATCACACTGGGATGATACTGCTTTTCCAGGGCTACAAAGGCCTTGGTGATGGCTTCTGTGATCTTGCTGATATTGAAGTCAGCGATCTGGCCGTCTCTCTTGATGACTTTATACATGAAATGACCCCCTTAGGTAATACATAAATATCTCTCTCGTTTTTCCGAGCCGAGATAAATAGTATCACTCAAAGGGGGTAAAATCAATATCTTGATTTATTTTTGGTAAAGATGCACAAGATGTAGTGTTTTCAGTAAATTTCTTTTTCAAAGACCCAAAATATGGCATTCTTTGTCCGGAAAACCGCATGCCCGGAAAAAGCCGCGGCCCCGGTCCGGAATAAAACGATAAACTATTTCCTGCCTTCTGACAAGGCGGAAAGGCCCGGTCATTCTGTAAAAATTTTGTAAACATTTCCTGTTCCCTCAGACGATCCGCCTCCCCTTCAGGATCACGGCCCTGAGGGCCAGGGAATCGTCCCAGAGGACCAGGGATGCGTATTTCCCGGGGGCGATGGTCCCGCAGTCCCGAATGATCCCCAGCCGCCCTGCCGGCGATTCGCAGGCGCTGACAAGGGCGCTCTCCAGAGGGATGCCGGCCTCCCTGACCAGATATCTGACGCAGTCGGGAAGGGAGGTCACAGACCCTGCCAGGGCCCCGTTTTTTGCCAGCATGGCCCTTTTCCCCTCCACCCGGACCTTCTGCCCGCCCAGGGTGTAAAGCCCGTCTCCCAGGCCGGATGCACGCATGCTGTCGCTGACAAGGACGATCCTTTCCGGCCCCAGAAGGGCAAAGGCCATGCGGATCACGGCCGGATGCACATGGACCCCATCGCCGATCAGCTCGGCGGTGATGCCCTCTGCATCCAGCACGGCCCCCGCGGCTCCCGGATCCCGGTGCCTTACTTCCGGCATGGCGTTGAAAAGGTGGACGGCGTGGCAGGCGCCCTCCGCAAAGGCTCTCATGGCCGTTTCATAGTCCGCGTCCGTATGGGCCAGGGATACATGGGCGCTCCCTCCCACCGCCTGGATAAACTCCCGGACGCTCTCCTCCCCGGGGACCTCCGGGGCGATGGCCAAAAGCCTTACAAGGCCCTCTGCCGCCTCCTGAAATTCGAAGAAGCGCCGGGAGGATCTGGGCAGGATAAAGGCAGGGTCCTGGGCCCCGCATCGGAGGGGGCTGATAAAGGGCCCCTCCATGTTTACCCCCGCCAGCTCCGCCATAAGGCCGTCCTTTGCATTTTCCTGCCTTTTCTTCCAGGCGGCCGCGCAGGAGAGGACCTCCTTCAGGGTATCCGGGGGCAGGGTCATGACGGCCGGACAGAGGGCGGTCACTCCGATGGAAGCCTCATAGGCCGCGATGGTGTCCAGAACCTCCATGGAAGCGTCGCAGAAGTCCGCCCCCATGCAGCCGTGGAAGTGGAGGTCCGTCATTCCCGGGATCAGGAGGCCGCCCTGTCCGTCCAGGATCTCCTCCCCCGGGGCCGCGGGGGGAATAAAGGCTTCCCCCTCTTCCGGGGAGAAAAAGGATATGACCTCACCGATACGGTCTCCCGCCGTGCGGAGGGCTCCGGGGACAAATATGTGCTTTTCACTGAAAAAACGAATGTTTCGGATCCACATGGCCTTCCCTCTGTCAGTCCACGCCTCTGATACTGACCTTTTCCACATATTTCGAAACAATGCCGGCATAGGTCTCCATCTCCTGCCGGGAGGGGGCGTGAAGTCCCCCGCAGGGGACCGTATCCCGGTCCGTAAAGCACTGCAGGTAGTAGGCCCTGGCTCCTCTGATCAAAGCGCCGATCTCCTCGAAGTCTTCCGCTTCATGCAGCTCTCTGACCACCGTGGTGCGGAACTCATAATCCCTTCCGCTTTCCATCAGAAGGGAAATGCTTTTCCTGACACCGGCCATGTCAAAAGACTTAAGGCCTATGGTAGAAGCGTACTTTTCCGGCCGGTTCTTGATATCCATGGCCACATAGTCCGCAAGATCTCTTTCCAGGACCTGGCGGAGGATCTCCGGATGGTTTCCGTTGGTATCCAGCTTTACGGCAAAGCCCAGGTCCCGGATCCTGGAAAGGAAGTCCGGCAAATCCCTGTGCAGGCAGGGCTCTCCCCCTGTGACGGCCACTCCGTCCAGAAGGCCCCGCCTCTTTTTCAGGAAGGCAAAGAGCTCCTCCTCTTCCATAACGGCGGGAGCGCTTCCGTCCACCAGCTGGTAGTTGTGACAGAAGGGGCAGCGGAAATCGCACATGCCCGTAAAGACCGTGCAGGCGACCCTGCCCGGAAAGTCCAGAAGAGTCATCTTCTGAAGTCCGTGAATTTTCATAGCTTTTTCCTTTCTGATCAGACCCCTGCCAGGATATGAAGATTCCGAAGGCCCGGATCCTCCACCCTGTCTCCCACCGAATAGGCGTGCTTTTCCAGATCCCCGCAGAATGCATTCGTCAGGCCCTGGGCCTGCAGCTCTTCTATGATATCCGCAGCGATGGATTCGATCACCATGTACTTTTCCTCCCTGGCCGGCTTGTCATTGTCCGAGGTCAGGAGATATTCCAGAAGCTCCGCCAGGATGGACAGGCGGGGGAGCTTTCTCATGGCCCGGAAGGACCACTTGTAATAGGGCTGATAGACCCGGTTCAGCAGGAAGACCGCCTTCATGGCGGCGGAAGCAAATTCAAAGACCGCCAGCTGGGCCGCCCCCGTCTCCCCGTGCCGCAGGCACCTTACATAGTTGTACTGGCCGGCCTGGGCCATCAGGAGCAGGTTCCCCGCCAGCTTCTTCTTCCGGATGTCCTCCGGGTAGAAGGAAAGCTTCTCCCGGATCCCTGTGACCTCTCCCAGATTGTCGAAGAAGATCTCCCCGTTCACGGCTTCCGCCAGGGAAGATTCCGGCAGGGTCAGCCATCTTTCCGGGGTCAGGATCCCGTCCGGAGTCCCGGTCTTATCCCTGAAAAAATCCTCCGTCCGAAGGACCCCGCGCCTTGCGCCGCCCACGGGCTGCATAAGGGAGCGTCTGAGCCCCATAAACTCCCTGGGAAGCTTTGCACAGGCTCTTTCCAACAGGAAGGCCGTCCGCCTGTCCACCAGCTCCTCTGAGGGCAGAAAAAGGCAGAATCCGGGCTCGAAGTCGTGATCTTTTGAGATCTCGTCGTCAAATCCGAAGCACTCCGACCCGCTGCCGCAAAGGCCCGCCGCCAGAAGGGGCAGTACCTGGGGGAACGCTTCCTCCAGCATGGGCCTTCCATAGGTTTCAAAATAAAGTTTCGATATTTCAAGTCCCTGCATAGATCTTCTCCGCCTTTTCAGAAAGTTCCCGGGCCGCCGCGAAATATCCGTAATAGGAAAAGGCCGGGGCGCATTTTTCCAGAACGAAAGCGTAATAGCCCGCCGGCGCCTCTCCCTGCTTCTCCAGAAGTTCCTGGGCCCTGTCCAGAAGGGAGAAGATCCTTTTCTCGTTCTCCTCCATGCCGCCCTGCTTTTCCAGGGTATCCGCCATGTTGAGGCAGGTGACGGCCTCCTCCAGATGTCCGCCGGGGACCCTGCGCATAACAGCGGCGGCTTTTTCATAGAGGGCCATAGCCTCCCCGTACCTGCCGAGGGATGCATTTGTCAGGGCCATGTTGTTGTAAAGGCCCCCAAGGAGGGCAGGGTCGGTGGAAGAGGCGGCTTCATAGATCTTCCGGGCCTTTTCAAAAAGCTCCAGAGACCTTTCGTTCTCCCCGAAGGCGTTCAGGGCCGTGGCCGCATTGACAAAGGCGGTGCCGGCGCTGATGGAATCCTCAAAATCCATCTCCTTTAAAAGGGAAAGGACTCTGTCCACGTTTTCAAGGGCCCCCTCCCGGTTCCCCGTCTTGCGGAAGTGGCCGATGAGTTCTCCTCTTACCATGAGCTCGCCCCGGAGGTCCCTGCCCAGCCTGGCCTCCTCCAGCCAGTAGAGAAGGTGGCGCTCCGCTCCCTTATAGTCTCTTTTCGCCATGTAGGCATCCAGCTTTTCCGCGATCCTTTTCTGGGGGACTGCTTTCACCTCCGGGGTCATCCCGTAGGGTTCATCGCACAGAAGGCATCTGGGTTCCACATAGTCCTCGGGTCCGATTCCGTAATCCGCCATATTCTCTCCTCTCTTTTTGCCGCACGGGGCGTTTCCATATATGATACCATATCCCGGCAGAGGCGGGATATGCCTTTTCGGAGGTCTTCTGCCTCCCGGCCGCAGCCCTTCCGGAAGATGTCCCCCTGTCCTTCCCGGAATCTTCGCTTCTTTGAAGCTTTATTTTGCTTTTTCCGTCCTTAATGATACAATAAACCGGTACAGAGAATTTAAGACTTTCATCGGAGGTTTACATATATGTCAAGACCCAGCGCACTTAAGACGGTTCTTTCCACAGCTTCCTGCAAGCTGACCCGGGCCCTGCTCCGCAGGACCGGCCGGGGCGGCACCGCCGTTCCCGGCAAGGTGGCCATGAAGGTGGCCCCGGATATCCTGAAGGCCACTTCACAGGGCATGGAGATCGTGGTCGTCACCGGCACCAACGGCAAGACCACCACCTGCAACATGGCCTGGCACGCCATTTCGGAATGCGGCCGGGACTGCCTCCTGAACCGGTCCGGCGCCAATCTTCTGTCCGGCATTACCGCGGACCTGACCTGCAATGCCGACTGGCGGGGCCGGCCCAGGACCCATTATGCCGTTCTGGAATGCGACGAAGCCGCCCTCAAGCAGGTGGTTCCCCTGGTCCGTCCCAGGGCCGTGGTGGTGACCAACCTCTTCAGCGACCAGGTGGACCGCTACGGCGGCGTGGAAAATACCCTGGCCGAGATCCGCAGGGGCGTAAAGCTGGTCCCCGAGACCACTCTGGTCCTGAACGCGGACGAACCTCTGTCTGCTTCCCTGGCCCTGGGCCTTCCCAATAAGACTGTCTTTTACGGCATGAACCCCTCAGTAGGGGTCAGGGGCGATGTGGATCTGAATGACGCCGGCGTCTGCCCTGTCTGCGGAAAGGCCTACGAATGGGATTTCCATATCTACGCCCATCTGGGGGGCTACCGCTGCCCCGGCTGCGGCTACGGCCGCAGGACTCCCGACGTGGAGGTCATGTCCATCGAAGACCTGACCGCCCTGGGAAGCAGGATCCGCCTCCGGACCGCAGAAGGAGAAAGGGACGTGGACATCTCCCTTCCCGCCGTCTACAACATCTACAACGCCGCTGCCGCCGTGGGCGCCGCCCTGGCCCTGGGCCTTCCCCTGGACAAGACCCTCTCCTCTCTTTCAAGCGTGGAGTCCTCCTTCGGACGCCTGGAGACCTTTGACCTGAAGGGGAACCGCCTTCAGATGATCCTGGTCAAGAATCCGGCCGGCTGCAACCAGGCCTTTTCCTACCTGACCAGCCTGGAAGAAGATTTTACCGCCGTCCTCTGCCTCAATGACAGGACCGGCGACGGCCATGATATCTCCTGGATCAACGATACCGACTACGAAAAGCTCTGCGGCGATCCGCATCTGAAAAAACTCTACGTCTGCGGCGACAGGAAGGAAGACCTGGACGCAAGGCTGGAAAAGGCCGGGGCTCCCGGTGAGATCCGTCAGATCGTGGGGGACTACGACACCCTGCTGGGCCTGCTTCTTGAGGAACAGCGTCCCATCTTTGCCCTGCCCAACTATACGGCCATGATGGAACTTCGCAAGGTCCTGAGCACAGCTACCGGCAAAAAAGATTTCTGGGCATAAGGGGGCATACAATGGGTTCCGATAACACAATCAAAGAAAGCCGCCATGCGGCCGCCTACGTACAGCTTGTCATCTATACGATCATCAGCGCCGTCGTCGCCTATATCCTCTTCTTCCGCTACAGGGTCCGCTTTACCACCACGGACGACTTCCTGATGGCAGGGATCCTGGGGGGCGCCTGGGGAGAGGGCCTGAATCAGAGCGTGGTCTTCTACTGCGCCTATCCTCTGACCTGGCTCCTGACCCGCATTTCGGTCATGACCGGCCTTTTCAATGTCTACGGCGCCTATATCATGATCCTCAGCGTCCTGATCTTCTCGGGCCTCCACTGGGCGGCGGTGCAGAGGCATCTTTCCGTCTTTTTCCATGCCGGCGTCGTAGCCGCCGAATTTCTGGTCCTGGGCACCTGCAACTGGACCACCACAGCCTATTTGGCCTACGGGGCCGGCATCATCCTGGCCTGCTCCTTTCACAAGGACATGCGGGTCCCCGAGAGGCTCTTTACCTGGCTCTTCCTCCTGGCTCTGACGGCGGGAGGGGGGTTCCTCAGACCCGGCGTATGCCTGACCACCCTGGCCCTGCTTCTGCCCCTGATCCTGCACAGCCTGAAAAAGGAAGCTCTGATCCGTCAGTTCCTGGGTCTGGTCCTGGCAGTCACCATTCTGGTGGCGGGAAGAGCCACCTCCGGCACCGACTGGACGGAACACCTGGGAGGAAGCTGGACTTCCTACGGGGAATGGAACTCGGCCTGTGCCTCCTTCCGGGACTTCGCCAAGCCGGATCCCGAAAAATACGCTGCTGTCTATTCTACTCTGGGATGGACGGAGAACGACCAGTATCTGGCCTTCAACTGGAACTACGCCGACCAGGAGGTCTTCCGTCCCGAAGCCTTCCGCACCCTGTCGGGCGTCCAGGATTTCACGGAGCGCTATAACTGCGATGTGATCGACGTGCTGACAAAGACCTTTACCGATCAGTATGTCATCCGCTTCCTGATGACTGCCGGTGCGGTCCTTCTGATGGCCCTGTGCGTCTGGGTCCGGAAAAAGGACACGGCGGCCATCCTGATGTCGATCCTCTTTACCCTGGGTCTTCTGATCGTTCTCTATTTCAGGAAGCGCCCCTTCCTGCGGATCACCCTCCCCGTGATCCTCCTTGGCACCTTTGAGATGCTCATCATCCTGGGGGCGGCGGCAGCAGACTACGACAGAGAATCCGCCGGCAGATGGAAGATCGTAAGAAGGCATCTGGGCATCCTGGCCGAGATCACGGCCGCAGTTCTTCTGACGGGGACCCTCTTCTGGACCGATATCTGGTTCTCCGTCAGCTACAATACCTACGAGCTGCTGCGAAAGAGCACCAGGACCTATCTGACAGAGCATCCCGACAATCTCTACTGCATGACCTCCGGGATCGCCTACGACCTGAACGTCCACATCCCTGTCTACGGCCATACCGCGGACAAGTACTATTACAACAAGCTGAGCCTGGGCAGCTGGGATCTGTTCAGCCCCAGATATTATGACCAGCTGCAGGCCTTCGGCGTAGAGGACGGAGACCACCTTTTCAGGGAGATCGTCGAAAGGGACAACGTCTTTATCATCTCCACCAAGCCCGATTCCGCCGAGGCCATTGCCCTTTACGTGAGCGACCATTACGGCATCGAGAGCGAAGTTGTGGTGGCGGACCAGATCAGCGACGAGGTGTTCGTCTACGCCCTGGAAGAGCCGGGCACCGTTCCCGAAGGAGGGGCCGCCGAAGAGACCGGGGAAGATACGGCCGGAGAAATGTAAAAACAGATATAAGCACGAAGCAGACAGGAACCGTCCATCAGCCGGCGGCATCCTGTCTGCTTTTTTCTTTTCCGAAATATTCACTGCCCGCCGGAGGGAGTCCTTTCCTCCCTGGGAGTCAGGGACAGGGGCAGCTCCAGGCCGCTCTCCTCCAGGGTCTTTTTGTCCCGCAGGATCCCTTCCGGATTCCCGTCGTAAAGGATCCTCCCCTCTCCCAGCAGGATGACCCTGCTGCAGGTATCCCAGATGAAATCCAGGTCATGGGAGGTCAGGATCTTCAGGTGGTCGAATTCGTTCAGGACCCGGATCAGATTCCGCCGGTTGCGGGGATCCAGAGCCGCGGAGGGTTCGTCCATGAGAAGGATATCCGGCGTCATGGACAGGATGGCGGCGATGGAGACCAGCTTCTTTTCTCCCCCCGAAAGCCTGTGGATGGGCTTTTTCCCAAAGCCCTCCAGAGAGACCTTCTTAAGGGCCAGGCGGACCCTCCGGTCCACTTCCTCCTCCGGCAGTCCGTAGTTCCTGGGGCCGAAGGCGATGTCTTCGTAGACGCTGGTGGAAAAAAGCTGACTGTCGGCGTCCTGAAAGACATATCCGATCTTTTCCCGGATCCTGGGCAGGGTCCTCTTTTCCAGGGGGATTTCCTCTACCCGGACCGTGCCTTCAAAAGACAGGAGAAGGCCCACCAGGATCTTCAGCAGGGTGGATTTGCCCGCTCCGTTGGCCCCGATGATGCCGATGGCGTCCTGTTCCCTGGCCGTAAAGGTCACGCCGTCCAGGATCTTACGGTCCTTTTCATATGCAAATGTCAGATCTTTTACTTCGATATGGATATGGCTCATGGTCTCTTACCTCTGACGGTATATACTGCGCGGAAAAGGTCCCCCGGGGATTCACCCTGCAAAAAGGCTTCCCACCAGGACAAGGACCGGAAAGATGCGCAGTAAAAGGATCCCCGCCGCAAAACTGACGAAAAAGACAAGGTCTCTCCTTCCTGCCTTCCGGATCCTTCCGGCCGGGAAATCTCCGGTAAAGCCCCGAAGGCACATAGCTTCATAGACTTCCGATGCCCGGTCCATGGACCGCAGGAGCATGCTGCCCAGAAGGGGCCCCCAGTTCTTCATGGCGATGCCCTTCTGGCCCGGCGCCCGCAGCAGGTAGGCCTCTTCCGTCTTTTCCGCCTCGCTCATAAAAAGAGAAATATAACGCCAGATCAGAAGAAATTCCACCACGATCATCCGGGGGATATGGATCATGCGCATGGCGGCGCACAGATCGTCCACCGGGGTCGACGCCACCAGGAGATAGGAAGACAGGACCGTCAGGATCCCCTTGATCATCAGGGTCAGCATCGACAGAAGGCCCATGGTCAGAGTAAAGCCGAGGATCTCCGCTCCCGGCCGCCTGTCCAGAAGAGGATTGAAGATCCCCACGATACAGACCAGGGGAAGGACGATCCGCAGCCTGTAAAGGGCTTCTCCGAAAGGGAGCCCGGAAAGCTCAAACATCAGAAAGGGATAGAGGGCCAGTCCCAGGACCCGTGGCAGGTCATAGCGGCCGCAGGATATGACACAGATCAGGTAAAGAATGGTCAGGCAAAATTTGACCAGGGGGTGAATGCGGTTCACCCACTGGTCTCTGGAAGCACTTTCTTCAATTGTCTGCATCTCACGGATGGCACCTGTGATCCTGCTCATAAATGTAAGATTTCCTCCAGTACTGAAAATTCCTCAGGCCCTGCGGCGATGAAGGACCGCGGCGATCATAAAGCAGATGACTCCTACGATCAGGGCCCCCACGAGACCGGAAACGGTGGTCCCTGCCGCGCTTTCCGACCCTTTAAAGGCATAGTCGGGCAGGAAGGACAGGGCATTCTGGATGCCTTCGGCCGTCTCATAGACTGCTCCGGAGCCGGCCAGCTCGGAGGTGCCGGCTGTTCTTTCCATAGCCCATTCCAGACCGTCCGGCAGGGAGGAGGCAAAAAGGGAAAGGATTCCGGCTGCCAGAGCCGTCAGGATGGCCAGAAGACCCAGGGTGCGGCCGGCAGTCAGTCTCCCTTCGGATTCTTCTGTCTGACCGGTGCCCCAGAGAAGCTCCGGCCTTGCATCATAGATAAAGCAGAGGACCGCTGCCGTGATCAGGCCTTCCACCAGTCCGATGGCCAGGTGAATGGGCTGCATGGCCATGACAAAGGCTCCGAAAGGAAGCTCTGTAATGCCGGAGATCAAAGTCTCCATAACTACGGAGAAAGCCCCCATCTGCAATGTCAGAACGCTTCCCAGGACAGATGCCAGAAGGATCTTCTTTTTTGTCGCACCGCCCTTCATGACAGGCTTCCATATCAGCAGGCCCCCCACAAAGCAGCCGTAAAAGGCCATGTTCCAGATGTTGCAGCCCAGGGCCAGAAGTCCCCCGTCCGCAAAGAAGAGGCATTGGGTCAGAAGGACCCCGATCATGGAAAGGAACCCTGCCCAGGGCCCCAGGACCGCGGTCAGCAGAAGGCCGCCGCACAGATGGCCGGAAGAGCCGGTCCCGGGAATGGTAAAGTTTATCATCTGGGCTGCGAATACAAAAGCTCCCATGACCCCCATGGCGGGGATCTTTTTCGGATCGTTTTCCAGTTTCACTTTGTGAACAGATACCCCTGCCGCTGCAGAGGAAGCGAGATACATGGTGCCTGCCACGGCAGGGATCACCAGAGCGTCAGCCATATGCATAGTCTTTCTCCTTTCAAAAAAAGGGCATACATTCCCTTCCGGAGAGTGTATGCCTTCTTATGCATGAATCATTTAAATATTATGAAAAAAGCCTTCGGTCCGGAGAAAAACCTGCACTTCCTGCGCAGCGGTCCGGCTTCCTGCCGGTACACATACGCCTCTTTTCCGACTGCAGTAAAAGTATAGCAGTTAATCTTTTTCCCCGCAATATCGGATTCCGGGATCAGCAGAGTTCTTCCGGTCTGTCTTCTGTATTCTCCCCGGTCATGTCGGCCACGATCCGGACGGCGTCGCTTATATAGGTGCCCAGGTTCCCGTCCTTTGCAAGGCCCGCAATGATGTTGTCGCATTTGTTGACAGGGATCAGAAGACGTCTTGCATCGCTCCTGCCCACAGCCGCCGCCATGGCAGGGGTGATCTCCCCGTAAAGGGAATCCGCGATCACGATCCCGATGGGCCCTATGATCAGATCCGCCCTGCGGCATCCCACGATCACGGCGTTCTCCCCGGTGGCCGCCGCATCCGCACCGGCCCTGAGCATGGCCGTGGTCGCCAGAGTATTGGTCCCCACAGCGGTAATGTCAGCAGGGATCTTTCTGGCCCGGATGCCCGCAATGATCTGTTTTCCGATTCCGCCTCCCTGGGCGTCAATGACAAGTATACGAAGCATGGCATGGTCCTTTCTTCCGGGAAGCTGCTTCTGTCTCTTCCGCCTCATTCCCGGTACGCATCCTGCAGCAGTTTCATTAAGGGGTCTGCTCAGGTCTTCCTTTTTATTCTTCCCACCTGGTCCCTGTCAGCATATCCTGCCGTTTTTCGACCCGGCTCATATCGAAATTCTCAAAGGCCAGCTCCGTAAGAGCGGCGTCCTTATAGAACATGTACTCCATGTCTGTGACATTGCCGGTATCAAAGGAGCTGACGTCCAGGGACGCAAGGGAACTGCAGTTGCTGAACATGGAATGCATGTCGGTCATACTGCCTGTTCTGAATTTTTCCGGGTCAAAATACAGATTCCTAAGATTTTTACATTCCAGGAACATGCACCTGCCGCTTTTTACAAGGGACGTGTCAAAACTGCGGATATCCAGTTCCCGGACAGCGCTGCAGTTATAGAAAAGGAAGGCCATCGTCGTGACCTTTGCGGTATCAAAGGAGCTGACATCCAGATCCGTAAGGGCCGTGCAGTGGGCAAACATGCCCAGCATGTTGGTGTTTCTGGAAGTATCAAAACCGGACAGGTCCAGACTTGTTATGGATCTGCACTGGGTAAACATGCGGTCCGTGCTTTCCACACGGGAGGTATCAAAACCGCTCAGATCCAGATTCTTCAGCTGCATGTCCTGTTTGAACATGAAGGTCATGTCCGTAACGCCGGATGTATCGATCCCGCTGCCGAAATCGATGGTCTTTACATTGGTATAGAAGCTGAAGAGTCCCGTGCAGTCCGAAGGCAGACTGATCCTGCCGTTCGCGCCTATATAGAGGCGGCCTTCCCTGACCCAGGCAAGGACCTCCCCGTTCCCTTCCTCCGAAACATCCCAGGCATCCGCCGGCTTTCCCTCCAGGCTGTTTACAAAGATGACCGCTTCAATATCTTCCCGCCGGATGCCGGTGTTTCCAAAAACATACGCATTGACTTCGGGATTTCCTCCCATGCGCATGTCTCCGCTGACGCCGATATCCGCTCTCAGATGTCTGATCTCCTCTTCCTGTGCTCTTTCCGCCTGTGCGGTCTTTTCTTCTTCGGATAAGGCCTGTTCAGGAAGGGCCTCTGTATGACCTTCCCCGGCCTGGTCCTCTGCCTCTGTACTGACTGCTTCAGCAGACGTGCTTTCCCCGCTGCCCGCGGAAGATGATCCGCCGGAAAGGCGCGATCTCCTTATGGCAAACAGGCCTGCTGCACCGATCAGGAGGCACAGGATCAGAACAATGACTTCCGGCAGAACAGGATGCACACTCTTTTTCCGGGTCTCTTCCCCGGCCGCCTCGGCTTTCCTTTCTTCCCTGCAGGATTCGAGAGCATTCAGAAATTCCTCCATGCTCTCATAACGGGCATCTGCCTCCAGTTCCATGCCCTTCATAATGACATCCGACTGGTCCAGTGTCCCCCCTGCCACGATATCCGCCGGGGGAGGCAGCAGGAAGCCGTTCATGCGGGCCGCGGCATCCTCCGGCTCATCACCCGTAATCATCCGGTACAGAGTCGCTGCCATTCCGTAAACATCTGTCCATTCCGCTTCCTGCTCCTCACCGGTCATCTGCTCCGGGGCCGCGTAGCCTCTGCGGGAAATCCCTGTCTCTTTCCTGTTCAGATGCTCCTGGAGCCCGGCCGCAGAATCACTGCTGCTTCCCGCAGTGCTGAAATCGATCAGACAGGCCTCTCCGTTCGACATCATGATATTGGAAGGATTGATGTTTCCGTGGATCAGGCCGGCCCCGTGCACCTGTACCAGAGCCTTCATAACAGGCTCCAGGCAGTCCAGAGCCTCATCGAAAGTAAACCTTCTCTTCTGCTGAAGAATGGCGGAAAGAGGAAGGCCGTCAATATAATCCCC
>ODAI013931977.1_pt1 | contig 13577 bp, 5 predicted proteins | sample 1539321 | NCBI WGS metagenome assembly ODAI01 (sample SAMN02144231, study PRJEB22623) | gut metagenome | biome: sheep rumen | host: Ovis aries | place: New Zealand
AAGGTCTTAATCCTGTAAATCCTCGTGTGAGTACTGTAGAACCAAAGACAGCTTTCTGATCTTTGTGCAAAACAGAGATTTTAAATAAGTTTTTTTCTTAAAAAGTCCTTATAGTCCCCCGTATGGCTATTAGATAGTTGCAATCTACGATTTTATCCGTATATAAAAAACATGATGAAAGGACTATCCTTTAGAGATCGAGTAAGAATCAGGGATGAATATTTTTAAAGAGAACTGATAAGACCTTAAATAATGGGATGATGTTTTTTACATAATTTCAAGAAAGGTTTTGACTAAAGCAGATAATGATTATCCGCACCGGAGGAAATACTATGCGCATACTGGTGCTTGGTAATAGCTTTACAATTGCAAATGTTATCTAAGGAATTATACGATATTACGAGAGGATGTTGGAAGCGTTGCATTGAGTGCGTTAAGCGGTCAGAATTTTCATGAGCTGTTTATAAGAGAGGTATTAGATGTATATAGGATATCTGCTTGATATTCCGTACTGAAAGAAATCCGGGATACTGTACCTTTCGAGCCGAAAGTCGAGAGGGGTGCATAATCTTTAAAGGCGAAGTTGCAGAAGAAAAGGTGTAAGAGAATATATTGGTAAAAATAAAGTAAACTGTTCAAACAAAAAGAAGTCAAGCCTGTAAAAACACTCTACCTGTTTAGTATGAGTTCTAATCAAATATATGTTGAATAGTAAAAATACTTTTCAGAGAAAAAGCGATAGTTGCCATATATGTTATGAAGATTCTGTATAATTGCATTATTGGATGCAGAGCTTAATTAATCAGCTGTGTAGAAATGATTATTTATCGAGAAGGTTTTATGGAAAAAAAACGTATAAACTCCTGTTATATAAAGAATAGGGATTCATCATATAGTTCTAAAAATGATTTATATAGACAGTTTAAAAGACAATTTAATGAGCTTTTCAGTCTGAATATTTATACACTGACACGGAATCCAGCAGATTCAGAAAAAGTTTATGTTCCAAATAATAAGTTAGATCCAGAACTCGATTTTTTGCGTAATGTATCATCTAATTACACTACAGTTTGTGTAGGTCATAAAGGCACTGGAAAAAGCACTTCTATATATCATTGTTTTGGTACAGAAAATGAAATTGTGAGTATTGATTTAACTAAAAAAGAGTTAGTGTTTCATGCTAGATTAGATGCATTGAAAAAGTCTAATCATACAAGACCAGACTTATCATTATTAACAAATCAAGTATATGCTGTTTGTGTCTATCTATTAAAGCAGTTTACTGATACTAAAACCAAACTGAGTCGTATTGACGGTATAAAAGAGTTTTATAGTGCAATTGAACAATATACGCCAGAGATGCTTTTTTCTATAGATTCTTTTCAAGAAATTGATAGTTATATAGACGACACTGAAATTATGAAAAGAAGGCTTAGTTTTACTAAATCCAGTTTTCCATATGAATATGTAGCTAATCTTCTCAAGTTCATAATTAAAGATAATAGTGATAAAATACTCAACTTTATCATTATCATTGATGGCATCGAATCGTTTAATTATGATGTTCAGCGTGACATAATTCTATTTTTTCTTAGACTTAAGGAAGCGTTGATTTTGCCTAGTTATCGTGAGGAATTTAATTTACAAAAACATTTCATCAAATTATGGATTTCTTTAAGACCAGATGCATTTGATTATATTTTTTCAGATCGAAGAATCCAAACTATCACAATAGATAATTTTTCTTTTACTAGCATACATGACATAGACCTATTCTTATTATTCAAAAATTATTTTGACTTTTATTCACTAACTTATTCAGATAAACACATTTATGATAACCAAAGAATAACTGATTCTTATAAGGTACTTATGTCAATAGGCAAAAAGGTAAGCGATAGATATGAAATATTGATCAAAAGGCTTTGCCTCTATGATATACGCAAATCGTTGGAGGTATTTGCAGATATTCTTACAAATCGGCATTATATACAAAATAAGGATGAAAAAAAATACTATTTTAAGATTTCAATAAATCAGTTTAATATTAGCAACAATGCCGTTATAAGAGCTATCTCATGCCATGAGAGTAGTGTATTTTGGGGAGATGATTTCGTTAGTCCTATACCGAATATTTTTTTAACGTCAACTAATGACGATTATAGTGTGGAGTGCTTGATGGTAATACAGTATCACATAGCTCAGCTTAATACTTACGGTATTAGTAAAGAAAAGTTTAGAGACGTTTTCACTAACTGGGTATATGTGTTTGGAGAAGTAATCGCTTATAGGTTATGTCAAGCATTGAAATATTTATTTAAAATAAGAGTTATTTGTTTATCTATCCCGAATAGCAGTGATAATGCAGATCTTATATATTTTTCAGATACTATTAGTGATGATGCTATGTGTTATCTGTCAAGCAAAGGAGAAGAAATATTTGAGATGCTAAGGCGGAATAGTATTGCATTGGAGCTCTTTAGAGAAGCTGCTTGGCGAGATTATACTAATAATAATTATAGCAATCTGCCATCATGTGAATTATTTCATAATGATTCAAGTAATCGAAATAGACCAGATGTATTATTTAGCGATTTATTTGAGTATATTTCCTATTTATCTGATAATGAGAAAAATATTATTAATACGGTTCAACAAAGAAACACTATGGATAAGTATCTTTCATTATTTGGTGATGAAACAGTGTCTTCAAGCTTACTCATTGGTGTTGAAAGTTCAATCGATCAGTCAGGCATCTATCAAGAGAACCCTGAACTCATTGAATTACACAACAAAATTAACAATAAGATTTACTCTTTGAAGGAATATATTGTTAAAAATAGTACTATTCTATAAAAGGTCAGTTGTAATGGCTCTTTGCCTTACTAACATCTTACTATCAGTTTGTTCATATATTAGTAGGGTATTCTACTGGAAAAGGCACATAAATTAATTATTGTATACATTATAAATACTGATGATTTTTCCCGAGAAGTATAAACAAACAGAGCCCTATTCAGTTAATAAAAAGTATTTATATTTAATAAATGGAAGCTAAGTTATGGATAATTATCAAATTTATAAATTACTTATTAAAATAGATGAAGGGTATGAGGTGACGTTTGATGAGAAAAAACAACTGTCTACTGTAAGGGAGATTAAATGGAACGGAATAAATACGTTGCCCAAGAGCATGCACATGTTGAAGACGTTAGAAAAATTTGACTTAAGTGGTAGTGTTTTATCAGACATCTATTCATTGTCAGAACTCACATCATTAAAAATACTGGATTTATCATTTACAAATATAAGTGATATTAGTGTGTTGAGGGAGTTGAAAAATTTAACAGAGCTTTATTTGTCATGGAATGAAAATCTAAGTGACATAAGTTCTTTATTAGGGTTAAACGCATTAAACACACTTGATTTATCAGGCGGGGTAATAGGAAATAATATCTCAGACATTAGTGTGTTGGAAAGCTTAAAGAATCTATCTAATCTGAATTTAAGAAGTACTTCTGTCTCTAATCTGGAACACTTATCTGGCTTATCTTCATTAACAAATCTTGATTTAAGTAATACAAGCATAAAGGATATTAGCATTCTTTCAAATTTAAAAAACTTGACTGATCTTAAGTTGTCGTATACTAAAATAAGCGACATTAGCCAACTTCAAAACCTGAAATTCTTGCAACATTTAGATTTATCGTGGAACAGTTTTTTGAATAATATAGAACCCTTGTCTGATTTAATCGAGTTGAAAAAGCTTGATATTAGTTATACGAATATTCATGATATAAGTGTGTTGTCCTGCCTGAAGAGTCTTAAATACCTTGATCTACGTGGTCTATCTATAACTGCGATACCTGAAAGCATTCTGGATTTAGAATTGGATTTTCTTAATGATGAAAATCCCAAAGGTCCAGGAATTTATATTCATGGTTTAGAAACGGACAAACAGCCTATAGAAATCTTCACCCAGAGTCGAGAATTAATTCGTCAGTATTTAGAAAATTACGACAAAGTTCCGCTAAACGAATGCAAAGTTATTTTCTTAGGAGAGGCTGAGGCAGGAAAAACATATTCTATAAGACGATTGCTCAAGAAAGGTGCCTATTTAAAAGACTATGATAATGAATCGACACTTGGTATCGAGATTAGTGTCAGCAGAACTAAATTTGAGGAATCGGATATAATTGTCAATTATTGGGATTTTGGTGGTCAGGAAATTAAGCGTTCTATGCATCGAATGTTTTTGACTAGAAGGACAGTTTATGTAATTTTCTTAAATGCAAGACAAGATCCGATAAATGAGAGCGCTATATTCTGGCTTGAAAACATAAAGAGCTATGCCCCTAAAGCACCTGTAATTCTTATCGTTAATAAGATTGATCAAAACAAGTTGCCTAAGTTAAATGATGCAAATCTCATAGAGAATTATGGTGATCAGATAAAAAGAATTGTTCGTATGTCTGCTTTGAAGGATAAACCCGATGTGTTTATTGATGAACTCCAAGGATCTATTCTTGAGGTTGTACAAAAAATGCCTTCGGTCAGGGAACTAGTGCCGAAATCCTGGAAGAACTTGATGGACGATATACGAGAAATACCGGAGCATTATTTAACAGCTGAAACATTTACGAAGAAATGTATAGAGAATAAAATTGAGGATTATCGAAAAATACAAGATAACTTGATCGGATTGTTCCATGACATTGGAATCAGCTTTTGTTATTATGAAGACCGTTTACTTTCAAATTATTATATACTTGATCCCAAATGGTTAGTTAATGCAATTTATGCATTTGTTTCAAACAGTGATATTGCTGCTGAGAATGGAAAAATCAGTAAAAATAATCTATATACACTTTTAACAGAAAATACCTTGGATGGTAACCCAATAAAACGAGAATATCCTGATATGAAATATGAATATAGTGATATATTTTATATACTAGGAGTGACGAGAAAATTTTTTATATCCTATCCAATAGATAACGATTTTGAATTTTTTCCTTTATTATGTGATGGTGATGCTAAACAGTCTGTAAAAGAAGCAGTTATAAAAGATTCGTTACATTTCATATTTCGATATCATTTTTTGCCGGAAACTGTCATGCATAGATTAATTGTTAGAATGCGCGATGATATTGATTATCGTTACGTATGGTACAGTGGAGGTATTTTTAGGCAGCATGATTCAAAGCAGACAGCTTATATTTATACAATAAGCAATGAATTACATATATATGTTAATAATGAAAATAGTTTTTATGACCCAAATGAATACATGACTCCAATAATGGCTAATGTACGCCGTATAAATGAAGAACTTGGGATTTCTGCAGATGAACTTGTTACTTACAAAAAAAATGGTGTGGAGGCGGAGCTTCCTTTTAAATATGTTAGGGGAAACATAGAAAATGGTATTTATTGGGTATATGATCCACAGATCAATGAGGCAATTGATTTAAGAAGGGTCATAAAACGTTATGATAGTATACAGCCTAAGATACGCACAGAGCTATTGAAAAAAATCTTATATGCTCTCGGCGATTTGCAAAATAAGAAGATTTTTTATAATGCAGACGAAAACGCGAGAAACGAACATGTATCCAGTCTCCTTCGTGCGGCCGGAATTCCTTGCTGTGACCAACAAACAGGAGGAGTAAGTTCAACCGGAATTAAGCCGGGAGAGCGTGATATTGTTATTCAGGATAAGAATGGACAAGACATTCTAATATATGAAGGTCTGAATTTGGAATGTGTACAAACAACAGAAATAGAAGATCATTTGAAAAGACTAATAAATAATTATAATCCGCAAGGTCTTTCTTATGGAATATTAGTCACATATATGAAGTGTAAACGTGATCGTTATAGTTCTATCATATTCAAATATGAAAACTATATAACAAGAAATGCTCCACAAGATTATTTTTGTAACGGTAAGCCAGAAAAAATAGTTAATCTTGGTCAGTATATTAGTTGCTACGAAATGAGTTATAGGAATGGGGGGAGTTTTTTTATAATTTATCATATTATTGTTCGATTAGGAGAATAAAGCGTAGACTACGGAGGGCTAACGGATGGGGCTGTGCAGGTAGACGCTCACGGAGCAGCGACAGCGGGTTACAAGCGCATGCCTAGGATAACTCATTTGTGACATTTTCCGGAAGAGGATAGTTTAATTCCGGGCACTCCCTGAACCGCTTCAGGAATTCGTTGACCGATGTTTTGCTGCATCCGGATATTGCAGCAATCTCCCTGCCGCTGAGCTTGTTCTCATAGTGAAGCCTCAGAACTTTTTTGTAATCCATAACGGATCTCCTATAATGAATTATTTCTCCTGTTGGAGATGGACTCATTATAGGAGCGACCGTTAAATATGTCTTTTGGCGGCCGTCAAAAATGTCATTCAGCGGCCGTCGAACACGGCACAGGTGGCCGTTTCAGATGGCAAACTGCATTCAACGAAGACGGTAGACGTGATGAATTGCATTTACTTCTATTTTATTAGAAGACTTAATAGAATGTGAGGGCAAAGAGATGATTAATATGACAGACCAACAGATTTATGAGTTATTGATGAGATTTGATCGAGGTTATTCACTAACTAACATAGCGAGGAGAGAGATTTGCCAAATTAAGCGGCTTCACTGGGCTGGAATAGCTCAATTACCTCGTTGTATCAAATTGCTATTGGCATTAGAGGAACTTGACTTATCTTGGAATGAAGCTCTTACAGATATAGATGCATTGTCCGGATTACCAAATCTTACAATACTTGACTTAAGATCAACACAAGTCAGTAATATCAATGCATTGTCCAGATTAACAATGCTTAAAAAGCTTAGCCTCAGATCAACACAGGTAAGAGAAATTGGAATGCTATCTGGATTGAGTGGACTTAAATCATTAGATTTATGCAAGACACATGTGAGAGACATCAGTGTGCTTTCTAACTTACATGAACTCATAAGTATTGATTTGTCATTCACAGGAGTAAATGATATCAGCTCATTAGCAAATTTAGAAAAGTTAACAGAACTTTGTTTACAGGATACTGAGATTAACGAAATAAGCCTATTATCAGGGCTGACAAGCCTTTCAAATCTTGATTTACGTGGCACAGAGGTAAAAGATATAAGTCCTTTAGTAGGTCTAAATAAAATTACTCATCTTGACTTAAGAGGGCTAAGCATATCGCAAATTCCAGAAGGCCTGGTTGACTTGGGTTTGGAATTCATTGCAGACGAAATACCATTCTTCCGTAAACCTGGTATTTACATACACGGTCTTACACTTACTGATCAACCAATTGGGATATTTCATCAAAAACGAGAAGACATTCTTGAATACTTTAAAACAACAAAATGTGGTAGTGATCCAATAAATGAATGCAAGGTGGTGTTTCTTGGAAATGGAGGAGCTGGAAAGTCTTTGATAATTGATCGTCTGATGCATGATGGAAAAAAGTCAGAAGGATTCAATGGCGAATCTACTCCAGGAGTAAATATTCGTTCAAAAGTATATCTTGTTGAAGGAGAGAAAATTGAATTTCATTTCTGGGATTTTGGGGGACAAGATATTATGCATTCAATGCATCGCTTGTTCCTTACGAACCGAACGCTTTACGTGATTGTTGTGAATGCAAGAGAAGGAAAAATCAATGATCAAGCTCGGTATTGGATACGAAATATAAATAGTTTTGCAATGGGTTCACCTTTTCTTCTTGTGCTCAACCATAAGGATCAGTGTGATAGTGTAGATATTAATCAGAACGGATTAGAGAGAGAGTATTCGACACTTAAAGACGTTAAAATCATTTCGGCTCTAAAAGATGATACAGATGTTTTCAATACAGAGATACAGGCTACTATTTGCGAAATTGTTTCTAAGATGGATAGTGTTCATACACAATTTCCACGGTCATGGCTCTTGTTAATGAACAATCTACAGAAAATGAAAGATGACTTTATTATGTCAGATTCATTTTATGAAAAATGTCGAGAAATAGGTATTGAAACAACAGCTACTGTCATCGATGAAATCGTTAACTGGTATCAGGATCTCGGCGTGTGCTTTTATAGCAGTAAACACCCAACTTTTCGACAGTATATGGTACTGAAACCGGAATGGCTATTGAATGCTCTTTATATAATTGTGTTCAATGGGAGAAAGTTTGCGAAAAACGGAGTTATTGGCGAGAAGAGCATTTATAAGCTGATTTGCGGATCTAATCCAGACTTGGAGATCAGAAAAGTATGGGGTGAGATAGACTATAAAGAATCTCAGGTACAGTATATTCTCAATGTATTCCTTAATTATGAGCTGATTTTCAGGCTGAATAACGGACAAGATCAGAACGAGGAATATTTTTTTATTCCGATGTTGTGCGACGAAAACGAGCCTAAGAAAATAGAAGATTATGAATCGGGTGAATCGATTCATGTCTCGTTTATATATGAATATTTGCCGGAAAATGTGCTTCACAAATTCATGGTAAGACATGGATATGAATTGAATAATGGACTTGTTTGGCGGACAGGAGCGGTGCTTAACAATTATCGTTGCGGTTGGACTGCTCTAGTTCAAAAAAAAGGTGACCGTCTGGAAGTATTCGCAAAAAGTAGAAATCCCGAAACGCATCCGTTAAATGTATATCTTGACATGATGCGGGAGTCAATTTACAAAATCAATGATAGCTTTGGAATCGTCGCAAAGGAGTTTATCACATACCATAAGAATGATTTGAAGGATTGTTTCGATTATGAATTACTTATAAGCAGCATTGAATATGGAAGGCATACTATTTTTTCAAAAGTGTTCCGAAATGAGATTAGTATTGAAGAGATACTTGGAATTGTTAGCGTTCAGAAAAGGGTTTTTGGGCAGGGATTTGATAGCCAAATAAATGCGCTCCTGCACACGGTTGCGGATGCTTTGCTAAAGCTTCAGGACAATAAGTACTATTACGGTGCGGAAGAAAATGATTGCAATAAATATGTTTGTGATATGATAGAGCAAAGAGGGTATATCTGCTATGATCAGTCAAAACATGCAGTTAGTGGGACTGGCAAGAAATCAGGTTCGGTAGATATTTGGATTCAGGATAGGGATAGCAAGAAAGACCTATCTATCTACGAGGCGCAGTGGTTAAAGTCATTTAGCAAAAAAGACAAGGATTCTCTTGAAGATCATTTAAAGAGGCTTCTGGTCAATTATAACAAGAGAGGATTGCGAAATTTATTACTTGTTTCTTATGTTGCTTGGAAAGATATAAGCTTCAATGATTTGGCAAATCAGTATTGTTCATATGTTATCGAAGGGGCATTCACACCGTTTTCCATTGTGGAGAGTAGACTTTTAGATACTTTTAGTGACACGTTTCTTCGGTGCTTGAAGGTCGGATATGATTGTGGTGGAACTACCATGTTCGTATACCATATGATTGTGAGAGTAGCGGCGTAAAATGAGATTATGTTAAGAACTAAGATAAGTAATAATAGGTGCTTATCCTTATGTTGTCAACTCTTAAGAAATAATTGTTTATGTTGTCTGGTGTCATAGACTTTAACACTGATTATGATGAGGTGTAATGTGCGTGAAAAGATTAGTGTTTTTGCTGAGTGACTTCAATTGATGGTTAGATTAGAGTTGACGATAGTGATGGAGGACAATGAGAAATGGCATTAAAAATTGATGAAGTAAAAAAACATATACAGGATTTTTTCAGTAATGATACAGTCACTATAGTCGGATCTGGTCTTTCTGCAGCTGAAGGAATACCGGGAATGGGCGGTCTTGCAGATGAGCTAAAGAAAAAGATGCCAGCTAAGCTTTTGACGGATGATGATCGAGAAGTATGGAAAAAAGTCGTTGAAAAGTTGGACGCGGGAATAGGATTAGAGAAATCACTTCAAGAGGTTCAGGTAAATATTACGATTGAGGACGCTATACGTAGTGTTACGGGAGAATTCATTTATTTGGCAGAAAAAAAAATATTGGATGAAATGATTAAGAGTGGGAGAACCCTTAGATTTTCGGACTATATTAAACGTTTCAATATTGATCAGAATGGCATGGCGGTCATTACTACGAACTATGACCGGCTAATAGAGTATGCATGTGAGTATGTTGGGATTCCGGCCGATACTTTGTTTTATGGGAACTATATTGCTAAGTTAGCTCCCGAGGAAAGCAAGTATTCTTTCTGTAGGCAGGGCACTGTTGGAAAGCAGAGAATACAATTTGCACCAAAAGTTAATGTCTTTAAACCGCATGGGTCGTTAACTTGGCATATGATTAATGGTCAACCATATTCAATGCCAACAGTCGCTTGTCAAGATGCTTTGATCGTAACTCCTGGAGTAAATAAATATCGAGAAGGGTATAATGCGCCTTTTGACGTCCATAGGACGAAAGCTAATGAAGTTATTGATAAGTCACAAAGGTTTATAATAATAGGATACGGTTTTGCTGATGACCATTTGGAAACACATTTGAGAAGTCAACTGAAAGAAGGGCGACCAGCATTGATAATAACACATTCATTATCTTCCACAGCCGAAGAACTCGTGAATGAATGTCCTCTGATTATGGCAATGGCTTCCGATGGCAAAACAGGAACAAATATTCGTTACAACGGAAAAACACTCAATATTTCAGATAAAAAGTATTGGGATCTTAGGGAATTGATTAAGGAGGTTTTCTGATGGCGGAGCTAATCAATTTAACTAAAAATGAGTTAATTGGAACCGTAACCTATATTGATACCCAACAGGTAATGATTGAATTAAATACGGGTAGAGAAACGATAAACAGAATCGGTGTAGGGAACTTAGTCGCAATAGAGACAAGTAAGCAGCATGTTATTATAATATCGTTGGTTGACAATGTAGTACGTAAATATATCGAGGATTTTGGAACTGAAGACGACGATAGTGATGATTCTATAGTACTCTCCTCCTATGACTATATAAAAGTAAGTATCATAGGAACATATTACTCTGTATTTGGATCCAAACGCAATCTGTTCAAAAGGGGCGTGGAATCTTTTCCGCAGATCGATGGCAAGAGCTATGTTCTTGATGGAAGTAATCTCCAAAACTTTATGAATAGTCTGAGTAAGAACATAAAAAGCAGCAAACTGTTGAAAATAGGTAAGTTTATTATGGATCGCAATGCTGATGCAATCTTAGATGGGAATAAACTATTTCAAAGACATGCTGCTGTTCTTGGGAGCACAGGCTCAGGAAAAAGTTGGTGCGTAGCAAAGATTTTAGAAAAAGTGGCAGAATTAAAGAATCCGAATGTAATTGTATTTGATATGCACGGTGAATACTCTGCTCTTACCCAGGGAAGCAATCCGATAGCACAATCATATAAGATTGCTGGTCCCGCAGATTTATGTACTACAGATGACAGCGTTTTGTTTTTGCCGTATTGGTTATTGAATAGAGAAGAATTGCTTTCAATGATCCTTGATCGAAGTGATCAAAATGCACCTAATCAGGCATCACGTTTTACCTTTCATATACGCAATTTAAAAGCAGAGACATTAAAGAATGAAGGAAAAGATGATGTTGAAAAGAGTTTTACTGTGGATTCCCCAATTCCATTTGAGATTAATGAATTAATTGAAAAACTTCGTAAAGACGATACAACTAAAGGGGAAGGAAAAGGCGGTAGAGCGATAAAAGGTGATTGGGAGGGTAAGCTGACCAGATTTATTTCTCGTCTCGAAACAAAAATAAGTGACAAGCGATACGGGTTTATGTTTCAGCCATCAGCAAATACATTATCGTATGATTGGCTTGGAAAGATGCTGATGAGTATCATTGGTCATAAAGATGGAGCCAAGGGAATTAAAATAATAGATTTTTCAGAGGTCCCATCGGATGTGCTTCCGGTTGTCACTGGAACATTAGCCCGTTTGCTATATGATGTACAGTTTTGGATGGAATCCGAAAAAAGAACGCCGTTCACTATTGTATGCGATGAAGCGCATTTGTACTTGCCAATCAGAGAGAATGCCGATACTGTACAGCAACAAGCACTCTATAATTTTGAAAGGATTGCAAAAGAAGGTAGGAAATATGGAGTATCTTTGATGGCAGTGAGCCAGAGACCTTCTGATATAAGCAAAACGATTCTTAGCCAGTGTAATAATTTTATTGTTTTAAGGCTGACAAATGAAACTGATAAAAGTGTAGTAAAAAATCTATTGCCTGATGCATTGCGAGGCTCAATTGAGATGCTTCCACTGTTGGACGTTGGTGAGGCTTTTGTTGTAGGTGATGCGATACTGCTTCCGAGTCGCATCTTGCTTGATGAGCCGGAAGAAGACCACCGTCCGTTTAGTGCAACACGTAATTTTTGGGATGAATGGGATTCTGATGTGGCAAGCGACTCATCAATACAAGAGGCAGTTGAGGCTCTGCGTAGACAAAGCCGTACGTGAATTTGTTCAGAGAGTGCATGATTTGGGTGCGTTTGTGTGCAAGCATTCTTGGTATGAGTAATTGTTGTTATGGAGGGAGCATATGAATTTTTTACCGTCTATTGAGGTACTAAGCTTTTTAGACTGGCTGGATAAAAAAGGTATTGCAGATCTTAAAGACTCTACGATTGAAGAGTTTGTTCTTAATCCTGAGAATAATGAGAAATTGCTCGATACTATTGATTATTATAAAAAAACAAGGAAGAAATATGAAAAAACAGTTGAAGGAGAGTTTGAAAGAAAACTGGATTATTATCTTCGAAATGTAAAAGCAGAGGTGATGAATAGATATAACCAGTATTCGCCGATTAGAAAACAGTATCTGGATGACTGGTATTTTGAAGAAATGATTCATTCTGTACAAGAACAGTTCAGGAAGGATCATCGGGTTTGGGTAGATGATCGTGATATAGAAGATATTTCTTCAATTAATACAGAAGAGTTTGCGGACCGCCTTCGAGGACATTTTTACTATGGAAGTGTCTTGAGAAATGATCCGGTGTTTCCTTATCTTGAAAGAAAAGAAGGTACTTCTACCCATACCATAAATTGCTTTATACGGTGGATAAAGAGGAACTATAAAGAAAATGTAAAAATAAACCAGATTCCAGATTCTATCCTTGAAGAATATTTGAATAGTTTTTTGGATGAATATTATCAGTTTCATCGAAATGTGTCGTTTACAAGAGTTCGAAAGATGAAAGAGATAATAAAAAATGCACTACATAATTCTAGTAATATAGAGTACTTTAATGATATTACAGAGCGTTATCGTGATAGGGTGGCTCGCTATAAGTGTGTGTTTCTTTCGGAAGATGATGCGTTTTATAAACTTGTGGAAGAAAATTGGATTCAGCTACATGAATATACTGCAGATTATTTAGATATTTTTTATAATCCCAAAGAACTAACCCCCTATCGTGGTTTTGATGTTGCAGAAGTTCTTAGAATACGTAACCGAGTAGATGTAATTCCCTGTATCTACATATGGAGAACAGTATTAAGTGAGGGGGATACAATAACAACAAAAGGGTTGAACTTTGAGAATCTTTTACAGCTGATAAAGGAAGTA
>ODAI014384336.1_pt1 | contig 13577 bp, 11 predicted proteins | sample 1539321 | NCBI WGS metagenome assembly ODAI01 (sample SAMN02144231, study PRJEB22623) | gut metagenome | biome: sheep rumen | host: Ovis aries | place: New Zealand
ATATAGCTGCAGGTATCGGCAACATCCATGGTGCTTATCCCGAGACCTGTGCAGGTCTGCAGTTTGACGTTCTGGAGAAGATCAGAGCAGCTACAGGCAATGTTCCTCTGGTACTCCACGGCGGCACAGGTATACCCGACGAGCAGGTAAAGAAGGCTATCGGCATGGGCGTTTCCAAGATCAATGTGAACACCGAGTGCCAGTGGGTATTCCAGGAAGCCACCAGAAAGTACATAGAAGAGGGCAAGGACAAGGTAGGCAAGGGATTCGATCCCAGAAAGCTGCTTGCTCCCGGCTATGAGGCTATAAAGGCTAAGGTAAAGGAAAAGTACGAAGTATTCGGAAGCATCGGCAAGGCATAATAGCTGAGCGGACAATAAACAGCGCAGCATCTTCCATAGCGAAGATGCTGCGCTTTTTTATGTATATATCTCAAAGCTGTCGGGCCATGCACGGCATATGAGTATCAGTGAATGCTGCTTAGCCGTAAGTATCGCCCTATGCGTGGGAACGGATTTGCTGACGAGCACAGGTATCCCCGACATCACCGCCTTTACCGCCATGTCATCGGCTATCCTTCCTGTGGTGAAAAGGACACAGCAGGCAGGATCAATTCCCTGCATCAGCATATATCCGACTGCCTTATCCACTGCATTATGCCGTCCTATGTCCTCAAAGGAAACGATGTCCACGCCCGTATGAAGATAACAGCTATGGGTGCCGCCCGTGCTTTTATGGAGTTTCCCGTCACGCCCGAACCTGTCTGCAAGTTCAAACACCTTCCTCATATCGGGCTCTACATACGGCAGTACGGGAAACTTTCTTTCAGTTTCCGCATATACCTTATTGCCCGTGCAGCAGGACGGCTCACGGGGAACATTCTGCACCGCACTCAGCTGCTTTGTGAGCGTGACTTCGCATATCTCCCCTTTTCCGCAGATGAAGATCTTCTCAATATCATCCGTACTGTCTATCATTCCCTCGGTCTTCAGCCTGCCCACGGCAAGCTCTGTAAGATCGGAGGGCGAGCATGAGAGCGTCAGGACGTGGATGCCGTTGACTATCATCTCCATGAAGTGTTCGCAGATGACTTCATCTTCATATACCGAGCTGTTCCCGTCCCTGTATTCACGCCTTACTGCGGCAGTTTCAGACAGGGGCAGCTTCTCCTGTGCATTGTTGATAACTATCATATCTGTCCTCTTATGCAGTCACTTGTCGGCTTCTCCCCGAAGCAGCTTTATCCCGTGGAACACGGTGGGAAAGATAACATCCAGACATTCCTCAACTGCCTTTGGGCTCCCGGGCAGATTGACTATGACCGTCCGCCCCCGAATTACGCTTGTCCCCCTTGACAGCATGGCATGGGAAGTTATCTTCATGCTGTAGGCTCTGATAGCTTCGGCTATGCCCGGAGCGTTCCTTTCACATACGGACATGGTAGCCTCAGGTACCCTGTCCCTCAGCGAAAAGCCCGTGCCACCGGAGGTGAACAGGATATCCGGAGAAGCGTCACAAAGGCGTATAAGGCTTTCTCTCACCTTGTCCTCATCATCACAGCAAATTGCCCTGTCCTTGATATGAAACCCATTTTCAGTGCATATATCGGCAATAAACTGCCCGCTTTTATCCTCGTAGCCCCCGAAAAAAGCCCTGTCACTCACAGTCAGTATACTTACGGAAATGGGTCTCTCCTGAACGGGTGCTATCTCATCCCCTGCGGACACATAGCCTCCCTCAAGCACCCTGGCAAATACTCCCTCTCTGGGCATTATGCAGTCACCCGCAATATTTCTTATCTCACAGTTTGTGTGACAGGTCTTTCCCTTCTGGGTGATCTCCATAAGCGCCTCACCCGCCCTTATGTGATCCCCCACACAAAGGCTTTCAAGATCGAGCCCCTCCGTGAGCAGGTTCTCACCGAAAACTCCGGCAGGAAGCTCCACCTTTCCCTGCGTAAGCTCCCCGAACCTTCTGACACTTTCGGCAGGCAGCAATGATACCTGCCTTTCACTTCCCGCATGGGCATCTCCTGCCAGTCCGAAACCTTTTATTACAAGGCATCTGCCTATGTCCTTCTTTACCGTGCCTTTCTTTTCGGATATGCAGACTGCTGCTATCTTTCCCATTTTATCCTCCTATCTGCACCATTTTTCTCCGGTCTGTAAGCTCCCCTTTTTCAAAGCTGTGAGCAAGGGGTTTCTTTTTCACTGTTTCAAGGATGAGCCTTTCAAGTCCCTCATCCGAAATGCCTTCTCTCATAGGCGTTTTCAGGTCTGCTCCTGCGGGATACTGCAGGCACAGCTTCAAAAAGCCGTCTGAGGTGAGCCTCAGCCTGTCGCAGCTCTCGCAGAATTTGTGGGACATCGGGCTTATGGTCCCGATCCTCCCCTTAAAACCCTGAAAGGAGCAGTAAAAAGCGGGAGAACGGCTTTCTTTCCTCTCCTCCTTATACCCGCCGAAGGCTGTTTTCAGCCTTTCGAGTATCTCTCCGGAGGAGATGCCCTCAAATCCTGCACCCAGACCTATGGGCATAAGCTCTATGAACCTTACATCGATCTCTCTGTCCCGTGCAATAAGGGCTATGCTTTCAAGCTCCCTGTCATTTATCCCTCTTATCGGCACGCAGTTTATCCTTATGCCGATACCCGAATCATATGCCGTGTCTATGCCTTTGAGCCCCTCATCGAGCCTGTCTGTCCCCGTAAGTCCTGCAAAGACCTCTTTATCCAGGGTATCAAGGCTGATATTCACCCTTTTCACACCTGCATTCTTTATGTCACCGCACATCCGGGAAAGCAGTATCCCGTTGGTGGTGATAAGGGTCTCCTCGATACCGGGGATACGGGAAATATCGGCGATAAGGCGGTCAACGCCTTTTCTCAGAAGGGGCTCTCCCCCTGTAAGGCGCACCTTCTTCAGTCCCTGCCCCGCCATTATCCTCAGTATACGAAGAATTTCCTCAAAGGAAAGTATCTCCCTGTGGGGTATGTCCTTTACCCCGCAGGTGGGCATACAGTATCTGCACCGCAGGTTGCAGCGATCTGTAAGGGATATGCGCAGATAATCCGTCACCCTGCCAAAACTGTCCCGCATCTAATCCCTCCTGTACTGCCTGCCTGTCCAGTAATTAAAGACCATGAGAACCGATAATGACAGGATCAGGATGACTGCCGTCCATTTCATCGCCGTGCCCCTGTCGCCGCTCTGCACTGCCGTATATACCGCAACAGACATGGTCCTTGTCTTGCCGGGCAGATTGCCTGCGATCATTATGGTAGCGCCGAATTCTCCGAGTGCCCTTGCAAAGGAAAGAGTGAGCCCGGAGGCTATGCCCTGCCATGAAAGGGGTATCCACACATAAAAGAAGGTGCGCAGCCTGCCGCAGCCCATGATCCTTGCCGCATCTATCAGTTCACTGTCCACCGATTCAAAAGCGCCCCTCACAGTACGGTACATTATGGGGAAGGATGCCACCGCTGCCGCAAGCACCGCCCCCTGCCATGTAAAGACAAGGCTAATGCCCGCACTGTCAAGAAATCTGCCTGCCGGAGAGTTCCTGCCAAAGAACAGCAGAAGGAGAAATCCCAGTACCGTAGGCGGCAGCACCAACGGCAGGGACAATAATGCGTCCGCAAGAAAGCGCATTTTTTTCATGGACATTACCGCTTTTGCCGCAAGTATTCCGAAAACAAAGGTAAAAAACGAGGAGACGGCAGCGACCTTGAATGATATCCATAAGGGTGAGTAGTCCATCACTTCACACTCTCAAATCCGTATTTTTCAAAGACAGCGGAAGCCTCATCCGAAAAGAGGAAATCCTCAAAACCCTTTGCAGCTGCGGAATGGCTGCTGTTTCCGATCACTCCCACAGGATAGATGACCTTTTTATGGGAGCCCTCCGGGGCATAAGCCGCAATTTTCACCTTGTCGGTAGTAAAGGCATCCGTGGCGTATACAACTCCGCAGTCTACCTCCCCTGTTTCTGTCCACGAAAGGACTGTGCGGACATCCGTGCCGTAATTGGCTTTTTCCTTCACACTGTCCAGACACCCGAGATATGCGAATATCTCCTCCGCATACTGCCCTGCAGGGACGCTTTCGGGCTCTCCCAGACCGATCATGGAGACCTTGTCCGTTACTGCATCCTCAAAGGATGTTATGTCCTTTGTGCTGTCTGAGGGCACTATCAGGACTATCTTGTTTTCAAGCAGGTTTTTTACACTGTCATTATCCATAAGTCCCTTTTCCGAAAGAGCATCCATCTGCTTTGCGGATGCGGATATGAACATATCGGCAGGAGCCCCCTCCTCGATCTGAGCCTGCAAAGCTCCCGAACTCCCATAGGAAAACACGAGCGAAACACCGGGGTGCTGTTCCTCATACATCCCCTCAAGCTCCGTACACACATCCGTCAGTGAAGCAGCCGCAAGTATGGTCACCTCCTCCGTTCCGGAAGAAGCCCCGCAGCCGCATAAAAGTATCATCGCCGCTGATAAGCATACGGCATTTTTATTGTTCATTTATTGTTCCTTTCATAATGACCGGTCTTTCCGCCGTCCTTTTCTTCAAGGCGGATATCTGTCACGGTCATTGTCCTGTCTATAGCCTTGCACATATCGTACACTGTCAGCAAGGCAACGCTCACTCCTGTGAGAGCCTCCATTTCCGCACCTGTTTTCCCGCTCAGAGAAACAGAACACTCACAGTATATGCAGTTTTCACTGTCAACAGGCGTGAGCTCTACCGTCACACTGCTGAGCATAAGAGTATGACACAGAGGTATGAGCTCCGAAGTCCTCTTTGCAGCCATTATCCCCGCTATACGGGCAGCTGCGAGCACATCCCCCTTCGGGACTGTGCCGTTTATTATCTCATCAAGGGCTCCACGGCTCATATATATCCTGCCGCTTGCTCTGGCGGTACGCTTTGTAACGGGCTTTTCCCCCACATCTACCATACGGGCGCTGCCCTTTTCATCTATATGTGTAAGCATTTCATTTACCAAATCCGCAGTGCGGAAAAGTACAGACTTCACACCCAAGGCAAAGCCCGCCCTCTCCGTATGCCGCTATCTGCATTTGTACCAGCTCTTCCCCTGCAAGGACACGGGGAAGAACAAGGTCGAATATCGTTCTCTTTGCGTACATGACACATCCGGGCAGTCCCATGACCGGGATGCTTTTCCCCTCATGCTCCAGATAGGAAAGGAGGAACATTGCTCCCGGCAGCACAGGCGCCCCATAGGTCACTATCCTCGCCCCGGCCGCCTTTATGGCTCCGGGGGTGCGGTCATCGGGATCCACGCTCATGCCGCCGCTGACGAGCACGGTCTCCGCTCCCTTTGAAACAAGATCCAGTATGGCATTCTTTATGCTTTCGCTGTCATCCGGAGTAAAGACCTGTTCTGTCACTTCTGCGCCGTATTCTGCCAGCCTGCTTTTCAGAACGGGGCCGAAGGCATCCTTTATAATGCCTTTGAAGACCTCATTTCCCGTAGTGACTATGCCCGCCTTTTTGATACGGAAGGGCATTATCTCCAGTATCGGTCTGCCGGCGGCAGTCTTTTTTGCCCTTTCCATTTTTTCTTTTTCGATCACAAGAGGGATGATACGGGTAGCAGCCACCCTTTCTCCTGCCCTTACAGGTCTGTCACCGTGAATGGTGGCTATCATCATTTCGCCGAGATAGTTCAAGTCAAAAAGAGCATCCTTGTCTATTTTCAAAAGTCCGTCTTTCGCAGCCCTTATCTCTATCTTGCCCTCCGATGGCTCCGAGGCAGCAAAGTCTGCTGCCCCGCCCGTACATATATCACGAAGTATAGCCGCAGCATCATTTTCGTGCAGCATATCCTCATTCTGCTCCCATACATACAGGTGTTCCTTTCCGCAGGAGAGAAGGACCGGGATATCCTCACTGCGGACTATATGTCCTTTTTTGAAAACGGGTCCCTTGCTCTTTCCCGGTATTATCTGTGTGATATCATGGCAGAGCACTGTCCCCACCGCATCTGCGGTCTTTATTAGCTTCATTCTGCTACGCTCCGAAATATTTTTTTATACACAAAAATATCCCCCTCACATCATCTGTACCGAATACGGGACAGCCGACATTTCCGGGAGATATACAGTCTGATACGGCGCATATAAGTGTACTTTCATCACAGACACTTTTTTCGGAGATACCCCTTCTTATAATTTCCACCTTAGGCAGGGCAGAGTTCTTCATCCCCTCGACTATCACGAAGTCGGGAGGATCCTCCGCATGGCAGATGAGCCTTATGAGCCTGTCTATATCGGTTTTTCGTGAGAAATGAAGGGAGTACCTGCTGTCAGAGAACACGGCGGAGCAAAGAGCACCCGCAGTCGTAAAAACATGGGTGTCACTTCCCTCAAGATCTGAAAAATGATCGTGACCGTCGTGCTTTATCGCCGCACAGCTGTATCCCTCACAGATAAATTCGTTTATCAGCTTTGAGATGAGCCAGGTCTTGCCGCTGTCCGAATATCCGCTGACGCAGAATACGAGCGGCTTTGAAAGCTCGAAATACTCTTCCTTTGTGTTTATGTTCTTTACGGTTTTCTTGTCAAAGCAGGTGTACTCCAGTGATATATACCTTGTAGGACAATGCCTGTAGATCTCACGGAGCCTGTAATTCCCCTCTGCTATCAGCTTTTCTATTATGGGCAGAACTCTCTTTGAATAAATGGCACAAAGAGGGTGCATATGCTCATCATCCGTGATGACATAGCAGTCCTCATGGGGATTTATAAACTGCGCCATATACTGCACAAGCTCTTTTTTGATAAAGGGCATATCCACCGCACAGACAAATACATATTCGCTGTCTGCCTCTGTCAGTACCCTGCGGATCCCTTCGATGGGGCCTATGTCATGATCTTCATCATAGACCATCGGCAGACCAAGGCTTTCATATTCGCCCCTGTCTGCAGCAGAAAGCAGGAGCCGGGAAAAGCCTCCCAGTTCCTTTGCCAGCTTTTCTATGAGCGTGGTGTTCTCCACCTTCAGAAGCGCCTTGTTCTTCCCCATCCTGGAGCTTTTCCCGCCCGCAAGTATGGCGACGCTCAGCTTTGTTTCTGCCTTTATCACATTCATGATCCTATCTCATCATTCTGATATTTACACTGTCTCCCACACGGAGCGGAGAACGGGGAGGAACGTCCATATAACAGTTGCACTCCCTGAGGTTCCCCACCACAGAAGCAAAGTGCTTCACTGCGGGATATACCCTGCCGTCCTCATACCACGCACGCACAAGCCTGCGGCGGACATTTGCCTTAGGGTAGCCGGCACCCATTACAGCCTTTTTGACCACTGTGCCATAGCTTTTGCAGCCCGTGAGCTTCTCCATGATACAGGGGAAATAATAGTCAAAATTTGCAAGAGCCGCAAAGGGATTTCCCGAAAGGCTGAGTATCACACCGCCGCCGTAAACACCTGCCATGGTGGGTGTCCCCGGCTGTATGTCCACACCGTGGAAAAGCACCTCTGCACCCAGCTTTTTCATAGCTGCGGGGATAAGGTCCTTCTTTCCGACGGAAACTCCCCCTGTGGTGATGACCAGATCCACGTCCCCGGATATGCCCTGTATGGTGTCGGCTATGTCTTCTTCGTCGTCTTTGCACCCGATACAGTACACGGGCTCTGCGCCCATTTCTTTCACGGCAGCGGAGAGCAGGTAGGAAAGACCGTTGTAGATATGTCCCTTTTGCAATGGAGTGCAAGGCTCCTGAAGCTCCGACCCGGTGGTGATGATTGCAATGCGGGGGCGCCTGTACACACTTACCATGCCGATCCCGCCGCTTGCGAGCAGGTATCCGTCTATACGCCCTATGATACTGCCTTTTTTTACAAGCAGGTCACCCTTTGAAAACTCCTCTCCTGCTCCGGAATAATTGGTAAAAGGAGACACCGCCTTGTATATCCTGACGCACTTCTCCCCATAGTCCGTATCCTCCTGCTTCACGACACAGTCGTAGCCTTCGGGTATAAAGCCGCCTGTCATCACCCTTACGGCAGTTTCGGGAGCATACTGTATGTCTGTATGATCTCCCGCAAGCATTTCACATACCACTGTCAGAGTCACGGGAGAGTTTTGCGAGGCTCCTGCTATATCCCCCGAATACACAGCATATCCGTCCATGGCGGAACGTGGAAAGGAGGGGGCATCCGCCTTTGAATACACATCCTCTGCGCAGACCCGACCGAATGCATCGGAAAGCTCTGCCGTCTCAGTCTCTTTTAAGGGGAGTATGTGAGAAAGCAGGGAGTCCCTTGCCTTCTCCAACTCCATAAGCCGCTCATCACTCATTGCTTATCTTTTCTATGCGCACCGCACATACCTTGTATTCCGGTATGCGGGCAATTTCATCAAGTGCTGCATTCGTGAGCACATTTACGGGAGAATCGGGGAAATGGAAGGGCATCCATGTCTCACCCTGGGACACCTTTCTTCCGACTCTTGCCACAGCTGTTATCTCTCCTCTGCGGCTCATGACCTTTATGCGCTCTCCGTCGGAAATACCCTTTTCCCTGGCATCACGGATGTTTATCTCTATAAAGCCCTCACCCGCAATATCCATCAGCCCCTGTACCCTTGAAGTCATGGCGGCGGCATTGTAGTGGTAGAGTATGCGCCCCGTAGTGAGGATAAAGGGATACTCCTCGTCGGGGAGCTCGTTTGACGGCTTGTAATCCACCGCATAAAGCAGCGCCTTTCCCCTTGCGGGAGCACCTGCGTGCATTATGGGAGTTCCCTTGTGATCCTTATCCCTGCAGGGCCACTGCAGGCTCTCGCCCGCATCCAGCCTTTCAAAGCTGATACCTCCGAAGGAAGGTGTCACACGGGCTATCTCATCCATGATCTCCGCTGCGGTGAGCCTTTTCTGCGGGTAGCCCATGGCATTCATCAGATTGGTAATGATATCCGTATCGAGACGGGCATTCCCTGCGGGCTCCACAGCCTTTCTTATGCGCTGGACACGGCGCTCCGTATTGGAAAAAGTGCCTTCCTTTTCCGCATAGCTGACACCGGGAAGAACGACATCCGCATAGGCTGCGGTCTTAGTCATGAAAAGCTCCTGCACCACAAGGAAATCGAGGCTTCTCAGCGCCTTGTCTATATGGTGGGTGTCGGGGTCGGTCACTATCGGATCCTCTCCGAAAATGTAAAGACCCTTTATCCTGCCCTCTATGGCTGCGGGAAAGACCTCCGTCGCTTTAAGTCCGGGCTTGGGGCTGAGAGATACTCCCCATTCCTTTTCAAACTTCTGCCTTACCTCATCGTTGTCCACTTTCTGATAGCCGGGATAATCCGTAGGCAGAGCGCCCATGTCACAGGCTCCCTGAACATTGTTCTGACCTCTCAGCGGATTGACGCCGCAGCCGCTCTTTCCTATCTTTCCGCAGAGCACCGCCATATCCGACATACACATAACGCCTTCTGTTCCCGTAGAGTGTTCGGTCACTCCAAGGCAGTAGATTATGGGCGCCTTCTTTGCGGTGGCATACATCCTTGCAGCCTCCACCAGCTTTTTGGGGTCTATGTGGCAGATCTCACCCACATATTCCGGGGTGTATTTCTCGACTGTCTCCTTTAATTTGTCAAAGCCCTCGGAGTATTTCTCCACATAGCTGTGGTCGATGAGATCCTCCTTTATCATGACGTGCATCATGCCGTTGGCAAATGCCACATTGGTGCCGGGGCGTATCTTCAGGTGGATGTCGGCGTATTTTGTAAGACCGATGTCTCTGGGATCCACTACGATCAGCCTTGTCCCCGTCTGAACAGCCTTTCTTATCTGCATACCCACCACAGGATGTGCCTCCTCCGGGTTTGAACCTACCAGAAGGATGCAGTCCACATCGTGAGTGATGTCGTGGATGGGGTTGGTCATAGCACCTGAACCCAGTGTCCTTGCAAGTCCGGCAACAGTTGCGGAATGGCAGACACGGGCACAGTTATCGGTGTTGTTGCTGCCAAAGCAGGTGCGCACCATTTTCTGCAGCATATAGATATCTTCGTTGGCGGAACGGGAGCAGGCAAAGCCTGCAAGGCTCTCCGCACCGTACTTTTCCTTTATCTCGGTCAGCCTCTTTGCGGTATAGGCTATAGCCTCCTCCCAGCTTGCCTTGCGGAACTCCCCTGTTTCCCTGTCCTTTATGAGAGGATCGGTGAGCCTGTCGGGAGAATGAACGAAGTCATAGCTTCCGCTGCGCCCCTTTACGCAGAGCCTGTTATGGTTGGAGGGACCGTAGGCGGGCTCTACATTGACCACCCTGTTATCCTTTACCACCAGATAGAACTGGCAGCCTGTTGCACAGTGGGGACAGGTGGTAAGTGTCTTTTTGACCTCCCAGTTGCGGTACTTTTCTTCCGTCTTGAGGGTGAGGGCACCTGTGGGACAGACACTTGCACAGTTGCCGCAGCTCTCGCAGCCTGTCAGCTTGTAGCCTTTTCCGAAGGGTGCATCCACCATGTGGAAGGTACCGCTCCTGCCGTTTCTGAGAGTACCGTTACAGGCTATGGTATGACAGACATTTATACATCTTTGACAGTGTATACATTTGCCGGGATCATAGGTGATGAACGGATTGTCCGAAAGAACGGGCATCTTCTTCTCTATCTCCCTGCGTGATCCTTCGTAGGAAGAATGTTTTACGCCGTAGCGGTTGCAAAGATCCTGGAGCTCACAGGTGCCGTTTGCCGCACAGCTCATGCAGTCAAGGTGATGGTTGGAGAGGATAAGATCCAGCATCTCCCTCCTGTAAGCCGTAAGCTCCTCGCTCTCGGTGGTTATCTTCATCCCGTCCGCTGCCTTTGTGCGGCAGGCAGGGAGAAAGTTCTTGAAGCCCTCCACCTCCACCACGCAGAGACGGCACATACCTATATCGGAAACGCCCTCCATATAGCACAGTGTGGGGATCTTTATGCCGTTTGCCCTTGCAGCATCGAGGATACTGACATTTTCGGCAGTCTCGATATCCCTGCCGTTTATATTTATACAGATCATTCGCCTCTGCCTCCCGTCATGGCTCCGCAGCCGTAATAGTCGCACCTGAGGCACCTTCCCGATTCCCTCATTGCCTCTTCGTCCGTCATGAGCATTTCCACAAAGTCAAAATTATCCCTGCGCTCAAAAGGATCCTTCTCCTCTATCTCCGCACGCCCGGTGGGTATGCAGGGATTGGGCACAGCTGCCGGAAGCGGCGTATCGCTCAGCACCTTGTGGTGATAGCCCAGATATTCATCAATGTTGAAAGCTGCCACCTGTCCTGCCGCAATGGCATTTATGGCAGTGGATGGACCTGTTACGCAGTCTCCGCCGGAGAAGATCCCCGGGCTGTCCTTTACCTCCGTGGTAAGACCTGCGTCTATCCTGCCCCTTACGGTGGGTATGCCTGCCTGCTCAAATACTGCGGAATCGCTCCTCTGCCCCACGCCAAGGATAAGGTAATCGCAAAGGAAACGATAGGGGTAATTGCTTGAATGTTCGGTGGTCACAAAGCCGTAGGCATCGTATTCTCCCACTATCTCGGGCTGGAGCCATACCGCACGGACGGCGTTATCATCGTCAAGTTCTATATTGAGGAAGGAGAGCAGTGTCCTGAAACGCACTCCCTCCTGCATTGCAGATTCTATCTCGCTTTCAAGGGCAGTGTAGTCGTCACGCTTTCTCGTAAAAACATGGACGGTCTTTGCGCTCAGCCTTACAGCCGTTCTTGCCGCATCCATGGCAACATTTCCGCCGCCTATGAGCACTACTCTCTTACCCGTAAGGTCGGGAGCGTTCCCGTTTGCCACAAGCTGCAGGAAATCAGCCGCCGGTATGACATTCTTCCCGTCCGCTCCCTCTACGGGCATACGGTTCCCAAGCTGCGCACCCAGTCCCAGATACACAGCATCGTGGGAATCCCTGACATCTTCAAAGGAAATATCCCTTCCGATCCTGGTGCCGCACTTCATATCTATGTCCCCAAGGGCAAGAATGGACTCTATGTCCTCATCAAGGCGCTTTTTGGGAAGTCTGTACTCGGGGATGCCGTAGCGGAGCATCCCGCCGGGCTTCTCATGCTCGTCATACACATCCACATGGTGCCCCATAAGAGAGAGGAAATACGCAGCCGTAAGCCCGGAGGGACCTGCTCCTATGACAGCGACGCTCTTTCCCGAGCTCACATTTTTCGGCGGAAGCCCCGCATCCCTGGCGCTGACCTTGTCCACCGCATACTTTTTCAGACCCCTTATGTTTATTGCCTCATCTATTATCATCCTGCGGCATTTTCTCTCGCAGGGGTGCTCACAGACCATGGCACAGGCGGTGGGGAACGGGTTTTTCTCCCTTATCTTCCTGATGGCGCCTTCGCAGTCCCCCGCATGGATAAGAGCCACATAACCCGGCACATCCACATGAGCGGGGCACATGGTGACGCAGGGTATGGTCTGGGTCACATTCTCTATGCACTTTCTGTTCTTGATATGGCTCTCGTACTCATCGGCAAATTCCCTGAGGCTGTCAAGTATAAGGTCGGCAGCCACCACACCCACGGCGCAGTCCGCAGTTCGGGCGATCATCCTGCACATGCTCTCCATACGGCTGAGGGTGCCTTCGTCCGCATCACCGTTGAGGATATCGCACAGCAGCCTGTCCACTTCCACAAGGCCGTCACGGCAGGGAACGCACTTTCCGCAGGTCTGGTTCATGGAGATCTGCAGAAGGGATCTGTACAGCACAAGAGGGCACATCCCGGGAGGATAGGAATTCATCCTTGATCGAAACTTTCTGAGTACCACGTCTATGCGCGCGTTCATACTGTCTCTTCTTGCCAGCTTTTTCATAAAGATCTACCTCATAATAATCAGAATGCCTGCACACGGCACTTCTGCCGCACTTTGAACGAGCAGTGCAGGGGCGTTGGTATTGCTCACCATTATACAATAAAATCGGACAAAAGTCAAGGACTTTTGAGCATTTTGTACATAAGCCGCAGCAGACAGTATAAGCGAAAATAATCCTATCTGTTGTTGTTTTTTTAACAAAGCGGCACATTTTCCCGGCTTTTATCATTTTTTGTGAGTTTTCCACAAATTTTGCCCCATTATTTTCACAGAAATTACAATAGAAATTGTTGTAATAATTTGTTATAATGTATTTATGTCATTGTGCCCGCAAACAGGATGCGTGCGCACGATGAAAAGCAGTAAACATTGTATGGAGGTAGATCCAATGGCAAACAAATGGGTATACATGTTCACAGAGGGCGACATGACAATGCGCAACCTTCTCGGCGGTAAGGGCGCTAACCTTGCCGAGATGACAAGCATCGGTCTCCCCGTTCCTCAGGGCTTCACCATCACAACAGAGGCTTGTACCCAGTACTACGAGGACGGCCGCAAGATCAATGATGAGATCATGTCTCAGGCTCTTGAGGGCGTTAAGAAAATGGAAGAGAGCAACGGCAAGAAATTCGGCGATCTCCAGAATCCCCTGCTCGTTTCCGTTCGTTCAGGTGCCAGAGCTTCTATGCCCGGCATGATGGACACCATCCTCAACCTC
>ODAI013170250.1_pt1 | contig 13576 bp, 12 predicted proteins | sample 1539321 | NCBI WGS metagenome assembly ODAI01 (sample SAMN02144231, study PRJEB22623) | gut metagenome | biome: sheep rumen | host: Ovis aries | place: New Zealand
ACGCCACAGAAGGTTCCTCCATCGCTGAGTGGGCTTTTGAAGAAGAACTGCACACGCTGGTCATCGATGGGTTTCTTGGCAGTGTCGATTATCCCTTGCAGGAAGAGGTTTGACTTTTCCAACTGGTCCCAGAAGAAGAGGTAATCCTGGGAGAAATCCACTGTGAGCGAGTCGGTACGCTGTGCGAAGTTAGCACGCAGCACATTGAGTCCGCTGAACATCCAGCAGCGACCACTTGACTTCTGGTCTGTTATGGACTGCTTTTGTGTCTCGATGCTGAAGTTTGTGTCTATCTCGCCTGCATTAAGATGGTTTTGTGCCAGGTTATCAATGGCATTTGCTGCTATGGCATTACGCAGTGCACGGTCTGCCACAGTGTTGGTCTGCTGTTGCCGTATGGCCTGTAGCATCTGCTCTGAGATACCGCCATGACGAGACTGTGCTGATGCGGAGAGCACCAGCACAAGTCCTATAGCAACGAATGAATACTTCTGTTTCACTTCTTTTTCTTCGAAATTTTTACGGTTTTCTTTTTCTTAGTTGTTGTGGTGGTAGTGGGTGTTGGTGTGGCTGGCTTGTAATAAGTCATTGCCTCTGACATCCACCCTTGCAGGTCCTTGATGCGGTCTGCATCCGACGGGTGGTCGCTCAGTAATGATGACGACCCGCCTCCTGTTGCTTGTGACATTCGCTGCCAGAAGGTTACTGCCACTTGTGGGTCGTAGCCTGCCATAGCGGCAAAGATAAGTCCCAGGTGGTCGGCCTCGCTTTCCTGTTTGCGCGAGAAGCCTGCAGTAAAGAACTGTCCACCTGCTCCGGCTACGATCTGTCCCAGCTGTATCATTTCATTGCTTACTCCGGCTCCTGAAGCCACAGCACCCAGGATCTGTAGTCCGTACTGTTGCTTGTAGGCATTACTCAGTCGCTCGGCAGAGTGCTTGGCCACAGCATGTGCTATTTCGTGACCCAGAACGACAGCCAGCGATGCCTCGTCTTTGGTTACAGGCAACAGTCCTTCATAGACGACGATTTTTCCACCTGGCAGACAGAAGGCGTTAACCTGTGTGTCTTGCACCAGATTGAATTCCCACTGATACTGTGCCACGTCAGCTCCCATGCCGTTAGCATTGAGGAAGTTGACCACTGCAGTAGCCAATCTCTGTCCAACACGCTGTACCATGGCGGTATTGGCAGCGTTGGTTGATTTCTTGGCCGTCTGCATGTATTGCTGGTACTCCTGATTACTGAGGCTGAGCACCTGTTCGTCGCTGACGATGATGCTCTGCTTACGCCCTGTAATGGGTACCGTCGATGTGGTGCCACAACTGGTCACTATAGCAGCGACAACAGACAGCAGCAATAATCTTACCGTCTTCATAGGCTTCTGGTGTTATTCTATTTAGTTGGCAGGAGCAGCAGGTTTCTCTGCAGCTGGTCCGTCAGCAGGAGCAGCAGCAGGTTTCTCTGCAGGTGTTGTCTGCTGTTGGCTGGCATCAAATCCTGGCAGGTTATTAGCGTTGGTAGCTGGTACCTCAACACCCTCGGTTACAGATGTTCCTGCTGTTTGCCTTGGAGCCACATAAGCACATATAATGCTGATGACAACCATGGCAATAGCCAGTCCCCAAGTAGTCTTCTCGATGAAGTCTGTGGTCTTGCGCACACCACCAATCTGGTTATAGGATGCGAAGTTGGAAGCCAGACCGCCTCCCTTAGACTCTTGAATTAAAACAATGCCGATCATGAGAAGGGCAGCAATCACAATAAGGATTACGAATAATGCGTAAAGTGTCATTTTTTTTGTTATTTTTTATTGTTGTTATTTATAATTAATTTCTCTAAGAATCGAATTTGGTCTGCAAAGTAAGCATTTTTTTTTGGATAAGCCAAACTTAATCGCTGAATAATTTCCAAAGCCTTCGAATATCTGCCTTGTTTAACATAAATTCGGGCTAATGTCTCAGTAAAATACTCCTCTTCGACATCTTTTTCATCGTCTGAAGGAAGTTCTGGCTCATACTCTGGGGTGTCGTTGAGCACTATCCTACCAGAATCCTGTTCAATGAACGAGTCGATGAGTTGCTGACCTCTCAACATAGGGGTATTCTCCTCTTGTTGGTCCTCACTCTCACTCTCCAACAGATAAGCCACATAATCGACTGCTGCATCGGCAGGTGTGGGCTTCCTTTTGGGTTTCTTCTCGTCAGCATCATCGTCCTTGGGCATGGAGTCGAGGAACGACTCGATAAGCGACATAGTACGATTTCCGCCTGCCTGTGCTACAGGCTTTTCCTGCTGCTGTTGTTGTGCCAGCTGATAATGTGCAGCCTCTACCAATTGGAATATGACCTTACGGTCAGTAATGTAGATGGCAGCTCTCCTGAGTTCCTCATCGAATGTGGGGTCGTGCAGCAGATAGAGGTTATGCAACAGCAACAGCCGTGCTGTCTGGAAGTAAGGGTAAAGTGCCAACAAAGAGCGTAACTCATACAGGCTGTCCCTGTCGAGTCGCTCCGGGTGACTGATGTACCCTGTTATGTCCCTCATTGTCATACCATTCATACTGTTCAGCTCATGAGCTAAAGTTACCAGTTGGCTGCCGTGGCATTGAATATCTGGTCGCAGATGTCTCTAATCATCTGTGTCACCAGTTCTTCTTGCACGGAGTTTAGCGATTGTGTCGTATCGTATGTTGACGTAGCAGTAAACTGCTGTTCGAAGTCATCTTCATGATGCGTGTTGTTCGTAAAGCGCACGTTGACGGTTATCGACAACTCCGTCTGTGCAGAATATCCTTCGCTTGACACCGACTTGTTACGCTGGTCATAGCGTGTTATCTCACCTTCCAGCTTCCAGTCACCGTTTCGTTTGACTTGTATGAGTCGTGTATGGTTGGCGAACTTGTCCTTCAGCTCGTTATTGAAGAGTGGTCCCATGGGGCCCCAGACATAAGTGGCTCTGATGGGGAATTCATCAATCTGAATGGTCTTCACCTTGGTATAGTCGATGCTGGCACCATTAAACTGATAGGACGACTCGAACAAGCCGAAGTTCAGTTTGCATGCCGTCAGCATCATGATGACAGCCATGCATGCCAAAAGTGTCAGTTTTCTACTCCATTCCATACTGTTTCAGTCTTCTGTATAATGTGCGGTCGCTGATGCCCAGCTCCTTTGCCGCTTTTTTCCTGTTGCCTCCGTTACGTTCCAGTGCTTTTTCCAGCATCTGTCGTCCCAGGTCGTTCAGATTGAGATTTTCCGGTTCGCGTTCGGGTTCTACATATTCTTCTGCTTCTGCATCTTCCATGTCAGGTTCCACAGTCTGCACGTTACGTATGGGAGACAACTGGGTGGTAGGCAGTACCTCTGCCTGCATGGGTGCCACCGACTTGACGTTCTGCACATCTTCCAGTTGCTTCTTCAGCATACCCATCTCCCTACGCATATCGTTCACGTTGCCACGCAGCTCAAAGAGAATCTTGTACAATATCTCCCGCTCGCTTTCAAACGAGTGCTCGCCCTCACGGTGTATAGTTGCCAGTTGTGTACTTTCCTGATCCTGTGGTATAAACTGAAGCAACACCTGAGGTGTGATGGTGCGCTGGGTACTGAGAATGGAAATCTGTTCAGTGATGTTTTTCAACTGGCGCACGTTGCCAGGCCATTTATAACGCATCAGCAGTTGTTTCGACTCTTCAGTCAGCACCACCTTGTCCATACGGTATTTCTCTGCCATTTGCATAGCAAAGAGACGGAACAGCAGTATAATGTCTTCACCACGCTCACGCAGGGGTGGCATCTGAACAGGAACCTGATTCAGTCGGTAGTACAGGTCTTCCCTGAAACGTCCCTCGTTGATGGCCTGCCGAATGTTCACATTCGTTGCTGCCACAATACGCACATTGGTCTTTCTGACCTCCGTGGCTCCTACAGGAATATACTCACCTGTCTCCAGCACACGCAGCAGTCGGGCTTGCGTGGCCATGGGAAGTTCTCCCACCTCGTCGAGGAATAACGTACCTTTGTGCGCTACTCCAAAGTAGCCAGGCGAGTCGTTAATAGCTCCTGTAAACGAGCCTTTCACATGTCCAAAGAGCTCGCTGTCGATGGTTCCTTCGGGTATGGAGCCACAGTTGATGGCAAAATACTTCTCTCGACGACGTGGTGAGTTGTCGTGGATAATACGTGGCAGTATCTCCTTACCTACTCCACTCTCGCCGACTATAAGCACCGACAAGTCAGTAGGCGCCACCTGCAGGGCAACGTCTATTGCACGATTCAAGGCTTCGCAGTTTCCCACGATGTTGTATCGCTGCTTGATAGTTTGCAGTTCCGAACTATTCATTTTTAGGCTGCAAAGTTACGAAGAATATCTGACATAATGGCAGAAATGTGACAGATTTTATATTTTCTTATCCAATTCCACCTCCATGACCACTACTTACTCCGCTTTATCCTTGTCGTCTTCTCGCTTAAACTGGTCCTTGGCTTTGATGGTGAAACGTGCCTTCTCACCGTCCTCACGTTTCTCGTGATAGAGCTTGGGCAGCGGGTCTGCCAGTGGCTCGTCATAGTTCTGACGGTTGCGATAGATATCAATGGCTGCATAGATGGCCTGTCGGAACGACTGCTCGTCGGCAATACCTTTTCCTGCAATGTCGTAAGCTGTGCCATGGTCTGGCGACGTACGTACGATGGGCAGTCCGGCAGTGAAGTTCACTCCGTTCTCCAATGCCAGTGTCTTAAAGGGTGCCAGTCCCTGATCGTGATACATAGCCAGCACGCCGTCGTAGTGTGCATACGTGCCACTTCCGAAGAATCCGTCTGCAGCATAGGGTCCGAAAGCCAATACACCTTGCTGTTCCAGTTCTGCGATGGCAGGCGAAATAATGTCCTGCTCTTCTGTTCCCAGTACACCACCATCACCTGCATGTGGGTTCAGTGCCAGCACGGCAATTCTTGGTGCTGAGATGCGCATGTCACGTTTCAGTGACTGACTGAAGATGGTAGCCTTTTCTATAATGTTTTCCTTCGTTATGGCCTTGGCGACATCCTTGATGGGAAGATGGGTCGTTACTAGTGCCACACGCAGCGTGTCGTTCATCAGAATCATCAGTGCTTTCTGCCCCTCGCCGACGCTCTGCTCTATATACTCCGTATGTCCGCGGAAATGGAACATGTCGCTCTGGATGGTGTTCTTGTTGATTGGGGCAGTCACCAATACGTCATACAAACCCATACGATAGTCGGTCATTGCACGGTCAAGGGCTTTCAGTGCTGCCTGTCCCGCCTCTGGCGAAGGCTGTCCCAAATCTACCTTCACTTCGTCCTCAAAGGTTGTCAAGAGGTTTAGTCTGCCCTCCTGAGCATCCTTGGCATTTTCGATGATGCTGAAATTCGTTTGCAGGTTGAGTGCCTTACGATGATAAGCAGCAACCTTGGGGGAACCGTAGATGATGGGAATGCACAAGTCCAGCATTGCCGGCTCTGCAAAAGTTTTCAGTATGACCTCATAGCCTATACCGTTTGTATCTCCATGCGTGATGGCCACGCGAATTTTTTTGTCACTCATTGTTATTATGTTTTATATTGATTGTTCTCACTATCTTCTTTAACCGATCCATCAGCTCACGCTTGTTCTTTCCAGGTGCATAGACAAATGCGTCAGCCACTACGATGCGATGACGAACGCTATCCCTGACGGCACAACAGAAGAACGGACCACCCATGGCATCGCCTTTCATCTGCCATAGCCCGCTCATCTGCAAGCGTTCTACATGGTCGATTGTTGTCAAAGCACTACTCACGCTCTTCAACACAGTTTGCTGATAGATGCTGTCCGTAGCTCCCTTTACGTTCCGATGCATGACGGAATCACGTTTCCGCAGCAGTTCCATGGCGTCTAAATGCTCACCTGAGTAGCTGTAGATGCAAAGGTTACGCAGTCGGTGGGCATCGCCGTTCGACATCCAGACGAAGCAGCTGTCAGTTTTCACAGTCTGCATATCTACCGGCTGTTCTATGGCTACCATTGTCAGGAGGTTAGCCGGCTGTACATCGGAAGGTTGCTGCTGCGTCGTGGGCGTGCAGGCTATCAAAAGCAGCAATAGTCCAAACGCCATGCCCCACCCTACTCTCATGGCTGTTGCTGCCGTTTTGCCGTACTCAGCAGTCCACAGGCAGCGAAAATGTCCTGTCCTCTACTGGCACGTATGGTTGTAAACACCCCATGTGCTGTCAGGTAGTCACGCAGTGCTTCCATGCGTTTCTCATCCGAGGAAGGCAGGCTGACGCCTGGTATCTCGTGGAAACGTATCAGGTTCACCCGACATTCCAGTCCCTCAACCAGCTTCACTATCTCTCGTGCATGCAGTGGCTGATCGTTCAGGCCACCAAAGCAAATATACTCGAACGAGCAACGGCGTTGGTGCGTGAAGTCGTATTGGCGCAACAGTTCCACCGTGTCAGCTATTGGCTGTGCCTTTTCTGCCGGCATCAACTGTTGGCGCTGTTCGTGTATAGGCGAGTGCATCGATACTGCCACATGGCATTGGCTCTCGTCCAAGAATCGTTTCAACTTACCCTTGACGCCCACAGTACTTACTGTTATGCGCTTCGGACTCCAGGCATAACCCCAGTCAGCCGTCAGCACTTCTGTTGCCTTGAGCACGTTGTCCAGGTTATCCATAGGCTCGCCCTGCCCCCTGAAGACGATATTCGTCAGTCGTTCCCACTCAGGCAGAGCAAATATCTGATTCATGATGTCGGCTACACTGAGGTTTCCCTCCCAGCCCTGCTTGCCTGTCTGACAAAACAGACAGTTCATCTTGCAACCCACTTGGCACGATACACACAGCGTGGCACGTTCGCCATCAGGTATAAAGACGGTCTCTACGAAGTGACCGTTCTCAACAGGGAAGAGGTATTTCACTGTGCCGTCCTTTGAACGCTGACAGTCCAACGGAGCCAGTGAACCTACCTCGTAGGTCTGAGCCAGCAGTTCTCGGTTCTGTTTCGAGATGTTGGTCATCTGAGCTATGTCTGTGGCATGCTTCACGTACAGCCATTGTGCTATCTGCTTGGCAGTAAACGACGGCATACCCAACTCCTGCACAGCCTCTTTCAGCTCTGCAACGGTCATTCCCAACAGTCGTTTTCTTCCGTTATCCATCAGTATGTTCTAATTTGGTGCAAAATTACAAATAAAATCTGAAACCACCAAACGTTACTTACTAACAAGCGTCAACTGTTGCGACAGCCCACGCTGACGATCCTTCACAGTCAGCATAATGGGGCCTGCCTTTTGTGTGGTACGTACCAATACTACCAACTGACCGCTGAACAGTCGCATCTTAGGTTCGGTAAATGGTTCCAGACTCGTAGCATCACCGTTGCAGACAGCTTGGAAACAACCTTCGCCTGTTACCTCAAACTCCAGCTCGTCATCCGTCGTGGGACAGAACGTGCCGTTGGCATCCTGCATACTGACAGTTACGAAAGCTATGTCATCACCGTCAGCGTTCAACTGTGTGCGGTCAGCCTCTAACTTCAGTGTCTGAGGCTCTCCTGCTGTCTGCTGTCGTGTACGTGCTGCTTCGTGTCCATTAGCGTCATAGGCTACAACCTCAATGGTTCCCGGTTCGTACTTCACATCGTTCCAACGCAAGCGATAGCGGTCTAATCGCTGAGTGCTGTTTACCACTTTTTTTCTGCGACCCTGGCTCTTGCCGTTGATAAAGAGCTCTGCCTCCGGATAGTCAGTATATACATAGACAGGGGTCACTTCTCCCTCACGTCCAGGCCATGTCCAGTGAGGCAACACATGCAACGTATGTTCCTCGTGGTTCCAGTGACTGCGATACAAGAAGTAACGGTCTTTTGGCAAACCTGCCAAGTCACAAATGCCGAAGTAACTGGAACGACTGGGCCAATATTCATCGTATGGCGTGGGCTCACCCAGATAGTCGTAGCCAGTCCATACAAACTCACCTATTACCCACGGTTTGTCATCCTGCCATACCCAGTCGTCGTCAGGCAGGTTCGACCACGGACACCATTCCACATCGTAGCTTGAACACTGTCCGTCAGCATGTTCTATGGCTGTAGGGTCATAGTTGGGCGAATAGGAAGCAAACTGCGAATAGTCCTGTTCCACTACAGGAAATTTATAAACGCCACGTGAACTGACTGTCGAAGCAGTCTCCGAGCCTAACAGGAAACCCTGTGGCAACTGGCGTATGTTGTTCTCATATTTATGTACACGATAGTTGAAGCCCGGCACGTCCATCACTTGTGCAAAACCACTCTTTAGCGCATCCTCAGCTCGGTCCATGCCCTGTGTTACAGGACGTGTGGGGTCCAGCCGGTGGCAAATATCCTGTAAATGGCGTGACAACTCACGTCCTTCGTCACTCCACTGCTCAGGTATCTCGTTGCCTATTGACCACATGACAATGCTGGGATGGTTACGGTTTCTGAGCACTAAGTTCTCTATGTCCCTATCAGCCCACTCCTTGAAGAATCGGGCATAGCCGTTTTTGCACTTCGGATAAATCCACATATCGAACGACTCAGCCATTACCATCATACCCAAAGAGTCGCAAAGATCCATCTGCCACTGACTCGGCATATTGTGAGCCGTACGTATGGCATCAGCACCCATTGCCTTCATCGTCAAGAGCTGACGTGTCAGCGCTGCCTTGTTCACTGCTGCACCCAAAGGTCCCAAGTCGTGATGCAGACATACACCTTTCAGTTTACGGGTCTTTCCGTTCAGTTGGAAGCCTCCTTCGCTCGACACACTGATAGTCCTGATGCCTGTCGTCAGCACTTGTTCGTCAACAGACTGCCCAATATTATTAATAATGTTCGCGCGTACCTTATATAAATAAGGTGACTCTGGTGACCACAATTGAGCATCGGCCAACTCCACTACAAATGTCACGTCTCCACTGTTGCCGACAGCTTTACGTGCAGAAGCCACACAATGTTGCTCCTTGTCAAAAACGTCAACTGTCAACTGCTGACCAGCCACGGGGTGCACAACCTTGTAAGTCATGCTCACAACAGCCTTGTCCTGTCCTATTGACAGCGTGCGTACACACGTCTGCCATGTGTCAAGATGAGTCTCAGGCGTTACTATCAGCTCCACTGGCCGATAGAGTCCACCACCAGGATACCACCGTGAGCTTTCCTCAACGTTCTTCAGACTGACTGCTATAACGTTCTCGCCCTCATGCAACAGCTGCGTGGCATCTATGCGGAAGGCATTATAGCCATAAGCCCATCTACCGGCTTCCTTTCCATTGACCGTTACCACGGGTTCGCTCATTGCACCGTCGAACACCAGTTCAGCATGCTGTGGACGTGATGTCAGACGTACTGTTGTTTTATAATACCCCTCGCCTATCCAGGGCAGTGCACCACTTCGTCCACTCTTCTCTGTTGCCTGTGTCTCGCCGTTCTGCTCTATGGCCACCATCTGCAGGTCCCATTTCTTGTCGAACGGTCCGCTGATGGCCCAGTCATGTGGTATGTTCACTTGTTGCCACGACTGTCCGTCGTGCGAGAACTGCCATTGTCTGATATTGATAGTCTGTCGCTGCGCATAGGTAGTGTAGGCCATACCCAGTGCGAGCCAAATAGTGATTGTTCTTAGTAGGTTCATATACTCTTAGGTTTTCGTTATATTCAAATTTCACGCAAAAGTAATCATTTTCTTCCAAATACCCAAAGAGTACAGATTCTTTTTTTTCGTGCTGACAAACAAAAAAGAGGAGCATGCCTGAAGCACGCTCCTCTATTTATATTTAAAGACCTAATTGGTTTCTTACTTAGCAATGTCGTTGAATGTAGCAACGCGGTTGAACTCAATCTCCTCGAAGAGCTGATCGGTAGGACCACAGCCAATAGCGGTGAGGCGGTTAGCAGCGATTCTGTACTTCTTGATGAGGGCATTGCGAACAGCGTTAGCACGATCCTCAGAGAGCTTCTGGTTCAGCTCGAGGCTTCCCTCTGGAGAAGCGTAACCCTTAATCTCAACCTTTGCTTCAGGATGATTCTTCATGTAAGAAGCGATGAGCTCGATAGGAGCATACTGAGCAGCGTCGATGGTGCTCTTACCCTTACGGAAGAGAACGGTTGGCTGCAGGTTGGTAGCAGTAGCGGGCTTTACGTAAACAGGCTCTGTAGGACGGTTGTTGCATGCATCGAGAGCAGCCTGGAGGTCACGGATCTGACCATCCTTAGCAGCGAGCATAGCGTCCTTGTCGTTCAGGTTTGCACGGAGCTCGTTGATCTTTGAGTTCAGACCGTCGATTTCGTTCTGGTCGCGAAGCTCAGCAATCTTGAAGTTATGAGTACCATTGCTGTTACCGAACTTATAGTTGATACCTACGAGAGCGCCGAGAGTTGCAGCGTTGAGGTTGAACTCAGTGTTTACAGGCTTGTTCAGAGCATAAACGAGGTTTGGCTCAATGTAGAGCTGCCAAGCTTTTGCTGCACCAAGGTTGAACACGAGGTCAATAGCGAGCTTAGAGGTGAGGGCGTTCTTACCGTCACGCTCTGTTACACGATAACCGTTCTTCAGGCCGAAAGCGTGGCCCCAGCCCATACCAGCGAGTGCATATACCTCAAAAGCACGTGGCTCACCAGGATAACCACCAAGCCAGTTGCTCAGGTTAACAGTTGCCATACCATTCAGGTTGAAGCCCTTAACAGCACCTGTTGTCATTTCAAGAGGTTTGTCACCAAACATTGCCTCTGCCTCAACAACAGCACCTATAGCGGGTGTGAACCAACGTCCTACGCGAATGCCAGCCATGGGGTTGAGATTCTTGAGAACCTTGTAGTTCTTGGCAGGTGCCTGAACACCACCATTGATACCAATGTACCAATTGTCAAAATTTTTGCTCTCTTCAACAGTCTGAGCTGTCATGGTCTGTGCTGAGAAAGCAGCAACAGCGAGCATCAAAAATAACTTTTTCATGTTTAAAAATTTTGTTTATAAGATTAAAATCAGTTTCTGTCTTGATTTAACGTTGCAAAATAAATAAAAAAATTCATTAATGCCAAGAAAAAGCGCTAAAAAGTTCATTTTTACGAATAAAAAATGACTTTTCTTGGCTTTTTTCAAGACAAAAAGCAAATAATTTCATTTATTTAAGCTTCTGTCTGAGCCTCAGACTCCTCGTCAGCCTTCTTGGTTGTCTTGCGTATAGCACGCTTACGAGTCTTCTTCTCTACAGTAGGTGCCTTGTCGAGTTTGACTCCTGCCAACTCTGGGTCAATCATGATACGACCACAGTATTCGCAGACGATGACTTTCTTGTGCATCTTGATGTCAAGTTGGCGCTGGGGAGGAATCTTGTTGAAGCAACCACCACAAGCGTCACGCTGTACATAGACAATGCCCAGACCGTTACGGGCATTCTTACGAATACGCTTGAACGATGCGAGCAGACGTGGCTCAATCTTAGCTTCGAGGTCTTTAACCTTCGCCTTGAGCTTGTCTTCTTCTGCACGTGTCTCTTCCATGATTTCGTCAAGCTCGTCTTTCTTTACCTCAAGATCATTCCTGCGCTCGTTCATAGCATCCTCGTTGGCTTTCAGTTCCTCCTGCTTCTCGGCAATGCGGTACTGTGCCTCCTTGATCTTCTTATTGCAGAGCTCTATCTCGAGGGTCTGGAACTCTATCTCCTTCGACAGCGTATCGTACTCACGGTTGTTCTTCACCTCGTTCAACTGATGCTGGTAGCGTTCTACGCTGGCCTGTGCGTCAACAATCTCGCCTTTCTTCTGAACGACAGCTTTCTGGAACTCGTCAATCTCACGTTGTATCTTTTCAATACGTGTAGAGAGTCCTTCAATTTCGTCTTCCAAGTCTTGAACTTCCAGGGGCAGTTCGCCTCTCAAGGCACGTTTCTCGTCGATTGCGGAAAGTGCCGTCTGCATCTGATAGAGGGTTTTCAGTCGCTCCTCTACCGACAGGTCCATTGGGTCTTTCTTTGCCATAATGTTTGGAGCCCCCTTCTTATCCCCCAAAAGGGGGAGGCCTTAATGGGGCAACGGGCCATTTGGTTTACATATATCTTATCGGGTTGGTAATGGTCTCGGCCACTTCAGTGCGGAGGCCGGGACATTCCTTATTTATAATATCACGGAAGATTTCGCTGGTGAATTGTTCGCTCTGGTAGTGGCCTATGACACATATCTGCAACAACTGCTCATAGCCGAAGTACTGGTGGTAGTGCATCTCGCCAGTGATGAAGGCGTCGGCACCGGCTGCCACTGCTTCATCGAGCAAAAAGTCGCCTGCTCCACCACAAATGGCGACCTTACTGACAGGGCGCTGTAACAGTTCGTTACACATGGCGCACTGAACATGGAACGCCTGCTTAACCTGCTGGATAAAGTCGGCAGCAGACAATGGCTGGGGCAACTGTCCCACGATGCCACTGCCACACTCCACATCCCCCACCCTCTTAGGGCTCATAAAGACGATGTCGGTGAGCGCTAACTTCTTGGCTATACGGAAATTGACTCCATCGGCAGCGTTATCCATGTTAGTATGCATGGAGATGACGCAGATATCGTTCTTAATTGCCTTGATGACGGTTCGCTGCACGTAGTTGCTGCCACTGATTTGTTTCAGCCCACGGAACAGCAGTGGGTGGTGGCTGACAATGAGGTTGCAGCCCTTACTGATGGCTTCGTCAACTATCTGTTCGTTGACGTCCAGACACAATAATGCCCCTGAAACCTCCGCCTCTGTCAGTCCCAGTTGCAGGCCAGCATTGTCCCAGCTTTCCTGCAAGGGCAGAGGCGCGAATTGTTCAAGGGCGCTCAGCACTTCTCTTATTTTCACGCTTCTACAGCTTTATTTTCGGCTGCAAAGGTACATATTTTTCGGCAAACCACCAAATTTACGGCCAGTTATTTCCAACTCATCGTTATTACTCAACCGACATAAACTCAAATTCTCACCAATGAGAATTGTTTTTCTCACCGATGAGAATTATTTTTCTCACCGATGAGAATTATTTTTCCCATCAATGGGAATTCCTTGTCCCACCAATGGGAATTCCTTTTCCCACCAATGGGAATTTGTTTTTAATCTATATCTTTTTCAGAAACCATGTCATTTATTTGGTGTTTTCACAAATAAGCATTATCTTTGCATCAATCATTGTTTATCAGCTATGGGATTATGAGAAAAACGTTACTACTGCTACTATTCGCTACGATATCAGCTTCAGTCATGGCACAAAGCACTCGCAAACTGAGGAGTTTCTTCACTGAAAAGTATGTGCAGAACCTGTTTTACTACGCCCACCCTAATGCCAGTTCGTTCGAAGGCATTGACGTGGTAAGCGTGGAAAGCGACGAGGTAGTCGTCAAGGCATCGTTTGTACCAGGCAGTTTCCTGGGTTCGCTCTTTGGCGGCACTTATACTTGCAAGATGCGTATCGAAGTAGATGGTGACGAGCATTTCACCAGGATAACCACTGACTGCAACTCTGGCGCCAGTAGCAACTGGCCTTGTTTCAAGTGGGCTACTGACGAGCTGATAAAGAAAT
>ODAI010191468.1_pt1 | contig 13574 bp, 6 predicted proteins | sample 1539321 | NCBI WGS metagenome assembly ODAI01 (sample SAMN02144231, study PRJEB22623) | gut metagenome | biome: sheep rumen | host: Ovis aries | place: New Zealand
CTGCGGTAACGGTTGCTCCGTCCACTACATTGGCGGGGATAGCTGTAACAACGCCGTTGAATTCTGCAGACACTCCCGCTCTGGCTTCCTCAATCTTGGAGAGGGGATCCTCCTGATTGAGCTGGGTAGTATCAAGGGCAGCCTTGGCAGACTGTACGCTTCCTCCGCTTACCTTAAGGGACTTGGCTTCTCCAAGACGGGTAGCTTCATCCTTAAGGGCTGTAATCTGATCCTGCCAGGCGATTATCTCCGGATCTCTTGTAAGGGCTGCTGTAGCATCAGTCAGCGCCTCCTGAGTCTGAAGATACATCTCATTTCCATCGCTGTCTTTTCTGTCTGTAGCAGCATATCCTTCAGCTGAGTCTGTTACTCTGTTCTGGTTATAGTCCATCTGAACCTTCCTAAGCTCGTCGATGGTCTGGTTGATCCTGTTCTGCTTTTCAGTTATCTGCTTCTGTACAGCCTCGATGTCATTGGTGATCTGATCGATCCTGTCATTTATCTGAGCCAGAGTCATGGTGTTGGCATATCCCTGCGCTGCCGAAGATGCGGTGGCACCAGCAGCTGTGGCACTATAGCTTCCCTTTGCCTGCTTGATGGCAAGCTCAGCGTTCTTCTGAGCAAGATCCAGCGCCTCCTGATCGAATGTATAGAGCACATCGCCGGCCTTTACCTTGTCTCCGACCTTCACATTGATCTTCTCAATAGGAGCAGTTACATCAGAAAAATAGCTCTTGCTATCAGCACTCTGAACGGTACCGGATATTGAGATAACATTCTCAATGGCTCCGGGAGCAGCGGTATAGGTCTCAACATATACAACAGAGTTCTTCCTGCTGTTAAGAACCCCTGCAATGATTCCGATAAGGGCAAGAGCAGCTATTCCAATAACCACGTAGCGCTTCTTGAACTTTTTCTTTTTACCTGCCGAATCTGACAGATCGGTGGTATCGTAGTCCTCGTAGATCTCCATCTCAGATCCTGTGGTCTCTTTGATCTCATTGTTTACATCAGGCTGCTCAGTTACGCTCGCATCCTGCTTAACTTCATCAACTTTAGACATTTCATTCCTCCATACACTTTTTCTTCTGTAATGATCAGATCTCGTCCTTATATTCCGGATTCTTGATATCGCTTTGGATCATTCCGTCTGAGATGGTTATTATCCTCTTGGCCTGCTTGGCTATTCCGGGGTCATGGGTAATGATGATGACCGTTCTGCCCTCATGGTAGAGCCTCTTGATGATCCTTATGATCTCCTTGGTTGAGTGGGTATCCAGGTTACCTGTGGGCTCGTCCGCCAGAAGAATAGGCGGTGCCTGGGCTATGGCCCTTGCGATGGCAACCCTCTGCTGCTGTCCGCCGGACATCTCACTGGGCTTGTGAGTCTTTCTCTTTTCAAGGCCCACACTGTTAAGTGCTGCATTGGCAAGACGCAGCCTCTCCTTCTTGGAAACTCCCCTGTAGATCAGAGGAAGCTCCACGTTTTCCAAAGCCGTCAGCGACGGTATAAGATTGAATCCCTGAAAAATAAAGCCTATCTCCCTGTTCCTGATGTCGGACTGTTCATCGTCTGACATGTGGGAAACATCCTGCCCATGAAGAAAATACTTGCCGCTGGTGGGGGTATCAAGGCACCCCAGCATGTTCATAAGCGTGGATTTGCCGGAGCCGGACTGACCGATAATGGCCACAAATTCTCCCTCTCCGATGGTCAGTGATACATGGTTTAAGGCCCTGACCTCATTTTCTCCGGGATTGTATATCTTGCTTACATCCTTTATTTCAACGAGTTTCTTCATATATGATCTCCGATTGCCAAAAAATACACAAACTTCATTATATAGTATGATACTTTATGGATTAATGAAAGTACGGCCCTTGCTAAATTTAATAAAATTTTTATAAAAAAACATGGTGCACAATCTATTTTGATTGTACACCATATTTCCCCTCAATCAATACCGCAGATTCACTTTAACCAAGTGATACCTGATTTCTGACTTCTTTTTCCTGTGCCTCGATCTTTACACGGTAGATAGCATCATGTACAACAGGGATCAAAAGAACTATCACTGTGATGGCACTCTCTGCAGCAAGGTAAGATCCGTTGTAGGCTGCCGAGTAAGCAAGAGGTGACATCCCTTCCGGTGCATAGTCCGCAAAGAATACCACTCCGGAAAGAACCGAAAAGATAAATCTTCCGAAAACAGCAAGAAGATAACCCTTTATCATTCCGCCCTTCTTGTTACAGAAGAAACCTGAAAGTCCCAGCGCTGTAAATGCAAGGATGTAATCACAAAGAAGCTGTGGAACGCTGATGATATATGGATCAACCACAAGCTGAAGAAGTCCGTAGGCAAAGGCAGATGCAAGACCGATCCTGGGTCCGTACAGATAGCCGATGAAAGCCACAAAGAACATGCTGAAGAATGTTACGGAACCGCCCATGGGCAGCTTGAAAAGCTTGATATTTGATAAAACAAAGGCCAGTGCCAGGCAAAGAGCAGAAACTGTTGTCTGCTTGATGCTCATTTTGAACTTGCCGTCTTTGTTAAGAAAATAGCTTATTGCAAGAAATGCCAGGACCGCAAGGCCGATGATCAGCGCATATCCTCCTTTGGTAATGTTGTAGGTAACATATCCGTCCGCTACTACCTTTTCCAAAAATAAACTCATAAAAAAATCCTCCCTTATTGTCATTGACCTTCGGGGAGGATAACATATCCTTACTGCCTGCATAAACACTGCCATTTATGATATAATCAAATGACATCACAGGTAAAAAGCTTCCCTACGCCGGTATTATCCGGGTCAGGTAATAAGGGTTAGACGTTTGAAACGTACACTCTCAGCATTGCTCCCCTAGCAGTCTATTAAATTCATCTACATTAAACACTCACGGAAAGGGATTGTCAATAGGAAATGAAAAATATATTTTCAGACAGGTCAGGTATAAAGGTCACTTCAGCCTCCACATATGTCATCTATGGGCTTATTTCCTGCTCTGTGGCCTTCCTTCTCACCCTGCTGTTCAATATAACAGGTCTCACCGAAATCGAATCCTTTCAAAACGCCTCGGATTCACTTATGGATGTTGGCGACAACACTGTTATCCTCATCCTTCTCTACTGCTTTGCCACTCCCCTTTTTGAGGAGATACTGTTCAGATTCTTTCTTTTTGACATCATCCACCATTTTTCCAAAAACGCTGTAGTCTCAGTGATTGTGACTTCCGCAATCTTTGGCATATATCACTTAAATCCCGTGCAGATACTCTACGGCTTCCTTATGGGACTTCTCATAACCTTTGCCTATTACCGCTACAGAAAGCTGTCTCTGGTCTTTCTCATGCACTCACTGGCCAACCTTGTGGCCCTTATCTATACGCTCAGCTGAATCTGCCTTCCAAGGGCAAAGGAGTAAATAAAGATTTCCTTTACCTTCATGCCCGTTGCAGCCTCCAGAGCCCTCTTGTAGAGCTTCAGCTGAATGCTGTACCTGTCCGTCAGGTCCTTATCTTCCCTGACTTTATCTGTCTTGTAATCCATCAGGATGATATCCTCCCCCTCAATGAACCAGGCATCCACGATTCCCTGAACCAGAACAGTCTCGCTTTGGGGGAATTTTTCATCAAGCTCCGATGCCGCAACTCCCATCATGAATGGCTTCTCGGTCATAAGCTTCCCGTTTCTGTATGCTGCTGCCATGCGCTTTCCAAGGTCTGTGAAAAGAAATATCGCAACATCCCCGGTATCGACGCAGTCCCTGTAAGTTTCCGGAATGATACCCTCAGACACCAGCTTTTCAATCCACTTATCGAGCCTTGTGCAGACCTCTTTTCTGCTTTTGGAGGTAAGGTTTTCGTCCCCGTAGATATCCCCGTCAAGAAGCTCCATTATGCGGTGATAAGCCGTACCGCGCTCTGCTCCCGTAAGCCGGTCCTTTGATGCACTCTCCTTATCGCCCTGCTCTTCCCTCTCCCTGGCAAAAGAGGCTTCATGGGCATCGAACTCTCCTGCCTCCTCCAGCATCTTTTTCTTAAGCTCCGTAACAGTAGTCTTGGTGAAAAGCCCGGTAAGCTCCGGATGGGAATACTCAGCCCCAAGCCTTTTTACAAGCTGCTCTTCAAGTTCGGTATCTGCCGCGGGAGTTTCCAGCTCTTTTCTCCTGATCTCGGAAACAGCCTCGTCTGCCAGCTGCAGCACGGTAATATCATTGGCGCTCATTGCCCTTATCTTAAGAGCCGGCTCTTTTCCCTGTTCATCACAATATAAGCTGTAACTTTCCTGTGGGATTTCGTATCTGTCAAAGATCTCCTTCATGGATGAATGGAGGAAAACAGCAGGAAGGACCAGGTCAAGGTAGCACTGGGCTGACTTTCTTTTTCCGTAGGGCAGAAGCTCCCCGCTCTTTCCGAGGGACGCTATGAGAGCCAGCTGCTCCGTAACTTTCTTAGACAGGTCTTTTACCCCGGCAGTCATGATGAGCTTTTCCTTGGCTCTTGTGAGGGCGACGTAAAGAACCCTCAGCTCCTCGCCGAGACTTTCTGTCTTCATGCAGTCCGCGATAACTGCGCGCTTTAGGGTGTCTGATTTGATACCCAGCTCTGAGTTAATGTACTTGACCCCAAGCCCCAGATCCATGTCCAGGATGAAGTTTCCGGTGCTGTCCCTGAAGTTGAGGCGCTGTCCCATTCCGGCCACAAAAACCACAGGAAACTCCAGGCCTTTACTCTTGTGGATACTTATGATCCTGACAACATCGGCGTTCTCATCGATCACACCGGCCTCGCCGTAATCCACCTGACTGTCCTTGAGGTGCTCGATATATCTGACAAAATGGAACAGCCCCTTAAAGCTGGTCTTCTCGAAATTGGCGGCGTCGTTAAGCAGCAGCTCTATGTTGGCCCTTCTCTGATTGCCATAGGGCATAGCTGTTACGATCGTCTCAAAATCCGTTTCATTTAAGAACAGCTGCAAAAGCTCATGGACAGGAACATAGGTAGACATGGTCCTGAACTTTTCAATAAGGGCCACGAATCCCGATATCTTATCCGAAAGCTCACTTTCAAGATTAAGCCCGCTCTTCATTCCGAGGAAATAGCATTCCCTAAGTTCCGGATCCTCCAGGCTGTTTAGGCATATCTTTATCCTTGCCAGCTCCTCATCTTTAAAGCCTCCCACGGGGGACTTCATAACGCTTATGAGCTCTATGTTCTGCCTTGGATTGTCTATCACGGACATCACATTAAGAAGCACGGAAACCTCATAGGAGGTGAAGTATCCGCTCTTGGATTCCATATATGCAGGGATCCCGTTGTCGGAAAGTCCCTTTTTAAGCACATCCACCCAGCCTGATGGGGATCTTAGAAGGATGACTATGTCCTTGTAGGACAGGGCGGGGTTTTCTCTCATCAGTTCCCGTATCCTTGAGGCTATCACCGCCACCTCTTTTTCCTTCTGAGTAAGTTCCTCAGCACTGCTGTCATCCTCCGCATCGTCCACAAGCAAAAGCTCGGGAGTTACGTCAAGCAAAGGCTCCTTGTAGTCTGCACCGTAAACAAGCCTTGCATCACTGTCATAGTCAACCTTTCCAAGGTCTGATCCCATGATCCTGCAAAAGATATAGTTTGTAATATCAAGGATTTCTTTTCTGCTTCTGAAATTCTTGTGAAGATCGATCCTTCTGTTTTCGGCGCCCTCAGCCTTATCGAAGGAAGCAAATTTCTCCATGAAGATCTCCGGCCTTGCCAGGCGGAACTTGTAGATACTCTGCTTGACGTCACCCACCATGAACCTCTCGGAAACCTTCGGGTCTTCGCCGGATATGGCCTTTAGGATCATCTCCTGAACGCTGTTGCTGTCCTGGTACTCGTCGATAAGAACCTCTCTATAGTAATCCCTGTATTCAAGGGCCACAACGGAGGGCGTCGAAACCTCCTCTGAAGGGTGGTCCACCAGGATCTGAAGTGCAAAGTGCTCCATGTCGGAAAAGTCGATGATATGCCTCTCTCTCTTCACCTCTGCGAACCTGTCGGCAAATTCCAGGGTCAACCTTACCAGTTCACGGACAGCCCTGTCGCAGTAAGCCATCTTCTCTTTTACCCCTGTGCTCCTGCTTCCAAAGAAGTCCTTGACCAGCTTTCCCACAGCATCCTTGGCATCTACCCGCATTTTCTGGGCAAGCTCCTTCTTATCCCCGTTTACGCTTTTGTCCCTGCAGCCGGGGAGTCTGTCAAAGCTGATGTTCCTCAACAGGTCAAAAGACTCATCATAGGTCCGGGAGTTTAACGCAGCCTGTACACCATTAAGCTCGCTCTCAAACTGATCTGCATACATATACGGGCCGTCGGGCTCTGAAGCCAGCTTAAGGGCAAGTTCAAGTCTCGATGCAGCTTCCCCAAGGATGTCTTTTGCAAGCTCCATGCACGCCTTGACAAAATCAAGCTCATCAAAGTCCCGGTCCGTCGTTTCATAATCATGAAGTCTCTGCTTCAGCCAGTCCTCCGGCCAGGGCATACTTCTTGAAAACTTGTAGAGAGTGTTTATGTACTCCGAAACAGCCCTGTCGCTGCTGCCCTGGCTGAAATAGTCCATGCAGTAGATAAAATCGCTGTCTTCATCCTTTGCCGCTCTGTCGTACTCCTGCTCCAAAAGATCATTTAAGACCTCCTCGGAAAGAAGCTTAAGCTCACCTTCATCCCCCACCCTATAGGACGGATCAAGCCCTATGGTGTTGAAGTTATTCCTTACCACATACTGACAGAAGGAATCGATGGTGGTTATCTGCGCGTTGTGAATAAGAGTCTCCTGCCGCTGAAAGTGGGCATTCTCAGGATCCTCCGAAAGCTTTTCGTGAATGGCAGCCGTGATCTTCTCCTTCATCTGAGAAGCCGCCGCTCTGGTAAAAGTCACCACCAGCAGGTGATCGATATCAAGCCCCTCACCCATCATCTGAATGATGCGCTCAACAAGGACCGCCGTCTTACCGGAGCCAGCTGCCGCCGATACCAATATGTTGCTGTTTCTTGCGTCAATTACCGCCTGTTGTTCCCTGGTAAATTCTATTCCCATCTATCTGTATCTTCCTTAATTCAGCTTATTGCCCCATCGGGATCTTCTTCATCCCTATCAGGATCATCCGGAGTATTCTTAACTTCCGCCATGATGAGGGCCGTTGCTTCATCATCGCTTACTTCAAAATGTCTTTTCCTGTATCCGGGCACCTTCTCGTCGCATCCGCAGATGGACTTAAAGTCGCAGAAGGTACAGGAGTTATACTTCTTGTCCTCGAATGGATTTACCTCTATATCTCCGTCAAGGATGTTTCTGCCCTGCTGCCTTATCTTCCTTCCAACATATTCCGAAAGCCCCTCTATAACCTCGGGAGCCGCCGTCTGGGACCTCGCTCCCAGGGAACCCTTGCTGGTGATCTCAACAGGAATGACATCGGATCTGCCTAAGATCTCATTGTCCAAAAGATCTATGATATCCCGGTTCTCACTGACAAGGCCTCTGGTGTTAAGCTCTCTCCTGATGGCCTGATTAAGTGTCTCCTCATCAGGCTCCTCCTCGGATTCAAACTCGGGATTGTGTATATGATAGTAAAGAAGCGCCGCGGGAACTACCTCTTTTCCCTTGGCCTTTTTCTTCTCGGAAGCCATGGCGACATTCATGTACAGCACCAGCTGAAGCTGAAGGCCGTAGTAAAGAGAGGCCACACTGAAGCTGTGTTTGGAGGATTTGTAATCCACGATCTTCACGTATACATGGTCGGGATCGCTGCAGATATCAACTCTGTCGATGCGGCCTTTAAGCTTCATGCTCTCTGTAATGGCATGCTTCTCATCCTCCCTCAGGGCAATGTTGATATCTTCAATGTTTCCGGCCTCCTCAAAGCTCATCTCCATGTGGGCGGGCTCGAAGCTTCCCTTGGAGAGCTGATACCTCATGGTATCTGCGGTTTTTATCAGGATCTTATGGATCCTGTCCGCAACATACTCGTTTCTTGAGGTACTGCGAAGAATGTTCTCACCATAGGAGTCCACGCATTTATTTATGACTTCATCCAGTATCTTATCGGACTCCTCCTTGGTGATACTGCGGAAATTCCTTCCCTCTGAGGTGATCTCCTTAAGGTACATTTCAAGGACATCATGAAATACGTTTCCAAGATCTGCCTGATCAAATTTGTATTCCGCTCTCTCCTCAAGTCCAAGGCCATACTTAAGGAAGTGGGCATAGGCGCAGGAGGCGTACTGCTCAAGCCTTGTTACGCTGTTCTCCAGGTTTACCCCGTAAAGAGCTGTGGCAATGGCCTTGGCAAGGGGCCTGTTCCTGTAATGGGTAAAGGCCGCCCCGGTAATATCTTCAAGGAGCTTTAAATCACCCATCTGTCCAAGCACCTTGTAGAGAGTCATGAACTCTTTCTTTTCCTCCCCGGTGGCTCTTCCTGCGGCATATTCACGAATCATGCCGGCCATAGCCACCATGCCGTCATCGGTGCTCACCACCTGGGACAGGGCATCCTGATCCTCCGGCCGCTTTATTTCAAGATTTTCGTACATTCCTGTTATCTTTGGTATCAGATATGCCGCGTGGAGCGACTTTCCGTCACTTCCAAGCTCCGCAAAGGACAAAAACAGCTTATCTGTAGGTTTTGTAAGGTTCATATAAAGATAGAGCCTCTGGATGTACATCTGCTGCCTGGGTGTGGGTGCAAACTCGATCTGTGTCCCAAGGTCAAGCAAAAACTGCCTGTCAATATCCGACAGTATCCCGCCGCTGCCTGCATTTGAGGGTATATTGCCGTCATTGACTCCCACAAAGAACAGAACCTTTATCTCGCGAAGTCTTGTCCTTTCTATATCTCCCACAACTATTCTGTCAACGTCCTGGGGAATGGTGCCAACCGCAATCTCCCCGCAGCCCGCAGACAGAAGGTCTCTGTACTCCTCAAGGGTTATGACTTCATCCCCCACAAGGGACTTCATCTGCTGAAGAAGAGTCATGATCTTGTCATAGATCTGGTCGTACTCTCTGGCCTTTTTAAGGTCTCCCTGCTCCTCGAACATCGCCTTGTATTCCTGAAGCTTCCTGTCACACTCCCCTGCCTCGATCACCTTTATCAGAGCGTCTGTTATACCGGATACGGTTTTCTCCTTGGTATCAAAAAGAGGCATCAGATCCCCGGAGAGTTTCTGCCTGATGCTGTTTAATTTCTCTAAAAGCTGAACCTCACGAAGATCTTCCTCTTCCTTACCGGCTTTTTTCCCATATCTTCGGGGCATGTGCCTTAGGAACCTGTCCTCCCACTGCTTCCTGCCTCTCACCCCAAGAGCCCTTACGTAGTCCTCAAGGATATCTGCGTCGTCCCTCTCAAAGTCCGTCATTCCGCTTCGCATGTAATGGAAAACATCCTCGTATCTGTAGCCTGAGATAACGATGTTGATGGCACTGGTGATGTACTCGATGAAGGGATTCAAAAGGATGCTGGTATTCTTATCCACGTAAATGGGTATATCGAATTTCTGTGCCTGTCTTGTCACAATATCAGCGTAGGAATCAAGACTGCCGCAAAGAAGGGCTATATCCCTGTATGCATAGCCCTGCTGCTTGACCAGCCGGTTTATCATGATCATGGCCTGGCGGATCTCCTCATCCCCTGTAGAGGCCCTGAAGATGGTGATGGAGTCGTTCTCACCTTCAAACTTCTCTGTCTTATAGCGGAAAAGAGACTGCTCAAGATATGCCAGCGGTGGATTGTCCTTAAGCCTTGCTACCGGAGTTTCACGGATAAAGATATCCCCCATGGCTCCGGTCTGTGAGTGTCTTAAGGCTCTTAAGGCGGCAAAGTCACTGATATTGCTGCCTTTTTCCCGCATTACGGAAAATTCCAGCTTTTCCAGCTCCAGAACCGTCTTTTTGCTAAGAAGAAACAGCTCCTGTTCCTTAAGCTTATCCGAGTAGGGATCCTCCTCCGGGCTTATGGTAACGGTAAAGATAACCTCCTTGCACAGGGCAAGAAGCTGTCTGATGACCCTGTACTGGATGGGGGTAAAGCCGGTAAAGCCGTCAAATACCACTACGCTGTCCTTTATAAGCTCCGAATCCGGAAGGGCTCTGCAGAGGATATCCAGAGTTTCCTCCGGAGTTGTAAATTTTCCATTTATGTAATCAAGAAACTCCCGGTACAGAAGTCTAAGGTCCTTAAGCTTGGCGCAAAGTGCCCCTTTGCTAAGGCTCTTTTCCTCAAGAAGGGCGAGGTCCTCGTCCCCGATACCGTACTGCATGAATTCGGAGATGGTGGACTTTACCTCGTCTATGTATCCGGGCTTGTGCATGTTCTTTCCGATTATAGGAAGCCGCTCTCCCAATTTGTCGGAGATACGGCGCAGCACAAGGCTCTTGCCCAAATCGTCAAGCACAGAAAAAGAGCTATGACCCGTTTCCTCAAAAACTCTGTGAGAAAGCCTGCCAAAGCTCAATATATCTATGTTCATAATGGCCCCCAGGGGATGCATTTTTACCACATCCTTCTGGGTCTGCATCGTGAACTGGTCAGGGACCAGGATAAGAAAATCCGTCTCCCTTTCCTTCATACTTCTTTCTATGATCTCTTTATAAAGCCCGGTGCTCTTCCCCGCTCCGGACGCCCCAAAACAAAACCTGAGCATACCCTGATCTCAACCCCGTTATTTCAAATATTCATCCCTTATCTCATCTGCATATCTGCAGCATGAGATATATTTCCACTTACCATTATAGTAAAAGGGCAGGATCATGTACATCTGCATTCTGCCGTTATCTCCCGGCATGGCAGAACGGAAATATTCAACAAGGTACTCACCGCCTGATTCCTTGACTCTCTCCCGGACAGTGGGGATGTAATAGAACTTTTTAAACCGCTCCCTGTCCTCAGGAATGAGGTACAGTTCGGCATAATAGCCCACAGCCCTTACTGCATCGTTCTCCACGTCTGCCACAGATCTTTGGTCTGCATTGAGGTAGATGTTATCAACCTTCCCGTTATCGTCAAACAGATCGACTCTGAAATACTGATTGAACACATGGGCCATGGCCACCTGAAGGTCCTCGGACAGATCGGCTTGACGGCTAAGAGAGGTGTTCCTGGTCACCATGGCAAAGGCAGCCTTATCCCCGTTCCTTGCAAGGAACCTGATCTTGTTGTCTGCAATCGAGCCATTGGCCACTGTACTTATCCGGATTCTGTGATCAGAAGTTTCCTCTGCCTGTCTTAATGCATGTACATATTTTTTAAGTTCGGGAAGCTCCCCGTGGGACGCATAAAACGCATTTACTTCCTCAAGACTTGAATATCCCATGGAGCTTAGAACACTCAGGTATGCATCGTTGGCATAAAGGATCTGAGGCACATCCGCCAAAAGCTCCGTTATGGCTATGGGAATGTTGTTCTCCACCAACATCTCTTTTGTCCTTAAGGGAGTGTTTCCCAGCAGATTGATCTCCCCGATAGCCTCGTAGTAATAACTTGAGGTATGATCCTCGCAAAACTCAGCCGTTAGCTCTGCTGCCCTGTCAAAGTCATCAACAGGCTTGGGCTTACCGAAGAGGTATCCCTGAAGCTTCTCGCAGCCTATCTTCTTAAGGAATTCATACTGCTCCCTGGTCTCAACGCCCTCTGCCAAGGTATGTATACCCAGTTCCTTGGCCATGTTCACTATGGCTGCCAGTATGACGTGAGACCTCTTGTTGTTCTCAAAGGACCTGAGGAAATTCATGTCTATCTTAAGAACATCGAAGTCGTAGTTCTTGAGGTTATTAAGAGAGCTGTAGCCTGCACCGAAGTCATCCATCCAGACTTCGTATCCCGCTTCCCTGAATCTTCGTATCTCATCTCGAAGGAAATCAGCTCCGAAGGCGATGGCGCTCTCGGTGACCTCTATGTGAAGAAGGTTCCTGGGAATGCCGTACTCTTCCCTGCACTTATCCACTTCAGCCAGGATATCGCACAGCTCAAAATCAAGCTGGGAAAGGTTTACGGATATCGGTTCCACCATGTATCCGCTGTCAATATCAGTCCTAAGGTCACTGCACACCTGGCGTATAATATAGGTATCCAGCTTATGCACAAGGTGCACGCTCTCCAATACTTCAACGAAAATGGCAGGGGAAATAAGCCCCATCTCCGGGTCCTGCCACCTGGCAAGGGCCTCATAGCCGCATACCTTACCTGTAATGGCCCTGACTTCCTTCTGGTAGTATACCTTGAAATACTTCTCCCTGAAGGCATTCTCGAAATTATCTATAACGTACTGACGAAGCTCATTCTTTTTGTTGAGCTCATCATTGAAGAAATTATCATACTTATCGTAGACTCTGATAATGTCGTCACAGGCGATCTTGGCTCTGTCAACAGAAATAACAGGATCCTCCTCATCTCCCGCGGCAAGGTAGATACCCGCCTTGATCCGCATGGGAAGAGCCTTCTCGTACTTTACTGCAGCCTCGCGAAGTCTTGACAGTCTGTCCAATATTTCTTTTTCATCAAGGGATCTGCCATAAATAATGAAGTGGTCGCCTCCTGTTCTGGCCACCAGTTCATCAGGAAAGATGCTACGAATCTCATTTGAAATTCCCTTAAGGAACTCATTGCCTCCCGCAAAACCGTAACGCCTGTTGAAGGTCTTGAAATTCATAACATTCAAATAGATTATGACCATACCGGCCTTTACATCGCCCTGCTTACTGCTCTGAATATGACTCAGAATACCGCTTAGCTTCAAAAAACCGGTAAGTTCATCAATATGTTCATGGTTCTCGATTTCAAATAATCCGGAGTTGTTCACAGCTCACCCTCTTGATTCGACAATACCACAAATATATTATATCATAGATTACTTATTTCTGTTATAACGTCTGACTTTATTTATATGTCTTTCAAAATCTCCGCTGTCTAGAAGACTTGCTATGATCATCTGGTCCAAAGTAGGCACCGGACATTCATAGAATCCGATCATTTCCGTGAATTTATCTGTAAGGCTCTCCGGCAGGACCATGTAGGCACACCTTACATAGCTTCCTATGGTTCTCGTAAATGTGTTTACATAGATGACCCTGCCCTCATCATCCAGGGAAAATATGGTCTCCTCCGGCTTTCGGCTGGGGGTGAACTCGGACTCAAAGTCATCTTCAATGATAAAGCCGTTGTTTTTCCTGCTCCACTTAAGATATTCTCTCTTCTTTGATGCAGAAGCGGTAACTCCGCTGGGAAAGCTTCGGTAGGGAGTGATATGAAGGACCTTGACGCTGCTCTCCCACAGCTGCGTGCTTTCGATCCCGTCGTTTCCGAGTTTGAGCATTTCCAGTCTGGCTCCGCCTGCGCCGTAGACCTTTGCTATCTTCTGATAAGAAGGGCTCTCTACCCCGTAGCTTACTTCTCTGCCAAAGGTCTGAACAATGAGGCCATACAGATATTCCGCACCGGCACCTATTATTATCTGATCCGGTGTCACCTCAAGTCTTCTGGATCTTAAAAGGTACCAGGCTATTGCATTCCTTAGTTCAAACATCCCGTTCTTTGGAGATTTC
>ODAI013909080.1_pt1 | contig 13573 bp, 16 predicted proteins | sample 1539321 | NCBI WGS metagenome assembly ODAI01 (sample SAMN02144231, study PRJEB22623) | gut metagenome | biome: sheep rumen | host: Ovis aries | place: New Zealand
CAAAACGCTTCTTCCATGTTCCCTATTCAGGAACTACAGAAGAGTCGGAAACGACCTACGAGATATACTTCCAGTTGTTATTGGTGTTGATTACCAGTCTGCTGATTTCATTGCTGTTCTATTTCCACACGCTGTTTTTCATCGGTGATACTTTTGTGTTGCGATCCCAATACACGCTGATATCTATCTATCTGGGCATCACTGTGCTTTATTTCTTTCTCAAGATAGTGTGCTATACAATCGCTAACAATGTGTTTTTCGATGGTAAAAGAAACGAACAATGGATTAAATCCTTGCTCTTTATTATCTCCATGGAGGGTGTTTTGCTCTATCCAGGAGTTTTGCTCAGAGCATATTTCGAATTAGACATAAAATTCGTGATGATTTATGTCATTATATCACTTATTATTGTTAAATTACTAACATTTTATAAGAGCTATATCATTTTTTTTCGTCGGAATGTCGTTAAATTGCAAATTATTTTGTACTTTTGCACCCTCGAAATAGTACCCATGCTCGCCTTTTGGGGCGTGCTTGTCTTGACAGCGAATAGTTTAAAAATCAATTTTTAGGACACCAAATGATAAAGAAGATTCTGGTTTCTCAACCAAAGCCATCCAGCGAAAAGTCGCCTTATTATGACATCGCTGAGAAGTTCGGAGTGGAGTTGGTATTCCGTCCGTTTATTAAGGTAGAGGGAATGACAGCAAAGGAGTTCCGTGCACAGAGAATCAATATTCTCGACTACACGGCTATCGTGTTCACATCACGTCATGCAATTGATCATTTCTTCACGTTGGCTAAGGAGATGCGTATTGCAATTCCTGAGGATATGAAGTATTTCTGTGTAACAGAGACTATTTCTCTCTACATCCAAAAGTATGTGCAGTATCGCAAACGTAAGGTGTTCTTCGGGACTACAGGAAAGATTGACGATTTGCTGCCTACGATGGTTAAGCATAAGCAGGAGAAGTATCTGGTTCCTATGAGCGATGTTCATAACGATGCCGTTGCGAATATGTTGGATGCCAAGAAACTGAACCATCAGGAGTGCGTCATGTATCGTACGGTGAGCAATGATTTCACGGCTGATGAGGTGAAGAATTTCGACTATGATATGCTGATATTCTTCAGTCCTTCCGGTATTGAGTCGCTGACCAAGAATTTCCCAGACTTCAAGCAGGGAGACATTGCTATAGCCACCTTTGGTCCCTCTACAGCCAAGGCTGTCAAGGATGCTGGCTTGCGTCTCGATTTGGAGGCTCCCACAGCGAAGTGTCCGTCGATGACCGCAGCTCTGCAGGATTTCCTGCAGAAGAAGCAAGGGTAATATACATTATTATATATATGGCAACCCACACGCTCAGGAAGCGAGAACGGTTGTGTAGCATGAAACTCACCGACCGTCTCTTTGGCGGAGCAGGAAGCCAGTCGATGGCAGCCTTCCCCATCAGGGTAGTGTGGATGGAAATAGAACGTAACGACGAACAAGAATCGCCAGTACAGATACTGGTCAGTGTGTCGAAACGTCATTTCAAGCGGGCGATTAAGCGTAATCGTGTAAAGCGCCAGTTGCGCGAGGCTTATCGAGTGGCTAAACAGCCATTGTACGATCAGTTGGCTGCTACCCCTCAGCGGGCGTTGGTGATAGCCTTTATTTGGTTGGCTGACGACCTCTATCCCTCTCAGGAGATAGCAGAGCGAATGCGGAAGTTGATAGGAAGAATAGTGGAAAAGCTATGAAGCAGTTCTTGCAGTTCATTTCAAAGTGCTTGGTATGGGTGCTGTTGCTACCTATCCGTTTCTATCAGACAGCAATTTCACCATTGACTCCTCCTTCCTGCCGTTTTACACCGACTTGTAGTGAATACGCTCGTCAGGCATTGATAAAGCACGGTCCCTTCAAAGGACTGTATTTGGCAGTACGGCGCTTGCTAAGATGCCACCCTTGGGGAGGCAGTGGTTATGACCCAGTGCCGGATTGAATATCAAAATATCGAAACTTCGAAAATAAACAATATATGAAAAACTTTGTTGAAGAACTGAAATGGCGCGGAATGCTGGCACAGATGATGCCTGGCACAGAAGAATTGCTCCAGAAAGAAATGGTGACAGCCTATCTGGGTACCGACCCTACGGCTGATTCTCTGCATATCGGCCATCTCTGTGGCATCATGATGCTGCGTCACTTGCAGCGTTGCGGGCATAAGCCCATTATTTTGGTAGGTGGTGCTACGGGTATGATTGGCGACCCCTCTGGTAAAAGTCAGGAGCGTAACCTCCTCAATGACGAGACACTCCGTCATAACCAGGAGTGCATCAAGCGTCAGGTTGCTAAGTTCCTGGATTTCGAGTCGAAGGATGCCAATGCGGCTGTGATGGTCAATAACTACGACTGGATGAAGGATTTTACCTTCCTTGATTTTGCACGTGAGGTGGGTAAGCATATCACCGTCAACTATATGATGGCAAAGGAAAGTGTACAACAGCGCCTGAACGGTACTGCCCGCGACGGTCTGTCGTTCACCGAGTTTACCTATCAGTTGTTGCAGGGCTATGATTTCCTCTACCTCTATCAGCACTATGGTGTGAAACTTCAGTTGGGTGGTAACGACCAGTGGGGTAACATGACTACTGGTACGGAACTGATTCGTCGCACGCTGGGTAACGACGTGGAGACCTTTGCGCTTACCTGTCCGCTGATTACCAAAAGTGATGGTAAGAAGTTCGGTAAGACCGAAAGTGGTAATATCTGGCTCGATCCTGCACGCACCACTCCTTATAAGTTCTACCAGTTCTGGCTCAATGTGAGCGACGAGGATGCTGAGCGCTATATCAAGATCTTCACATCGTTGGACAAGGAGACTATTGATGCCCTCGTCGAGGAACACCAGCAAGACCCAGGTCGCCGTGTTCTCCAGCGCCGTCTGGCTGAGGAAGTCACCGTAATGGTTCATTCTCAGGAAGCGCTCGACACTGCTATTGAGGCTTCTAACATCCTCTTTGGCAAGTCAACCAAAGAAGGATTAGAGAAACTGGATGAGCAGACATTCTTGGACGTCTTTGACGGAGTCCCCCAGTATGAGATTTCTAAGGACCAGTTGGGGCAGCCCGCTATTGAACTCTTAACAACAGCAGCTCCCGTTTTCCCCTCAAAAGGTGAGATGCGCAAAATGGTGCAAGGAGGTGGCGTAAGTCTCAATAAGGAGAAGCTGACAGACCAGAATCGACCTGTTACAGCAGATGACTTGATAGACGGAAAGTATCTCTTGGCTCAGAAAGGAAAGAAGAATTATTTCCTGCTGATAGTGAAATAATTGGCGAAAAATTTGGTAGTGGCCCGAAAAACCACTACCTTTGCATCCGCTTACAAGCATATGGGTGTCCAATGGTGTAATGGTAGCACAACAGGTTTTGGTTCTGTTTGTGGTGGTTCGAATCCGCCTTGGACAACATAAAAATATCCGCAAGACGCTGAAAATAAAGCACTTGCGGATTTTTCTTTCTCTTATTGCACCAACATTTGCACCACTGAATTACTCCACATGGTCTAATATATCATTCAGGAAATAGATAGCGTCTGCCACCTTCTCCGTTATCTCTGGGGATTCCCCAAAGTTATGTGCACAATCAGTTGCAAGATGTATGGCAGAATACGCTACCATGTCCTTTAAGTCGGCTCGTTTCATGTCGTGTGCCTCCAGATACTCTTTGATGTTCTTGTACTTCTCCATGATGTTCTTTAATTTTGATTCGTTGGCAAAGTTAGGCATTAATCATGATACCACCAAACGGCATTAACCTTGTGTTTTCACTTCGCACATACTTGTAATTTAGCATTGACAGACTTATCAGTATCGCGGATTCCTGCTGCATAACATATTTTTCCAAACTTGTGTTTTAGTGGAAAGATATTTAATGGGCTTGGGGAAAAGGCAATACCACTTTAACGTATTTAATAATAATTAGTATGATTAAAAAATATGCTCATAAACTCAAATTCTAACTACATTTCTACACTCAAAACACCTAACACACTTAATAACAATAACTTAGAGCGAAATTATACATGAAAAACCACTACTTTTTAGCAAAGATTCTTCGTAGTTGTTGCAGAACGGCACTTAGTAGCAAAAAAAATAAAAAAATTTTTGAGTGGGAATGATTGCGCCATATTTATAACATCTTTGGGGGGTGGGGGTATCTGCGAAGGTGTGCGCATTTTAAAAAAGAGCATGAAAAAGGGATGGATCAATCTCCACCCCTAAATTATTTCTTTCTTTATTTCCTTTTAGCGTCCATCGCCATTTTATGCCAGTCGATACCATATACCACGAAATAGTAAACAATACACGAAGGAATAAACCACCACGGCAACAAACTAACCGCGATAAAAATTAGTAAAATGCACCAAATATACACACCAATCATGCTGCACCTCCTTTCATCATCTTAGATATAGCCTGAACAGTAGAAGGATTTACGTTGTGTCGGTCTGCAAGACTGCGGACTGAATAAAGACTACCTTTTGCACCTTGGAACTTGTCTTGCAAGTCCTTGCAAAGCTCTGGGTATTTCTGTGTGTAGTCGCTCATGGTAACCCTGTAACCTTCTTTACGTCCTACCTTGCCACCTTTGGCTCGGAAAGCCTCATAGCCTGAACGCATACGGAAACGGATTGCCTCACGCTCCAAACTTGCACACGTTCCCAACACTGAAATAAAAATCATTAGGAAGGGGTGTGGTTGTCCGTCCTGATTGAAGATACTAAACTGTTCCTTCTGAAAGAATACGTTAATACCATGCTCCTTGCAGTAGATTACACTCTTTAATACCTCGTCGATGTTACGACCCAAACGTGACAACTCACTGCAAAGGATGGTAGTGTCATGTGTGGTAGCATATGCAAGTGCATCCGTTAAAGCCTGCCTCTCGTCGTTGCGCTTTGCTCCGCTAATTTGCTCTGTAAAAGTCTTTACCACATGGTAGCCGTTGCTCTGGGCATAGTCCATAAGGTCACTAACTTGGCGGTCTGTGTTCTGTGCGACCGTCGAAACTCTTGCGTAAATAATTGCTTGTTTTTCCATATCTGTGTAACTTTAAGTTTTATGTTGCAAAGATACAAATAATAAATGATATAACAATACGTTTCACTATGTTTATGTATGGTTTTAACATTTTAAGTTATAGCCATACATAGATAATTGATAATATGTACTTAAATAATGCAGATAAGAGATTAAAACCACACACACATAAAAACCATACAAAAACCGTTTGGATATATGATGGAAAAGTATTATCTTTGCATCACTCCATAAAATTTATGGTAACTTTAAGTTGTTCGGTGTGGTAGCCTGTGAAGGTTGCCACATTTTTGTTGTAAGCGTTCAATTGGTGTTGGGTGGGATAGTTGCCCACGGCACAATAAAAAACGGCTCACAGGGCACGGAAACGGCAAAAAAAGAGAGATACAATAATATGTACCTCTCTATTGTTTAACTCGGTGGTCGCTCCATGTTTATAATCAAAGTATCTTGAATAAACCAGTAGAATACCACTTAAACATTAGGTCGGGCGACAGTTGGAGCTTGCACTCTTCTTGGCCGCTAATAGCCGTTGGCACACCAACATACCTTGACTCGCCAGACAATGAACGTAATAGGCGCATAGAAGGTGGTGTGACTCGGTTGTGTTTGCACCAGTCCTTTAGCGATTCATAGGCTGCGCAAAATTCCTGCAATTTACTGAAATATACGCGGATAGTCTTAGGTATCTCCACAGTGGAAGCCTTGGCGATATAAGCCTCAATTTCATCACTATCAAAGTAGAAGTCGTTGGTGGTATCGTCCCTGCGTATCGTGAACTTTGCGGATTGCAGGAACTCTTGAAGATCGCGTGCCAGTGGAATTAGGTTTTCTTCCATTTCTGTGAATTGTCGTTGCCATTGCGAACGGATTGCAGGCGGAATGAATTTGCCTTCTAATTGTTGGTCTCTCTGCTTGGCTATTCCCTTTTTGATGTAGTCCGGTGTGAGGGTCTTAAAATCTGCAGGGGTAGTAATCTCAACTCCATACTTCGCAAATTTCGCGGGGTAGGTGTTAAGTACTCGTTGCAACTCGGTCACTCGTTCACGCTCGCGTCTTGCCGCTTCTTCACTTGTCATGGTTGGGGGCATTATCAATTCTTTTTCCATCGTTTTTCTCTTTCAAATTTTTCTTTGAATTTCTTGTCCAACGGACTTTGCCAGCCCGAACGGATAGCGGCAAGTGCGGTGGCTTGCGAGGGTGCGATAAATGTGCGCGGCTCGAATGTCTTGCCTTCACGGTCTGCCTGCATTTCTCTTTGGGCTTCTTCTTTCTCAAAATCGCGGTGGCAACACTGAATATAAGTGTCGATGCGTTCTTTTTCTTCTCGTGAAATATATTCTTCCATATTTATAAATTTTTTAAGAATTAATAATCTGTAAAAAGGTCTAACTGGGTAGGCTCTGGCTCTGGGGGCAATCTCGGGCGGTGGCATAGATCGTCGCCCTTGACTTTGCAGTGTAGAGCCATGCAGTAGCCAGTCCATACCTCTTTACGGTGGTAGAATTCGCGGCAGGCCATACTTGGGCAATCTATGCACCTTGATAAATTGTTTATAACTTTTTTTTCCATTCGCTATGCAATTCAGAACGGTCTATTTTCTTCAATCTTAGCTGGCTCCAATGTAGGGATGGTGTCAAGTTCATAAAAATGCGTCGTAGCTGCATCAAAGCCGCAAATATAGTCGCCAGTGCCTATGTTCCTTCCTTTCGCCAGTTTTATCTGTGCAGTGCCTTCTGGCGATACATTTATACGGTGGTCTGAATAGTTCTTGCCATACGCTTCAGGCCTGTATATCAGTAGCACCACATCAGCTGCTTCCGTTATTTGGCCGCTTCCACGGATGCGCGAGAGTGTCGGCTCGGTGGTGTCCTTTGCCCTTGCTATCTGGGAAAGTAAAACAATGGTAATCTGCAACTCTTTGGCAAGGTTTTTGAACTTTCTTGCTACCACACCAAAGAACTGCTCTTCCGTTCTGTTGAGATTTTTTTCATTGGTCTGTAATACTTGCAAATAATCTATAAATGCCACCTTCACACCTTGCTTGCGCACAAGTGAGCGAATTGAAGATGATATTTTCTCAACTGATAATGTAGAGGTGTCATCAAAGAAAATTGGAAGAGCCTCCACCTCGCGTATAGCCTCATCGTATTGTTTCATCATTTCTGCGTTTAGTGGGCTTTGCATGATGCAGCGTGACGAGATTCCAGTTTTGGCTGACAGAAGTCTGGCGGTTAGCTGAGTACTTAGCATTTCAGTGGAGTAGAAGGCAACCGCATAGCCTTGCCTTGCTGCATTCATGCAGAAATCAAGTGCCAAACTCGTTTTGCCTTGGCTAAACTCTGCGGCAATGATACATAAGTCTGTCGGTTGTAGCCCCCCCTTTGCATCCAGATAGGCAAAGCCAGTTGGTATGCCTCTGGTGTGGTCGCCATTGATGTTGTCTTGTACTATCTTGTCAAGTTCCCGAATTGCGGATGATATAGGCTTGACGGTGGTCTGCGGGATTTCATCAAGTGCTTGTAGGTCTTTAACACATTCTTCTCTAATGGTGTCAGTGGCACCAACTTCACACGTTCCCGCTTGCATTAAACGGCAGCCAATTACATACATCTTTCGCCTTTGGTAAAGGTCGGCTAATCTCCTGCAATTTTGGTCGAGTGTTACGGTTGAAGCTACGGCCATATGTATATCTATCAGGTCTGCAAGTTCTATTTCTATCTTTGCCTTCGTGCTTTGTTGAAAATAAGCAAATACGCTGATAGGGTCTGCTCTCGAGCCATTATCAGTTATCGCACCTATTGCCTTGAATATTTCTCGGTATGTTGGCTGCGTGAAGCAATCGGGTGTCAGGTACTCGGCACATTCCCTATATTTGTCCTCTGTCATCAGTGCGCCTATAACTTGTTTTTCGCACTCGATGTCGCTTAGTAATTGCTTGTCCATATCTTTCTACTTAAATGTTGCCAGTCTATTTTGAGTGTTCCATATCTCTTCCTGTTCGAATCTCATGCGCTCTTGACTGTCAGTTTCACTCCAGTAAGCATAGAAGCGTGTAAGGGTGTCTTTGTCGTAGTTCTTGTTTTCTTGAATCTCCTGCCAAAAAATATCTTTTCTTTTTTCCAATTCAAGCGCGAAATACTCTTCGCTAAATAATATATATTTATTATTATACAAGTCTTTACAAGACTTTACTATACTATTCAATTGATTTTGCTTTGTTTCTGTTTTGTTTCTGTTTTGTTTTGAAGCGTTTTTGTTACCAGCATTTCGTGTCGTTCCGTTTCCTGCCTTACCTGCTTTATACTTATTCCATCCCGCCTTTAATGTCGGCTTTATACCTATCCATGCAAGCCTTGGCAGTGGCTCTGTGAAGTCGGTATCGTTGCCAAATATGGCAAAATTTATGATTGCTTTATATAACTTTATCTGGTCTTTCTCCTCACACAGATTTATTGCGTCATAAAATGAACGGAAAAACGTAAAATAGTCTCGAGGTTCTGCTGATTTTTTCATGTTATCCTGCGTTTTGTTAAACTATTGCTCGTTGATAATCTTCTCTATATCGGCTGCTGCATAGTACTTGCGCCTCCCCATCTTCTTACCTTTCAGAAGTCCGTCACGTTCCCACCGCCATACGGTTACGCGGTTTGCATTGAACTTCTTGCACACCTCGTCCACGGTCAGAAGGTTGTTGGAGTTGCCATTATTCATTCCGTTTAGGATGGTCTGTGCTACCTCGTTGGCATAGTCTTTTAGCTGCTCGGCAGTAATCATGTAGATTGCCTGTGGCATTGTTTGTGGCATAGTATTGTTATTCATGGCTCATGAATTTAGAAGGTTGTTAATCTCGCTCGGGGAAAACAATTTCTTTCCACCCAACTTAATGGACTTAATGCGTCCTTCTCGTTCATACCTGCTGATTGTCTGTGGTGTAACCGACAGAAACTCTGCTAACTTTCGCCTTGTCATAGGCTTCACTAATTTCTCTTTTTCCATTTCCATAATTTTTTTGTTTGTGAAAAAAGAGCCTCCAGACGGTCGTCGGAGATAGACAAAAAAAGCCTAAAGACTTCCGTCCTTAAGCTCTTTGGCCTTTAAATATTTTCTAATCTGCTGCAAATATACTACTTTATTTCAAATCCACCAAATTTTTTCCGTATTATTTTTAAATATTTATTTTCCACCTTATTTATATATATACTACTTTGCGGATAATAAAGCCAGTAGCCGTGCCTTATCATCGTCGCTCATAGCCTCAACCATCTTCATAAGGTCGGTGTCCTGTTGAGGCTCTTCTATGATATTGAGGTCATTATCAACCCTGTATGGCCTACAACTGAAAGCCCTGCACAGAATTTCAAAGCGTTCCCTGATTGTGAGGGCTGCTACATACCTTTTGGCTGCGTCACTACCTTCTCTATGCAAGCCTGATTGATAGATGTTTATATCAGCCTTCGCCATTCTATCAACATAAGTTTTGCGCGCCAGTTTAGAACTTGCCAATTCGTAGAGGGGCTTATACTCATTATCTCCTGTCTCTTCGTTATACACTGCGCATGGTCTCGCTATTCCTGCAATCTCCATGATGCGTTTTATTTTCTCGTTGTAGCCCAAATGCCCAGAAGCATAGTTTATTATCGAGAATCTAAACTGATAGCGTTTTATTATGTCGAGAGCGAAGAGTGGTATTGGGCTTTTTATCTCTTCGTTGTCGCTCTGCTGATGCGCTGTTTTTTGAGGAAGATAATGCACATAAGGTATGCCATCCTCCACGCTAATATTATCCATCGTCAGCCGTTTATAGTCGCCTATCCTGCACCCTAATGCACAGTGCACTATAAATGCATCCTTCGCCTCTTGCAAGAAGTCTGGTACGTCCGTATGCATCATCGTATAGAACTCTTCAAGTGTCAGACAGATAGGAATATCGTATTTCGATTGTAACATCTTCTGTCTGCTCTTTTTGTTTATCATGTCGAACGGACTGCGTGTTATCTCCCCCAATCTTACAAGTTCCTCGAAGAAAAGTTTTAGTATTTTCAGTTTTGCTGCACAAGTATTATTGCTCCGTCGCTCCATCGGTATGGTGTTTGCCTTGCAAGTCTCATATAGCCGTTTGTGTGTATCAACGTACTTATATTCATCATGTAGAAACTCCCTGAAATCTCGGAGTGTCTGAACGTCGAAAGCTGATGCGCTGATAGAGGATTTCCCGTAAATAATTAGAAAGCGATTCAATATACGGCAAAATACATCATAATGCCTTATCCTGTTTGCGCTTATAACTTCATCCCTGTACTGATCTTCCGTGAATCTCTCGAAGCGTTTTATGATGGTTTCCGTCGGTCTGTCCTGCTTATGTGGATGCAATATATCATCTATCCTCCTGTTAAGTTCTTCTGATGTCATGCTCACACCATCCTTCACCATGCTATTGTAAGCCTGTGAGATTGCCTTTATCTCATTCTGTATTGCGTCGTACAAAGATTCATTATACACAGAAACTTTTGGCTTAATGTCGCCTTCGTCCGTGAACTTTGCAAGATGTTTGATGTCTGCCTTTATGTCTGACGGATGATAAAGGTCTATACTCTTACCTTCGCGTATGCGGAAGCGAAGTTTTATCATACCTTCACTTTTTTTTGTCCTCTTAAAAATCGTTATTCTCTCCATAATTGTAACCTAAGTTTTGCCGTTTTATTTTTTTTTCGTACCTTTGCATCCGAAATGCTACGACCTCGGTGGTGCAATGGTGGTGCAAATATACGCAAATTGCACCACAGATTGCGGGGGTTTAAGTTATATTAAGAAATATTAAGAAACACGTTCACTTGCAAGTGGTTGATAATAAAGTACATAAGGTTTTCGGGCGTTTACATCACTCCCTCCGCCTTGGACAACATCTTAAAAATCATCCGCATGCTTCATGTGGATGATTTCACGATTAAATAGGTATACCGCAAGATGAAGATTGAATCACAGATTATGAATGCTGCCATCGAAGCTGTCAAAGCTTTGTATGGCCAGGAGGTACCTGAGAAGATGGTACAGTTGCAAAAGACGCGTAGTGAGTTTGAGGGTAACCTCACCTTGGTCGTTTTCCCATTCTTGAAGATTTCCAAGAAGAATCCGGAGCAGACTGCTCAGGAGATAGGTCAGTACCTTGTAGATCATTGCGAGGCTATTGCTTCGTTCAATGTTGTCAAGGGCTTCCTGAATCTCGTCATAGCTCCTGCTGCATGGTTGAATCTTCTGGCTGATATTGATGCCGATCCTCATTTTGGCGAGAAGACCGCTACAGAATCATCGCCACTTGTCATGATTGAATATTCATCGCCCAATACCAACAAACCACTTCATTTGGGACATGTGCGCAATAACCTCTTGGGTTGGTCGTTGGCACAAATCATGCAGGCCAATGGCAATCGGGTGGTGAAGACCAATATCGTCAATGACCGTGGTATTCATATCTGTAAGTCCATGCTTGCTTGGTTGAAGTGGGGTAATGGCGAGACACCTGAATCTTCTGGCAAGAAGGGCGACCACCTGATAGGTGACTATTATGTGGCTTTTGACAAGCATTACCGTGAGGAAATCAAGGAACTCGTAGCTCAAGGCATGGACGAGGAAACTGCCAAGCAGGAGGCACCTCTGATTAAAGAGGCGCATGAGATGCTGGTGAAATGGGAGAATAACGATCCTGAAGTGCGTGCTTTGTGGGAGAAGATGAATGCTTGGGTATATGCTGGCTTCGACGAGACTTATCAGAAAATGGGTGTATCGTTCGACAAGATATATTACGAGAGCCAGACCTATCTGAAGGGTAAGGCAAAGGTGGAAGAGGGGTTGGCTAAGGGACTCTTTGAGCGTCATGCCGACAATTCTGTATGGGCAGACCTCACCAACGAAGGACTGGACCAGAAACTTTTACTCCGTTCAGACGGTACCTCGGTATATATGACCCAAGACATCGGTACAGCTGAGATGCGTTTCCACGATTATCCCATTGACAAGATGATTTATGTGGTAGGTAACGAGCAGAATTATCACTTCCAAGTGCTCTCTATCTTGCTTGACCGTTTAGGTTTCAAATGGGGCAAGGAGTTGGTTCATTTCTCCTATGGTATGGTGGAACTGCCCAATGGTAAGATGAAGTCACGTGAGGGTACCGTTGTTGATGCTGACGACTTGATGGAACTGATGGTGGAAGATGCCTACAAGACTTCGATGGAACTGGGTAAGTTTGACGATATGACGGAAGAAGAGCGTCGTGAAGTAGCCCGTATCGTGGGTATGGGTGCCTTGAAATACTTCATTCTCAAGGTCGATGCTCGCAAGAATATGCTTTTCAATCCTGAAGAGAGTATTGATTTTAATGGCAATACAGGTCCTTTCATCCAGTACACCTATGCTCGTATTCGCAGTATCTTAAGAAAATCTCAGAATACTCAGAATACTCCGGTTCCCCAGATTACTCTGAATTCCAAAGAGATTGAGCTTATTCAGAAGATGTCGGAATATGGGGCTGCTGTAGAGCAGGCAGGTAAGGATTATTCGCCTTCAGGTATTGCCAACTACTGCTATGAGTTGACCAAGGTGTTTAATCAGTTCTATCACGACTACTCTATTCTTAATGAGTCTGATGAAGCCAAGCGCCAGACGCGTATTGTCATAGCCCGTAATGTCGCTAAAGTGCTGAAGAATGGTATGGCCCTTCTGGGTATTGAAGTCCCTGAAAGAATGTGATGCAGAATCCTCCTGATTATCGCCACGATACGGTACTGCCCATTCCGCTGGAAGTGACAGCCGATGCCTGGGCAGTGGATGCTGCCTGTTCAGGTAATCCAGGACCAATGGAGTATCAGGCTATCGATTTGGCTACCGGTGCGCGTGTGTTCCATTTCGGACCGATGAAGGGCACCAATAATATCGGGGAATTTCTGGCTATTGTTCATGCTTTGGCATTGATGCAGCAACAAGGACTTCATGGTAAGACCATCTATTCCGATTCTTATAATGCGATTCTTTGGGTCAACAAACGACAGTGTAAGACAAAATTAGAGCGTACTCCAGAAACGGAGCCGCTCTTTCAAATCATTCAACGTGCTGAGCGTTGGCTACAAACTCATCAGTGGCGGAACCCCATCGTTAAATGGGAAACTAAGAAGTGGGGCGAAGTTCCTGCTGATTTCGGACGTAAATAGCCAACGTGTTTCCTGCTGATTCCAAATACTGATACAGCGAAAGGTCCACAGGCAAATGGGGCGCTTTCGTGCCGTCCACTACGGTCTGTTGATGGTTGGTCTCCACATGTATCTCGTCATACAGACCGGCTCCGATGAAAGCCTCATGGGTTTTCAATCCTCCTTCGACAATGAGCGACTGAATGCCCTGTTGATAGAGGTCGTCGATAACCTGTAGCAGCGGACGGTAACTGGTCAGTATGACACGTTTGGGATCTGGTCCAAACCAATGGTGGACCG
>ODAI012805111.1_pt1 | contig 13572 bp, 11 predicted proteins | sample 1539321 | NCBI WGS metagenome assembly ODAI01 (sample SAMN02144231, study PRJEB22623) | gut metagenome | biome: sheep rumen | host: Ovis aries | place: New Zealand
CGTGCGGATTTGCAATCCGCACGTATTGAGTATAAGCATTTGTAATGCGCTTTAATCGGATTACAAATCCTGATATTCAAGGCATCGGGATTACAAATCCCGATGAACTGCGAACTGCGCAAATCCCGATGAACAAGGAGACGCCTCAATGCGACGTCTCTACATTTGGCTCTTCGGGGTCGTCGTTTGAGCGACAAATGCCGATGAACGATGAACTGCGGCAAATCCACCCGAGCGGCGATCGGATGACATGCTATTGGATGGAAGGATGCCTTGCATCCCTCGTATCACTTCCAGAAGCGGTAGAGATGCAAGGTCTGTTTCAAGATGGGTTCGCGACCGGAATCATACACCCGCTCGAAGTGATAATCTTCGTTGATGAAGTCTGGCATACGGAGCTTGGCGTCTTCGTCGCCGATGAGCAGGTAGCCTGTCGTGGGACGGCGGTTGTGGAAATTGTCGATGCGGTCGTGGAGATAGAAATTCAACTCATAATAGTGTATGGGGTCACCCTGGGCCTTCACGCCGCTCTCGATATACTCATACAAAGGAGCTTGTCCGACGTGGCTGACGATCTCCTGTGCGATGTGTTTCTGCGACTTGGCATTGAGGATGGCGGGCTTGAACACGCCGTCGAAGGCGAGGTAGATGACCATGGTGAGCACCATGGTGGCCATCAGGTGGTGGTGAGCCTCACGGTCGTTTCTCCGCCACTGCCACCAGTAGATGCAGGTGCCCAGCAGAAGTGCGATGATCAGCCATGCCACGATGCCTTGGGTGGTGCTGACCTGATGCACCATCTCCCAGTTGTCGTAGGCTTTGCGGCCGTGGAAAAGATCCTGCGGAACGGTGATGAACTTCAGTGCGATGAACACCAGGGCGGCGAGGGCTCCGAGCACGGCGAGGATGCCGCCATGAAGGTCGAAGGCCTTGGATTTCCTCTCGGCAAGGACCATCAGCCATCGGGCGGTGAGATAGCAGAGGAAGGGGTAGATGGGCATGAGGTAGACGCTGCGCTTGCACTCCGGGATGCAGAAGAAGACGACGGTCACACACGTGGCCACCGTGGCATGGAGGGTGAGTGGAGCGAGGTGGGTGAGCCAACCGACGAGACGACGGGGCCAGGTGCGCCAAGAGCCTGACACCTGCACCTTGGCTTGACGGGGATTCATCACGAGGGCGATGAGGCCGAGGAGCGTCCAGGGTGCCATGCCCATGAGCACATAGAGGAAATTGATATACCAAGGTTCGACGTGCACTTTGTAGCTCATGGTGTTTGTCATCCTGCCCACGTTCTCCTCCATCATCAGGCGGATGAACTCATCGCCCGACTGTTGATAGGCAGCGAAGTACCACAGGGCGGGGAGGATGAGCGAGAGCAGTCCGAACACCGTCATCCACAGCAGACTGCGCCAGAGACTGACCTTGCGGCACAGGAGGTAGACACCGGTGATGAGACAGGGCAGCAGTGCTCCGATCGGACCTTTGGTCAGGGTGCCGAGACTCATCATGAGCAGGGCGGTCAGCGGCAGGCCTCTCATGCCCCGCTCATGCCAGGCATACAGGCCATAGATGGCTGCCACGATGAAAAACGTGAGTAGCATGTCGACACGGCAGTTATAGCCCATCCGGTGGAGCTCATAACCCGTGAAGGTGAGCAGGGCGGTGAGCAGGGCAGTGCGGCCGTCGGTGCGTCGGCGGAAAAAGACGTAGGTGACTACGGTCAGGGCGATGAAAGCCACCGCAGAGGGGATGCGGGAGGTCTGTTCGGTCACTTCGCCGCGCAGCATCGACACGGCCGCCACACACCAGTGGAGCATGGGCGGTTTGTAGGCGATCTCACCCACGCTGTTGCGGGGCAGGATCCAGTTGCCGCTGTGCAGCATCGAATAAGAGACGAGCGACTCACGGGGCTCTCCCTTGGTGTTGTAGTCGAAATCAAGGAACGGAAGCACGCAGAGGCAGCACACAGTCAGCAGGCACCAGAAGGTGCGGCTCTTCAGGATGGCAGTCTTGCTCATGGGCGTATCGGTCATGGCGGGCACTTACTTGGTGCGTGACGTGGAAGTGCTCTTGATGCCTTTCATGCTTGAGACGAAGGCCTTCGCATTGCCGAAGTTGAGGGTGATGTCGATGCGCACGGGCACATGGTTGCTGTCATCGGTCACGAAGAAGGTGGCATACTGCCTGTATTTGTTCTTCCTCTCGCTCCATTCCGAATAGGAGAGGCGCAGACAGTTGTATTTCCCTCCGTTGTCGCCTTGCACCTTCTCCTTGCCTTCGTATTTCAGCAGGGCGGTGGTCACACCGTTGCCGTCGGCCACGGAAAACTTCATCGTGTGGCCTTTCTTCCAGCCCGTGGTGTCGAAACTGCGGGCGCGCGTGAAGATATTGAGCATGTCGTAGACACAATTGTCGAGTGTCTTTTCGCTGCGCTCATGGCTCTTGTCGTTTTTCTGGCGGTGCATGCTGACCTTGCAGTTGCCGTTGGGATAGGTGTACCACACCTCGTCGACTCTGTAGCGGTCGCCTTCCTCGGCACCCTTGCGGAAATACAGGGGCGAGAGCGTGGGGGTCACGTAGCCCAGGAGGGTGTCGCGCATGATGAAGAACTTGTCGAGCTTGCCATTGCCGCGGGTGATCAGGCTGCTCCGGTAAGCGGGTTTGCCTTGGTATTTGGAGGAGACGGTCGAGAGTGATGCCGTGCCGACCTTCACCCAGACGAATTTCCAGTTGTAATAGAGGTTATACGACAAAAACTCACCCGACGTGAAAGCGGTGTTGGTGAGTGGGCATTGTGCTGAGACGGATGTCACTGTGAGCATCGTCAGCAGGAAAAGGAAAACCCTGATTCTGTTCATCGCACTATGTTTTTGGGAATATAATTGATACCTAACTTGCGGGCTCTTTCCGCATTCCGGTTCAGGTTCTTGCGCTTGTTCTCTTTCTTCTGCTTCGTGAGTCCCGAGGGCTTCAGGCTGGTGGCTTTCACCGAGGAGGGGTTCCAGCTGGTCTCGAAGGGCCAGCGGGCCTTGCACTCAAACTTCTCGGGATAGAAGTAGACGGTCTCGGCCTGGAGGTCGGCGGCGTAGTTGCCAGTGTCCCACAGACCGTTGCCGTTGGCGTCGGAGAAGAGCCGCAGGTAGTATTCTCCGGGTTTCACATAACTGAAATGGAGGTCGCCGGTGGCGGAGAGGGTCTCCATGACCACTTTCCCGCTGGTGTCGAGCAGTTGGCCGACGTAGGGCGACTCATCGTTCCGGGTCACGTGGAAGGTGACGGTGGTGAAGTCTTCGTCGGTCTTCACGCTGAATGATTTCTTGGTGGCCAGCGACGACTTGCCGTAGATGTCGGTGAAGGCGGCGGAGTCGAGTTCCAGACTGTATTGCTTGCCGGTGGTCCAGAGGTTGCCTGTGCTGTCGGGACGGAGCACGTAGGTCCTGCGTGCGGCTTCCATCTCCTCGTCGGCCACGATGGTCCGTTCGGCCAGGATATAGGGCTTGGGCAGGAAGAGGGTGTCGACTTTGGTCAGCAACCGTATCTTCGTCGTGTCGACACGGAGCAGCGGGGTGGGAGAGACAATGGTGATGGCTCCCTCGGGGTGCATGTCGCTCTTCAGGTCGAAACGGAGCTCAAGCGGTGGAGGTGGCATCTCGGTCAGGTAGTTGTCGCCTTTCTTCTTGGCCTTATCCTGGGCTTTCTGCCATTTCTCATATTCCTTGGCTTTCTCTTTCAGGCGCTTCTCGTAGGAGGTCTTGGCGCAGATCTCAAGGGTGTCGGTGTGGGGCACGAGCATTCCGGTGGAGTCGCTCATCTGGTAGTTGAACTCCATCCGCAGGGTGTCTTGGTTGACAAGCAGTGTGTCGCGCAACCAGTAGTTGAGGGTGTCGCCAAACTCCGATGTCTCGAGGAGGAAGGCGTTGCGCTCGTCGAAGTTGAGACCCTTGATCTGAGGCAGGTCGCCCCCATAGCTGAAAAAGAACGAGATGCACTCCGCATCCTTCCGCTCGCTCTTGAGCAGGTAGCGGTCGGTGAGGGGGTGTGTGAAGGCCCTGAGCACGATGTCGTCGGGCAGGAAATGGGTGTACCCCGTCTGCGTGATGTTGCTGATATGGAGGGAGTCGAGCCAGAGCGTGTCCTGGCGCACATCGGGCTTGCACGATGGCACGAACACCTCATGGCTGAAGGCCATCTGCTCGCCCTTCTGTGAGAAGAAGTAGTTGTTATCCATATCCTGAAGGGCGTAGATGCGGTAGGAGCCGGGAGCCACGCCTTTCACGACGAAATGGCCCTCTTCGTTGGTGCGTGCCACACGCATCATGGGCAGTGTGGTGAATGCCGTGTCGGAGAGGTTGTCGTATAGTCCCACGAGGATGCCTTTGATGGGTTCGAGCGTCTCGGCATCGACGACGAAGCCGGCCACCTCCATCGTGTCGATCACCTCGCCGGTGGAGAAGGTGAAGGTGTAGTTGCCCAGCGGATTGCCCTCGTTGTTGTCGGAGATGGCGTCGGAGAAGTCCACGGTGTAGGTGGTGTTGGGGATCAGTGAGTCATTGATCTCCACGGTGATGCGGTCGCCGGCACCCTTGATGTCGGGCGGTTCGATCTGCGGTGGCGAGATCACCACTTTCTCGCTGGGGTTGTCGAGCTTGATGTATTCGTCGAAGACGATGGTGATCTTCTTGTTGCTGACGTTGGTGGAGAGTTCTGCCGGAGAGGAGCCCAACACGTGGGGTGGGGTCTCATCATACCATCCGCCGTCGGGCTGTCCCATTCTGGCGCAGCCTGTCAGCAGGAAACTGAGGGTCAGGATGATGAGGATATACTTTTTCATTTGTTCATCTCAAGGAGTTCGTCGATGATGCGGCGGTTGTTGGACAGACGGGGCACCTTGTGCTGTCCGCCGAGTTTGCCTCTCGATTTGAGCCAGTCGTTGAAGAGGTCGTGGCGGGCCTGGCAGATCTCCAGGTGCTGCAGGGTGATGTTTTTGTAGCGCTTGGCCTCATAGTCGGAGTTGATTTCCTGGAGCTTGTGGTCGAGGATGTCGGCGAACTCGCTGAGGTCGGCGGGTTCTTTCGAGAACTCGATGAGCCATTGGTGGCGGCATTTGGCATGGTCGTCCATGAACACGGGGGCGGCGGGGTATTCCAGCACTTCGGCCCCGGTCTTCTGGCAGGCGTATTCCAGTCCTTTCTCAGCATTGTCGACGATGAGTTCCTCGCCGAAGGCGTTGATGAAATGCTTCGTGCGGCCGGTGATGATGAATTTGTAAGGGTCGCGGGAGGTGAACGAGACGGTGTCGCCGATGATATACCGCCAGAGGCCACAGGAGGTGGAGATCACCATGGCGTAGTTCTTGCCGATCTCCACGTCGACGAGCGGCACGACCGTCGGGTGCTCCTTCTCGATTTCTTCCAGGGGGATGAACTCGTAGAAGATGTCGTAGTCGAGCATCAGCAGCATGGCATTGTCCGAGGGGTCGTCTTGCAGTCCGAAGAATCCCTCGCTGGCGTTGTAGGTCTCCATGTAGTGCATGTTGCCCGAGGTGATGATCTGCTCATACTGGTGATGGTATGGGGTGAAGGCCACGCCGCCGTGGAAGAACACTTCCAGGTTGGGCCATACCTCGTCGATGGTGCTTTTGCCGGAGATTTCCAGCACGCGGGTGAGCACGGAGAGCATCCATGAGGGCACACCCGAGAGGTTGGTGACGTTCTTGCCCATGGTCTCACGGGCGATGCGGTCGCGCTTCACCTCGAAATCAGAGAGCAGAGCGGTCTTTTTCTTGGGCACGCGCACCAGGTTGGCCAGCGGGTTGATGTTCTCGATGAGGATGGCGCTGAGGTCACCCACCAGGCTGTCGCTGGCCTCATAGTTGGGTGCGTGACTGCCGCCCAGGATGAGGGCCTTGCCGTCGAAAAGGCGGCTCTTGGGATGGTTGCGCAGGTAGAAGGCGACGGTGTCGAAGCCGCCGGCGTAGTGGATGTGCTGCAGTCCCTCGCTGCTCACGGGGATGAACTTGCTCTTGTCGTTGGTCGTGCCGGATGATTTGGCATACCATTTCACGCGCCCGGGCCAGAGGATGTTTTCCTCGCCGTGGCGCATGCGGTCGATGTCTCCCTTGAGTTCCTCGTAGGTGTTGAGGGGGATATTGTGTGAGAAGTCGTTATAGTTCTTCGTGATGCTGAAGAGGTGGCGGATGCCGTATTCGGTGTCCTTGGCCCTGTCGACCAGATGGCGCATCACCTCTTGCTGCATGTGGGCAGCATCGTAGTAATGGCGGTCGAGCTCTTTCTGCCGCGCTGCGAAGAACTTGCTGGCTAATGTCGTTATGCCCATGATTGTATGTCGGTTTTGCGCTCTTGGGGGCGCGATAGAGTTTGCTATGCGGCGAGGCAGCCTTTGCCGCCTATTCCGCATAGTGTGCAAAATTAGTCCAAACTTTTGTAATAGCGCCCCTTTTCACTATTTTTAATACTTGAGACCATTTTAATAATTGCTCAGCACCCCACTTTTCCGTCTTTTCATTCATCGGGATTTGCGCAGTTCATCGGGATTTGTAATCCCGATGCCGTGAATATCAGGATTTGTAATCCGATAAAAGCGCATTGCAAATGCTCATACTCGATACGTGCGGATTACAAATCCGCCCGAACAAATGAACAAATCCGCCCGAACAAAGAGACGCCTCAATGCGACGTCTCTACTATCATTAACAAATGAGAGACGCCTCAATGCGACGTCTCTACTTCTTATGCGAATGGAATTATCCGGGGTTTGAAAATGGACCCGTTTTAGGACCGTAGCCAACGGTATCGTCGTTCAGCCTCCATGAGGCATGGAGTCACTCGGCGAAGGCGGCTTCCTCGGCTGCGGCGATGATGTCCTCTTTCGAGGCTTCGGCCGGATTGGCGGTGATGTCGCTCAGGTCGAGTCCATCCAACTCTTCCTCGATGCGGGAGACTTTTGAGGGCTGGGCAGCGGGTTTGCCTTCGGGCCTTTTGGTGGTGGTTTTCGGCTTCGGAGTCTTCTCCTCCATCTCCTGCACGATGATGAAGTCATCCTTCTGCTCGGTGTCGGGCACTGTCTGCACGGGCATTTCCTCCATCTTGGTGCGGTTGGCTTTAGCCGCGAAGACGGCATCGATGTACTGGGGTTCGCGGCGCAGGCGCTCCAGGGTCAGTTTCGAGGCGGTCTGCTGGCTCTCTTTCTTCGAGTAGCCCCGGCCTTTTCCTCCCTCGATGCCCTCGATGATCACCTGGTAATGGAACATCGGACTGCCGCTGTCGTCCTTCTTCTGTTCCAGGAGTTTGAATTCCACGTCCACCCTGTTTTTCTGGCTCCATTCGATGAGTTTGCTCTTGAAGTTGACTTCCTTGTAGGCCACCTTGTCGATGTTGATGAATTGTCCGAGGATGCGCTGCTGCATGAAACGCATGCAGGCGTCGTATCCGCGGTCGAGGTAGATGGCTCCTACCAGGGCCTCAAAGGCATTGCCCCCCAGATAGCTGTTGTGCGACATGGAGTGGCCCGACGACATGATCAGCTGTGTGATACCCAGTTCGCTGGCCAGTTTGTTGAGCGTCTCCCGCTGCACCAGTTTGCTCCTGGTGTTGGTGAGGAATCCCTCGCGCTTGCCCCCGAAGTGCTGGTATACGATATGTCCCACCACGGCGTCGAGGATGGCGTCGCCGAGGAATTCAAGCCGCTCGTTGTTGATGGGTTTCCCCTTCTCGCGGTGCATGATGCTCTTGTGCATCAGGGCCTGCTTATAGTATTTGATCTCCTTGGGATAGAAACCCAGAATGGTGTAAAGAGACGAATAAAGCTCCTTGTCCTTGCGGAAAGGGAGCCTTATTCGGTCGATGAGGTTACTCAGCATATTTCTTGAATACGACACAGGCGTTGTGACCGCCGAAGCCGAATGTGTTGCTCAGCGCTGCTCTGACCTGTCGCTTCTGTGCCTTGTTGAAAGTGAAATTCAGGTTATAGTCTATTTCCTCGTCTTTGTCGTCTTCGTCGTGGTTGATGGTGGGGGGCACAATGTCATTCTTCACGGCGAGAAGGGTGATCATGGCTTCCACAGCGCCGGCGGCACCCAGGAGGTGACCGGTCATCGACTTGGTGCTGCTGATGTTGAGCTTGAAGGCAGCGTCGCCAAACACCTCCTTGATGGCCTTGGCCTCGGAGATGTCGCCCACGTGGGTGGAGGTGCCATGCACGTTGATATAGTCGATCTCGTCGGGACGGAGACCGGCGTCGCGGAGTGCGTTCTCCATCACCAGTTTGGCACCAAGGCCCTCGGGATGGGATGCGGTGATGTGATAGGCGTCGGCACTCATGCCCTCGCCCACCATCTCGGCATAGATTTTGGCACCACGGGCTTTGGCGTGCTCCAGTTCCTCAAGGATGAGGCAGCCGGAACCCTCGGCCATCACGAATCCGTCGCGGCTCTTGCTGAAGGGCCTGGAGGCATGCTCCGGGTCGTCGTTGCGTGTGGAGAGGGCCTTCATGGCGTTGAAGCCGCCCACGCCGCAGGCGCAGATGGCAGCCTCGGCACCACCGGCGACGATGGCGTCGGCCTTGCCCAGGCGGATCAGGTTGAACGCATCGGCCAGGGCGTTGCTCGACGAGGCGCAGGCCGACGTGGTGGTGTAGTTGGGTACATGGAATCCGAAGTGGATGGAGATGTGGCCGGCGGCGATGTCGGCGATCATCTTCGGGATGAAGAAAGGACTGAACTTGGGGCCGTTGGCCTCGTTCTGCCCATAGTATTTCACCTCAGTCTCAAAGGTCTTGATTCCGCCGATGCCCACACCGTAGATCACTCCGATGCGGTCTTTGTTGACGGTCTCCAGGTCCATGCCGCTGTCTCCGACAGCCTGGATGGCTGAGACAAGGGCCAGCTGGGTGTAGCGGTCCATCTTGCGGGCTTCTTTGCCGTCGATATAGTCGGTGATGTTGAGGTCTTTCACCTCACATGCGAAATGGGTCTTGAATAATGTGGTGTCGAACGACGTGATCTCGGCTGCTCCGCTTTTGCCGACGAGGATGTTCTTCCACGTCTCTTCAGGGGTGTTGCCCAGGGGAGTGACTGCACCAAGACCAGTTACAACAACTCTTTTAAGTTCCATCTAAAAAAATGTGATAAGAAAATGATGTTTGTAAAATGAAATTTATGGTTTATAGCCCGGCTTTGAAATGTTGATGCCGATGTCTATAAACCATAAATCAGATGAAGCAAAGGGATTAATTCTTGTTGAGATTATCCTCGATGTATTTGATAGCGTCTCCAACTGTGGCAATCTTCTCAGCCTTGTCATCAGGAATAGATACCTCGAACACGCGCTCGAACTCCATAATCAACTCCACGGTGTCCAAAGAATCAGCGCCAAGGTCATTCTGGAAGCTTGACTCGAGCTTGATCTCGCTCTCATTCACGCAAAGTTTATCAACGATGATATCCCTGACTTGTTTCTCGATTTCTGACATAATACTTTAATTTTAAATTGTTTAAAAATGATCTTCTTTTGAAATTCGGGTGCAAAGGTGCGAATTTTTATCCAAGTGTGCAAATATTTTCCTAAAAAAAGCGTTCGGCATTGCACAAACCACCCCGATGTGTGCAAAAAACAGGCCCGGCAGCAAAAAATACGGCCAATTATTTGCGGCATATTCTATTATTTGCTAAATTTGCAAGACTTTCATCAACCCAAATTTCGATAATATGTCAAACACGGAAGTCTACAATGAAGTGTTCTGCAAGGCCATCCTCGACTACCATATCAAGGATGATGTCGACACGCCCATCAACAATCCATATCACCGCGAGTCATTGGAAAACCGGCTCTATCTGAAATGCTGGATCGACACCGTGCAGTGGCATCTGGAGGACCTCATCCGCGACCCGCATATCAATCCCATCGAGGCGCTCTCGCTCAAAAGGCGCATCGACCGGAGCAACCAGGACCGCACTGACCTCGTCGAGCAGATCGACTCTTTCTTCCTGCATCAGTACAGCGATGTCAACGTGCTGCCCGATGCCAGGATCAACACCGAGAGTCCGGCGTGGGCCATCGACCGCCTCTCCATCCTCGCCCTCAAGATCTATCACATGAGGGAACAGGTGGAGCGCAGGGATGCCGATGAGGCCCACAGGGAGAAATGCCAGTCGAAATTGGCCGTGCTTCTCGAGCAGCAGCGTGACCTCTCCACGGCCATCGACCAGCTTCTCGACGACATTGCCGCCGGGCGCAAGTATATGAAGACTTACCGCCAGATGAAGATGTATAACGACCCGTCGACCAATCCTGTGCTCTACAAGAAAGGTTGACGGCTTGACGCTTTGACGCTTTTTCATGAGAAACCACCATATTCTGATTATACGCTTTTCCGCATTGGGTGACATTGCCATGCTGGTGCCTGTGGTGCATGCGCTGGCCACCCAGTATCCCGACCTGAGGGTGACGGTGCTCAGCCGGCAACAGGCAAGGCCGCTGTTCGACGACCTCGCACCGAATGTGGGATTCATGGATGCTGACTTCAGGAAAGAATACAAGGGACTGCCCGGACTCAATGCGCTCTACAGGAGGCTGAAGGCAAAGCATTTCACGGCCGTCGCCGACATGCACGACGTGCTCCGCACCAAATACCTGCGCATGAGGTTCAGTTTCGACCGCTATCAGGTGGCTCATATCAACAAGCACCGCGCCGGCAAGCGCCGGTTGGTGGCCAAGGACAACAAGCGGCTGGTGCAGCAGCCGACCTCTTTCCAGAACTACGCCGACGTGCTGGCGGAGCTGGGCTTTCCCGTGAAGTTGGAGTTCACCTCGCTCTTCCCCAGGCAGGGGGGCAACCTCCGCTTGCTCACCTCACGTGAGTTGCAGGAGAAGAAGTCTTTCCAGCAGTGGATCGGCATCGCTCCTTTCGCAGCCCATCAAGGCAAGGTCTATCCATATGACAGGATGCTCAGGTTGGTCGACCTCCTGCTCGGCAAGCATCCCAATGCCCGCATATTCCTCTTCGGCGCGGGCCGGCGGGAGCGCAAAGTGCTCGACGAGTGGTGTGGGCCGCGCCCGAGGTGCATCCAGGTGCCCGCAGTGCTCAGCGGGCTGAGTGAGGAACTGATCCTGATGAGTCATCTCGACGTGATGGTGTCGATGGACAGTGCCAATATGCACCTCGCCTCGGCTGTCGACGTGCCGGTGGTGAGCGTCTGGGGGGCCACTCATCCCTATGCGGGGTTTGCCGGATGGCGGCAGGGGGATGACACACAGGTGCAGTTGAGCCTGCCATGCCGCCCGTGCAGCGTCTATGGCAACAAGCCATGCTATCGTGGCGATATGGCGTGCATGAATGGCATCACACCCGAAATGATCTTGGAGAAGGTGGAGCTGGTGCTCGACCACAAGAATAGACGATAAACCTTATTTATTAACTTTCAAAAACAACTTGAAGATGAAGTACGTATGTGATACTTGCGGGTATGTCTACGACCCCGCTGTAGGTGATCCTGACAACGGTATTGAGCCAGGCACAGCGTTTGAGGACCTCCCCGAGGACTGGGTATGTCCCCTCTGCGGTGTGGGCAAGGAAGATTTCAGTGCCGAGTAAACCGCTCGCCCATCCATCAGAAAAGTAGAGACGTCGCATTGCGGCGTCTCCCGTTTTTTATAGCATATCATGTTTGATTCAACTTTCTGAAGCAGTTAAGAAGTCAGTAGTTAAAGAAGTTAAGCCATATGCAAAGTGGTACACCATTCTAACAACAAGGTAATGGCTTAACTTCTTGAGCCGAAAGGCCGATAACTACTTTATTTCTTTAACTTCCGAAACATGAAATTTGATTTTGCTGGTCGTGCTCGATGAGTTGGAGCAGCTTGTCCACAGCCTCTCCCTCGGGGATGTTCTTTTCCACGCAGACTTTGTTGCGGTAGAGTGAGATTTTGCCTGGCCCTGCCCCCACGTATCCGTAGTCGGCGTCGGCCATCTCGCCGGGACCGTTGACAATGCAGCCCATGATGCCGATCTTGAGGCCTTTCATGTGGCGGGTGGCCTCCTTGATGCGGGCGATGGTCGACTGCAGGTCATAGAGTGTGCGGCCGCAGCCCGGACAACTGATATACTCGGTCTTGGTGGTGCGCAGGCGCGCGGCCTGCAGGATGCCGAAGGCCGTGGAGGCCAGTTCGCCGGCTGGGATGTCACCGTCGTTCATGAGCCACAGTCCGTCGGTCAGTCCGTCGATCATCAGTGCCCCCATGTCGGCGGCGGCCTCAAGTTGCAGGTCGCCTTTCGCAGCCTTGCCGTGGGTGTATGCCTGGCAGAAGACGACGGGATTCGTCAGTCCGGCGTTCATCATCTCATGCACCAGGGCCCGTTGCTCGCCCTGCCGGTTGGCATGCCGGCTCACGCTCACCACCACCACCTCGGGGTGCACTTTCAGGCAAGCCTGGTATTCCTCCGTCGGCGTGCCATACGGCAGGACAAGGAATTTCTGGGGAGCCTCGATGCTGCCGATCCAGGGCATGGCGTTGTAAGGGAAGATGGGGCAGGTGCCAGGCGTGCCATCATAGGTCTGGAAGTCGACGATATACGACTGTCCGTCAACGGCCTCAGGCCGTTGGCTGCCCGTGTAGATATAGTCGGGCCTCAGGTCGCCCTCGAAATCCTCGTTGCCTTTGCCGTTGACGATGACAACGGGCACGTGTGTCCCACCGATATTTCGCACGGCCTTGGTGACGCGGCGCTCCGGCCGCAGGAAGTCGAAGCCGTCGAAAGCTTTGGCAGGGATCAGTGAATGTCCCTCGCGTCGTGTGATGTAGTCGACGAGATGGCGTGCCACGGGAATCTCGCACTCCGGTTCCTCGCTCAGCGACACGCGGATGGTGTCGCCGATGCCGTCGGCGAGCAGGGCGCCGATGCCCACGGCACTCTTGATGCGTCCGTCCTCGCCCTCTCCGGCCTCTGTCACGCCCAGATGCAGGGGGTAGCACATGCCTTCCTTGTCCATCTGGTCGACGAGCAGCCGCACCGAGCGCACCATCACCACCGTATTGGAGGCTTTGATGGAGATCACCACATCATTGAAGTCCTCGCGCTTGCAGATGCGCAGGAACTCCATGCAGCTCTCCACGATGCCTTCCGGTGTGTCGCCGTAGCGCGACATGATGCGGTCGGAGAGTGATCCGTGGTTGACGCCGATGCGCAGGGCGGTATGGTTCTCGCGGCAGATCTGGAGCAGTGGGAGCAGCCGGTCTTCCACCTTCCGCAACTCCTCCGCATATTCCTCGTCAGTGTATTCCAGGTGCTTGAACGTGCGTGCCGGGTCGACATAGTTGCCGGGGTTGATGCGCACTTTCTCGCAGTAGCGGGCAGCCACCTCGGCCACCCGGGCATTGAAGTGCACGTCGGCCACCAGTGGTGTGGTGAGGCCCTCGCTGCGGAGCCCGGCGTTGATCTGGCGCATGTTCTCGGCCTCACGGGTGCCCTGTGTGGTGAATCTCACGTATCATACTCTGGCGTCGTAGATGCGTCGCTCCTGTGTTACTCAATCTTCTCCGTCGTTTGTCGAGC
>ODAI011620939.1_pt1 | contig 13571 bp, 13 predicted proteins | sample 1539321 | NCBI WGS metagenome assembly ODAI01 (sample SAMN02144231, study PRJEB22623) | gut metagenome | biome: sheep rumen | host: Ovis aries | place: New Zealand
CAAGTCCGAGATAATCCTTTGCAACCTGAACAAGGCTTCTTCTGGTAATGGAAGGAAGTATGCTGTTTGACTTGGGAGTTACAACCTTACCGTCCTTTGTTACAAAGAGGAAGTTTGCACCGCCGGTCTCCTCAACCTTTGTCCTTGTTGCGGAATCAAGATACATATTCTCGGCAAATCCCTCTTCATGAGCTGTAACAATTGCATGAAGGCTCATTGCGTAGTTAAGTCCTGCTTTGATATTACCTGTTCCGTGAGGTGCCGCACGGTCGAAATCTGAAACCTTGATGACGATGGGCTTTGCACCGCCCTTAAAATAAGGACCAACGGGAGTTACAAGGATCCTGAACTGATATTCATCCGCAGGCTTTACACCGATAACGGGATTGGTTCCGAAGATATAAGGTCTGACATAAAGGGTTGCACCGCTTCCGTAAGGGGGAACAAATGCGGCATTTGCCTTAACGGTCTTTTCAACCGCTTCAATGAATCTGCCTTCGGGAAGAACAGGAATCTCAAGTCTTGCTGCAGACTGATTGATACGCTCTGCATTGAGATCGGGGCGGAATGTAACGATCCTTCCGTCCTCGGTGGTGTATGCCTTAAGACCTTCAAATACCGTCTGGGCATACTGAAGGACACCGGCGCACTCATTAAGCACGACCTTATCATCAGTGGTTATCTCACCGTCATCCCATTTTCCATCCTTGAAATTGGAAACATAACGATAATCGGTCCTGATGTATCCAAAACCTAAATTTCCCCAGTCAATATCTTTCTTTTCCATATCCGTTTTGCCTTCTTTCTTAAAATTAAAAAACTACGTAATATTTTATCACAACGCCTATTTTGGTACAATATTTGTATATTATTCCAATATATGCCCTACATGGCGCGTTTCAAAGAACATCTCTTTTTTCACGATAACTATGATGGCTGTTGCAATAAAGACGACGATGGTTTCCACACATTTTGTCTCCGGTGTCATGGCGATCTTTTCCTGCATAAAATTCACAAACAGATGGAATATGATACATGCAAGAATGGAACGGTCGCTTGCAAGATAAACCCAGGTGATGATAAAGCCCATGGGTATCGCACTTACAAAGAAATTGACAACAAATAGCGGATTTTCCATTAATCCGGCCTGGTACGTTCCTTTGATGAAAAGAAGCGGGAAATGCCAGAAAGACCAGATCGCGCCGAATATTAATGACTCGTAAAACCAGTTCATGTAATTGCCTATTGAGTCTTCGCAATATCCCTTCCAGCCAATCTCTTCTAAAACCGAAGCAATGATTATCGTAACAAGCGCGCTTGCAACGCCGACTCCGGTAAAATTAAAATCTGCGGAAAAAGCAAACTGATCAAGGGACTGCCCAAAGGCAAGAGATAAAAGTATCGAAAAAACAACTATCAGTGCAAACACTGCAACGGACCGGATGACATTGAGCCACCTGACTTTGTAAAATCCGAAGATCTTATCTTTCAGGTCTTTTTTCAGAGCATCCGACCCCGAGCATAATATAAAAACCGTTGATACGACAGCCGGGGATATGAGTCCAAACAACATGAGTATCATGGAGATATTTTCAGGCAGAAAAACAGCCGGTATCCAGAATATCCAGGTAAAAATATAAGCCATCGCAAAATAAAGAACCGGTCTGTATCTGTATCTTTTATTTTCAGTCGTATTTTCATTCATGATTTTTCTCCTTTTAAAATCACCTGATCTCAAAAATCATTAAATTTCATATTCGCTTCCGCTTTCAAGAGCTCTGATCTTTTTTGAAAAAAGAAAGCAAAAGGAAGAGACTATAAGAAGAACTCCTGACACAGCTATGACCTTTGCCGCTCCTCTTCCGACACCGATATCAAAGACCTTTCCAAGTCTGTCTGCAAAAAATCCGGAAAGTGCATAAGAGGGTATATACCCCAGCTGGGATATCAGCCCTATAAAGCCCCAAACCCTTCCCTGAAGCTCAGAAGGAATATTGGTCCTTGCAAGATAGTCCAGGCACGAATTGGCAGGGGGAAGCATTGCAAAAAACAAAAAACCGGATATACATATGACCGCAATATTTTCCGTAAGCGAAAAGATGATCATAAAAACGCCGGCCAGCATGAGAGAATAAGAAAGCACCCTGCTGTGTCCTTTTTTTATGCCTGCAATTCCTGTGATCAAAGAAGTGACCAGCATTCCCATGGCGCATACGGTTTCGGTCACACCAAGCATCCTTGCATCAGTAAACGATAAGACGACAGGCTCTGACAGAACCTGTATGACACCGATGAACATAGATATAAGCGATGCCGTTATCATCAAAAGAAAAACTCCTTTTCTTGAATACACACTTCTCCAGCCTTCCGACAGATAAGAAAAAAAGCCCTGCCTTTCGGAAACAGCTGACGAAACAATGCTTCTTTTTACAAATGCAGTTGTAAAAAGAGTGATAAAAAAAGTACAGATATCGGCAGCCAAAAGGATCTTAATATCAAAGGCGCCAAGCAGGAGCCCCGCGATAATGGGGGAAACAAGATATCTGGCGCTTCCCGCAAGAGAAACAAGTCCGCTTGCTTTGGTAAATTCCTCCTCTGTCAGCATATCCGTAACAGTCGCCCTGTATGAGGGTTCCAAAAGCGATGAAAAAACAGAGCTTATAAGAACTCCGATGCAGATCTGAAAAACAGATACATCCCCTTTCATCATCATGATCAGGATATATAAAACGCCTATTGCAGAAAGCCCGTCTCCCAGCATCATCAGCACTCTTCTGTCATACATATCCGCAAGGACTCCCGCAGGAACGGAAAGAATAAGCGTCGGAAGAAATCCCAGCAAAGTGACAAGTGCCATCTGCATGGCGCTTCCCGTCCTGTTAAAAATATATACTCCGAGTCCGAAGCTTGTAAGCCCTCCTCCTATCTGGGAAATAAGATCTCCTGACCAGAGGATCAGAAATTTTGAATAACCCGCTTTTTTATTCATAATGTCCTCCCGTAAAATTTAGACCGTCAGTCTGTCGGTTAATATTTCTTTTTAAAGGAAACCTGCATTCTTTGGATAAAAAAGAATCCGGTTTCCTTTTATCTGAAAAGTTTTCTCATTGCTTTCTGAAGACTGCCTTCCTTTGCTCCAAGAAGCTTTTCTGCATTGCCCAGAAAGGCTTTAATCCTCATTTCCTGTCTTTTTGCATCCGTATCATAATCATCATCGAAGGCAACAGAGGAATAAACGATTAGCATTTCCGTTGTCTGCTCGGGATACACGGTTGTAAAAATCCCTTCCTTTATGCCCTCTTTCACAAGCCCTGTGATGACCGGTAATATCCCTTCGATAAGGTTTGTTTGCATCTTCTGATGCATCAAAGCGTTCTGCGGACGGTGTACCTGATCTATGATCTCATCTCCTATAGCCGAATCAACCTTAAGAGCGGATATCGCCATGACGACTCTTTCTATTACCGGAACGGATGTATCGGATGCGATCTTTTTTGCCCTGCCAATCAGAGTATCATTGATCCTTTCTATCATGGCATTGAGGATATCTTCCTTGGACTTAAAATGATAATACAGTGTCCCTCTTGCTATCCCCACTTTGTCGAGGATATCTCCGGTGCTGGTCTTATCATAACCCTTGGTTACAAAGAGTTCCTCCGCAGCATCAAGTATCTCGTTTTTTCTTTCCTCTGCTTCTTTAACTATTCTCACGTAAATGTTCCCGAAAAACCATGATCAAAAGTACCGTACAGGCAGGACTGTTTTTCCTGAAGGGATTATATTTTTGCAACCGACAGGCTGTCGGTTTATACTTCGATAATAAACCTATATCCCCGGTATGTCAAGAGCAGGTTAAAATCTTACAGCATGATTGTCATTGCCTGTCGAAATAGTCTTTTCCGCTGCTTGGTTTGAAATACGTCCTTATATATCCGTCAACGGAAAGTACGACGAATTCGTTGGTGGATTCCCGGTAATATACACCGTCTCCGTCTTCCTGCTCTGTCTTGAACAGTGATGATGAATCAGATATTACAGATGATGCCGCAGCTTCATAAGCCTTCGCATCCGCAAACCCCATTTCCCTGCCATGCTTTTCATAATGCTCATTTAAAAGCTGTTCATTTCTGAAATGGTAGGCCACGACAGATGCTGCGGCTTCCTCATAGGATGAATATCCTTCAGGCACGCCTTCTTCTATCGCATCATTCATCTTAAGATTTGATACGGACGTAACAACAACCCATATAATAAGAACTATAGCGGAAGCTATCAGATATTTTTTGCTCTTCATATATCCTCTCCTGCATTCATTAATAATTAAAAAAAACGAGTCAGAAGAAGCCTGCTCCTGACTCATTCATATCAAGATCATTTTCTTTTGTAAGTAACAAAACGGTATGTCACTTCAGGGGATGTCTGAACTTCGGAGGAATCTGCGATCTCCCATTCTTCATCCTCATCAAGGTCGTGAAAATAGGTATCCGCCTCATATTCACCGCCTATCCTTGTAACAATTGCTTTGTCGCAATAAGGAAGAAGCTGGTCATAGACCGTCCCTCCGCCTATCACAAAGATCTCATCGTCAAGACCTTTTACGATATCAAGTAGTTCCTCCACGCTGTGTGCCACATCGGCACCGTCAACAGTGTAATCTTTATCCCGGCTCATGATGATATTTCTTCTGTTCTTAAGAGGAAGACCTCCGGGAAAAGTTGCAAGGGTCTTTCTGCCGAGGATCACAGTATGTCCTGTGGTAAGTTCCTTGAAATTTTTAAGATCCTCTTTGATCCTTACAAGGAGTTCATTTTTATTTCCTATGGCCCAGTTTTTGTCGGCCGCAACGATTATGGTCATCATAAACATTTCTCAAAAATAAATATGTAAAAAAAATACAGGTCTGTCCCTCGTACGTATTAAGGCTTCACTCAGATCGCAATGGGGATATTCTTTATCTGTTCATGATGCCTGTAATCCGTCAGAGACACATCATCTGCCGTGAATTTATAAAAATCATGCACATCCGGATTAAGCTTAAACTCCGGCGCAGGAAGCGGATCTCTTTTGAGCATCTCCTCGATCAAAGGAATGTGCCTGTCATAAATATGGCAGTCTGCAATGACGTGCACAAGTTCACCGACATTCATGTCACAGACCTGGGCAAGCATATGTACGAGCACCGCATACTGAACAATATTCCAGTTATTTGCGGCAAGCATATCCTGGGAGCGCTGGTTTAAGATGGCATTAAGAGTCAGCTTATCTTCACCCTTTTTTTGCGTGACATTAAATGTCATGGAATAAGCACAAGGGTAAAGGTTCATTTCATGAAGATCCTGGAAAACATAAATATTAGTCAGGATACGCCTGGAAAAGGGATTGTTCTTAAGATCATAGATCACCCTGTCCACCATATCCATCTTTCCTTCAGGGTATTCATGCTTAACGCCCATCTGATACCCGTAAGCTTTTCCGATGGAACCGGATTCATCTGCCCATTCATCCCAGATATGGGAATGAAGATCACTGATATTATTGCTCTTTCTCTGCCAGATCCAGAGCATCTCATCTGTTGCGGATTTGAGCGCGGTACGTCTGAGAGTCATGATGGGAAATTCTTTGGACAGATCATATCTGTTAACAACTCCGAACTTCTTGATGGTGTAAGCAGGAGTTCCGTCTTCCCATTTAGGCCTTACCTTCTGGCCTTCCGTGGTAGTCCCGTTTTCCAGAATATCACGGCATGTCTCTATAAATACCTCATCAGCATAACTCATAATAAAGAATCCTTTACTTTCTGTCATCATATTTATCGCAGAGAGATGTGATCTGATCTGCGAATCTTGCGATCTCCTTATTAGGCGCACCTTCCATATTCTTGATGATCGCCATAAGCCTCTGGCCTGCTGCAACAAGGCGGGCAAATACACCGGATGCGATCTTCCCGGCTGGGGTCTTCTTCTCTTTTTTGACGGGCGGTGCCTCATACGTGAATCTTCCGGCAGCAAGATCGAACTCCGATCCGCTGTAGGGAGCAACTGCCCTCTGACCGTATTCTATCTTAAGGGTCTCGGCAAAAGAGGTTGCAACCTGGTCTTCACCGTGTACGATAAATACTTTCTTCGGCTTTTCCTCGAACTGCGATATCCACCAGATGAGACCGGATTTTCCGGCATGTCCGGAAAGCGAACGTATCTGCTTTATCTGGGCTCTTACCTCGATCTCTTCACCAAAAAGCTTGACGGTCTGTGCGCCTTCGACTATGGCACGTCCGAGAGTTCCGTTTGCCTGATATCCCACAAAAAGAATGGTACACTCAGGTCTCCAGAGATTGTGCTTTAAATGGTGTCTGATACGTCCCGCTTCACACATTCCGGATGCGGAGATGATAACCTTGGGCTCTTCTATGAAGTTGATCTCTCGTGACTCTTCACTTGTGATGGCAAGCTTGAGTCCTGCAAATGAAATGGGATTGATGCCCTGCTTAACAAGTTCCATGGCATCCTCATCAAAACAGTCCATACGGTTTGCGGTGAAGATCTCTGTTGCATCAACTGCAAGAGGGGAATCCACATATACGGAAAAATTATCGTGGCCCTTTATGCGTCTTGCAACTTTTATCCTTCTGAGGAAATAGAGAAGCTCCTGTGTACGGCCAACCGCAAATGAAGGAATGACAACATTTCCACCACGGTCAAAGGTCTCCTGGATAATATCACCTAAAACAGTCTCGAAATCCTCATCAAGCTTCGGATGATCCCTGTCGCCGTATGTGGATTCCATGATGACATAATCGGCTTCTTTGGTAGGAATGGGATCCCTTATGATGGGCTGATTGGTGTTTCCGATATCTCCGGAAAAACACAGTTTCTTCCGGTTGCCGTCCTCATCTATCCAGACTTCAATTGATGCGGAACCGAGCAGATGACCGATATCGGTAAAACGTATCTTTATTCCTTCGCATACATCGACTTCGGTATCATAATGGCAGGAAACAAGCCTTCTGATGGCACCCTCTGCATCTTCCATATCATAAAGAGGCTCAACTTCGGGTGCATCCTTGGTACGGCGGTTCTTCCTGTTTTTATACTCAGCTTCCATAAGCTGTATGTGAGCGCAGTCACGAAGCATTATCGAACAAAGATCACAGGTTGCATCCGTTGCAAATATCTGTCCCCTGAATCCTCTTGCATACAAAAGAGGTAAAAGACCCGAGTGGTCAACATGGGCATGAGTCAGAAAAACATAATCTATCTGTGACTCGGGAACGGGAAGAGGAACATTTTCAAAGGTATCGATCCCCTGTTCCATTCCGTAATCAACCAGAATGTTTTTGCCGCAGGCTTCAAGAAAATGACAGCTTCCGGTAACTTCATGAGTCGCACCGACAAATATCAGTTTCATAACTACCTCCGTTCTGACTGCTTTAGCAGTCATTTATTCACTGAGCGAAAGCTCTGCTTTCGCATGGCCTCCGTTCCGGCCGCTTTAGCGGCCATTAATCAGATTTAATCTGTAACTCCGGCATCTTCAAGGGTTCTGGGCTCCTGTCTTGGAACATCGGCAAGATACCATGTGCCATTCTGTTTGATGAAGATCCAGACGGCATCAGATCCCTCGTTTTTAGTCTGGTAAGCTGTGGAATTAAACTTGACCACAAGATCGAACTTAATATCGGCAGATACACAGTTGTCGCAGTATGTTACAAAATTATCCGCACTGACATTGTAATAATTATAGGAGGTGATATGTGATGTGGGATAGAACATTGTCATTGCGGTGCTGAGTGATGATCTGTACTCGGAACCGGGAAGCAGGTAATTATATACACCGCCTGAATTGACGCCTATGAAATGCTTTCCGTAAGCATCAACGATGGTGGGGATCATGGCATTGATCTCAGCCACGGTGGAGGCATCCGTCTGAAGAGGTGCGGTATATTCAAAACCATCCTGATTAAGAGTAACAGGGGTTCCGTCTGCAAGTGTTGCACTTACAACAGGATCGTTCCAAAGGCCTGTTACCTGGTATGTCGTAAATGTGGGAACATGATCCATATAATCCGTAACATTTGCAATGAGGTCTATTCCCTTGACAACGGGATTTCCGTTTTCATCCTTCATCACATTCTCATTTGTAAGAGTCCTTCCGGATACATTCACAACAAAATCCGAAGGGACCGTTATGCTATATACATCGGTGGACATGCAGTATTCATCGGGATAGAACTTATCACATCCCCAGATATCCATGTCATAATCGTTTTGACCTGTGACCTTAAGAGTCACATCCGTAACAGGTTCTCCCCCGGCACTGATGACATAGCGGGGTACCTCAGCAGATGAAGCGGGGGATTCCTCAATGGTTATCTCCTTACCGCGTATCATATCTCTTATATGGGCTTCGTAATCAAAAATATTATAAAATGTTGAGTCCGTCACAAGATTGTCCGCACTCATGACAGTCTCTATGGTTCCCGTCTTGAAAGCATCCATAACCTCGGTGATGCCGTTGGAAGGAAGTGCGCTTTCATAAGCAACAAGATATCCCTTGAACCAGCGCAGGAAAAATATGATTCCTATGCATCCCACAAGGAAATAGATCAAAAGACCTATTCCAAAAAAACTTTTCTTTTTAGTACCACGTTTGGACATCATTAATTCCTCTGCTTATATCCGCCACGGCGGATTTATTCATCATTTTCCGTTCATAAGTTCAAGCGCATCATAGGAGGTATTATCAGGAGTACTCCTTACAAGAAAAGCCGTAGGGCATCTTCTTGGTCCTGTAGGGGAGTAAGGGTTATTGACCGTGATCCCGTTATACTCCATCTGGGTTGATGTTCCTCCGTCAAGACATGCGGCATTTATCGCACCGTAATCCTGCATAATGTCGATCATTTCCTTAAAGGTTGCGCCAAGGCTTGATGCCTGACGTCCGTCAATGGCGCACATAAGGATCGCACCGTCCGCACGCTGTCCTATGGCTGTACGGGGATTTTTTCCTCCTCCGTATACATCCACACTGGGCACCTCAAGAGGCTCGCCGTCAATGATCAGGAAAGGTCCTGTCTCATGCTTTACATGGACCGCATCCCTTACATTAAGATCAAGAGCCTGTTTTACCGAATATCCTTTTAACAGGATGAGCTTGTTATCATTGGTAAGGCAGACGAGATTCCATTTTCCGATATCATTGTTTTCATATACGGGCTTGCCCTCGGTAATGACACCTCCCACAGGGCATGCGGTATAGCTGTAGGAACCCATATCGATGAACTCACCGCCGTTTACGCCTGCGATGGCATCATATCTTGTACAGAATTTTTTGACCACGTCTCCGTCGCTTTCCCTGAACTGTTCAACGGTTCCCACAAAAACGGTTGAAGGGTCCTGAATGACCATCATATATCCGTGATATGTTCCGCCATTGATCTCTTCGATGGTAATGGGCAGAGTTTCCTCGCCGCTTTCGGGAGCATCACTGATCTGTATAAGGTCCGTATTGGAAGCGGTTCCGTCCTCGGCTTCAGGCATGATATTCTCGGAAATGATACGGTCAAACTGTTCATCTCCAAGGAAAAGTCTGGGAAGCCATTTTAATGCGGATGTCTCATATGCAAACATCGCAAACTGGCTCCTGAAGGCCGGGCTTGGTCCGTGAAGAGCAAGGAAACAGGTTCCGAGCAAAAGGATCAGTACAAGTAAAAGTGTAACTCCGATAACTGCAAGCGTTCTCAGGAAAACCTTCAGAACGATCTTTACGACTCCGGATCCGGAGCCTCTCATTTTTTTATTGCGCAATGACATTTGTTATTACCTTTCTGCGTATATCACCGGGCTTTTAAGCCTTGATTATCATTTTTTAAATACCCAGTTTCTCTGGATCTTAAAACTTATGAAAAACAGTACGGTATCCACTACTGCTTTTATCAGGGTCTTGAGCCAGTCACTCTCCGCACGGAAAACAGTTGTAAAAAGAGCAACAAGTGCAAGGGATGCAAGAAGCTGGCATACAGCAAGGACCGCATATTTCAAAGCGCTTTTTCCCGTATCACCGTCATGGGAAAAAACAGCTTTTTTATTGATGATAAAATTGCATACTGCCGAGATGATCCTGGCAAGAGTTCCTGCAACGGTGGAACGAAGTGCCGCATCTAAAAGCTTTGGTATAAATGCAAGGATCACTCTGAATGCAGCAAGGTCTATTATACACGAAATAACAGAGCTTGCAGCGAACTTAAGGATCACACCGTATATCCTTGCAGAATCCCTAAGGGGATGGAAATGTGAAGTCTGGTTATCATCGATATAAACCGTCTCTATGGAAACTTCAGCATATGGGATCCTGTCGGTACCTATCCTGAGAAGCTGATTGGTCTCATATTCGTATCTGTCCCCTTCAACTTTCGTCATATACTCCAAAAGATCAAAGGGAACGGCACGAAGTCCGGTCTGAGTGTCTGATACCTTTATCCCGCAAACATACTTGAACACGTTCCTTGTGATCACATTTCCGAGTCTGCTTCTTAAGGGAACCTGGGGAAGTGAAAAATCCCTGCATCCTATGACAAAACATTTTCCGGAGATCATCTTATCGATACATTTTGCCGCATCTTCGGGAGTGTGCTGTCCGTCTCCGTCAACCGTGACAACACCTAAGGAATCCTTCCTCTCCTTAAGGACATATTCAAACGCGGTCTTCATGGCACGTCCTTTTCCCTTGTTTATATCATGGGTAAGGACCGTAATGTTGTCCGGATACTTTTCTTTTATCTTTTCGAATTCTTTACGGCAGGTTTCATTTGAACCGTCATCTACAAGGATAACGTCGGTAAAACCCTTCTCTATCATTCCGGCTGCTGTCCCCATAAGTTTTTCATCCGGATTAAGCGACGGAATGATCACCTGAACATTGTTGTACATATTTCCCCCTGCCTGCATACTGCACAGGCATTTATTCATGACTTAAAAGCTTTTCTTTCACAGCGCAAGTATATGTGATAATATATTTAATACATTTCAAAATTAAGTACACGAAAGGAATGAAATTTACTATGGACTCATTTTTATCAATGCCCTGGGACGGAGCGTTCCTCATCTGGATTCAGGAGAATTTAAGGAGTGATCTTCTTACCCCTGTAATGACTTTCATCACCCGTCTCGGAGATAAGGGAATATTCTGGATAATCACTGCGATCATACTTCTCTTTTTCAGAAAGACCCGTTCTCTCGGAATAATGGCCTTCATGGCTCTCATGCTTTCGGTTCTCATAAACAACGTGATGATCAAGCCCTCGGTTGCAAGGATCCGTCCTTATGAAGTCATTGACGGATTAAAGCTCCTTATCGAAAAACAGCATGATCCTTCATTTCCATCAGGCCACTCCGGAGCTTCATTTGCGGCAGCCGTTGTTTACATGAGAAAAGGTCCCAAAAAGCTTGGCATTCCCTCAATCATCATTGCTTTCCTTATCGCGTTTTCAAGGCTCTATGTCGGTGTACACTATCCTACCGACGTTATATGCGGTATCATTACGGGTACATGCTGTGCTGTGATCTCCATAATGATCTGGAAGATCGTTTCCGAAAAGCTTCCCGAAAAAACCGCTTATCTTTTAGGCGCAAACAATACTAAAAAAGACGAAAACACTATTGCATAAATTTTTTTTAAATACTGTTGACAAAGAACAATCTTTTTAGTATATTAACTTTTGTCGTGCAAACGACAATGCGACAGTAGCTTAGTTGGTAAAGCGCCACCTTGCCAAGGTGGAGACCGCGGGTTCGAGCCCCGTCTGTCGCTTTTCTCATGTCCGGATTTTCCGGGCTTTTTTTATGCCGGTCAATAGGTTACTCCGGTGAGATCCACTCCCATAAGTGAAGCTTTGGCTTCATACTGGCTCTTTAACTCTTCGTACTTATCGGCATATCTTATTCTGTAAAGCCTTATCAGCGCATCGTTGATCCTCTCCTCGGAAACAACTCCGCTTCCGACAGCCTGTAAGATTCCCTCAGCAGCAGCCTTGGGATCCGAAGGACAGCAGATAACGTCACATCCTGCCTTAAGTGCCATTACAGCACTGTCGCCTGAAGTGTAATACGCCGTGATGGCAGCATCATTCAAAGGTCCGCTTATGATGACTCCCTCATATTTGAGCTCATCTCTCAAAACGCCGGTAACAGTCTTCTCGGAAAGAGAAGAAGGAAGCATGTCGGAATCTATGGAAGGATAGATGACATTACTCATCTGGATCATTCCCGCTCCTGCATTTATTGCAGAAAGCCATACCTGGAATTCCTGACTCCTGAAATCATCAAGGGATCTGTCACAGGAAGCTCTTCCGGCCGCGGGGTTTGCAGAAGATGCGGCAAGTGAAGGAAATGATTTATATGCCGCTATAACTCCACCCTCCGACAGTCCGTCTGCCATACCCGTAACATAGGGAGTTATGACGGATGCATCATTGCCATAGGTGGTATTACTCTGAGTTCCCCCGGGCACAACATCAAGGTCGCAGACAGGTGCAAAATCAACGCTTATTCCTGCACTGCTAAGACCTGTACCGATGGCGTTTCCCACGGAATGTATTGATTCTACGCTTGCGGTTGCGGCTGCATCCTTGGGGGACATGGCACCGTTTATAAGTCCGCATCCCACAAGACCGGACTCATTAAGTCCTGTCTCCGAAGTACAGAAAAAGATGGGGTACTTTGCAAGTGAGGGAGTCTTTTCCAGCATCTGAACAAACTGCTCAGAACTGTTCACATTTCTTGCAGAATAGATGATCCCTCCGGGACAGAATTCTTCAAGAGCCCTGGCAGTTCCGTCCCCCGCTACCAAAACCCTGTCAACACCCGTAAGGGATTCCGGAGTAACGAACATGATACCCTGAATCTTTTCTTCAAGAGTCATGGGATCAATGGTAAGATGTATCGCTTCATCAAGCTGTTCTATAGGAGTCTGGCCGAGATCTTCAACAGTATAAACAGGCTCTTCGACCACAGCCGTCTCTTCCGTGACTGCTGCAGCCTCTTCTTCGATGCGCTGCTGCTCGAGAAGTGCCTCAGCCTCAGCTGCTGCCTTCTTCTCACCCGATACCTTTATGATCTTTCTTACGCCGAAAAATATACCGAGGCCGATAACAAGGACAAAGGCCACAAGAACCGCATATGCAAGAACCTGCTGACGGATCCTTCTCTTTCTTCTGGCTTCACGTCTGAGCCTCTCGCTCTCGGTCTGTGCCTTGAGGTTATTCCTGTTTACCTTATACTTTTTATCTTCATCGTGAGTGATGACTTTTATCTTATCGTCATTCTTATCTTCAGAAGACTCTTTTGTCTCTTCAGACGGGCTTTCTTCATCTGCATCAGATTCCTCTGCGCCTGCGTTTTCCGCACCTGACGCCTTGTTTTCGGAGACTGTATCACCCGAAGCCATGTCATCCGAAGATACGTCATCTGAAGTCGCGTCATCTGAAGACACGTCATCTGAAGACACGTCATCTGAAGACATGTCATCTGAAGACACGTCATCTGAAGGCGCGTCATCTGAAGACACGTCATCTCAAG
>ODAI014559396.1_pt1 | contig 13569 bp, 17 predicted proteins | sample 1539321 | NCBI WGS metagenome assembly ODAI01 (sample SAMN02144231, study PRJEB22623) | gut metagenome | biome: sheep rumen | host: Ovis aries | place: New Zealand
CGCTCCGTTCCATCGGCCGTTTCCCATATGATTGCAGTCGGAATGATATTTCCTTCTTTTGTCCATCGCACTTCTACATCCAAATATCTTTTGTACATCTCACTCTTCCAATGTATATCTTTCTAGCTTGTTCAAAGCTCACTCAAAATATCGTGCATGTCTTCCAACTGAGCCGGCGTCATTTCCAAAATCTGTTTCTTACTGATCCGCTTTGGCGGGTGTTTCAGATAGTACTTCCGCAAGGTATCAATATGTTCTGCGTATGTCAGTTCTTTGCCATGCTTATCTATAAATCTGATTTGGGCAAAATCACCTACCGTGCCGCAAAGCGGACATTCGGCAGGTTTACGATCGGCTTCAAATTTTTTCCAGCATTCATAACATTGAAAGATCATAGCTATCTCCGTTCTCCATCCATGACTGCTCTGCAATGAGGGCAGCGTTCCTTCTCGGAAGCCACGACAAAACCACACCGGCTGCAGGAACACTCCGCTAAAGTAAAATATCCGGAAACAGACCGATCATCTTTTATCTTTGTATGAATCCAATATCCATGCTTTCCTGAATTATCTTTTCGCTCAGACATTTTCAGCCGACCTATCCCAAGTTCTTTTATAGTTCTTATTTTATCATTCCCCTGGCCTTACTTTCTGAAGACAATAGAGGCCTTACGCCCATTTGGATTAATATCTTCCTTTATTGCAGTATCCTGCTCCGGCACATTCTTAATCCGCCGATAATTTTTTTTAAGTCAAAATACGGTACTGGTCTCAGATCCTGTGGTGTCTCTACATTCCCTTTTGCCATATTCTTATAGAAACAATAATCTTTATATCCTTTAAGCCTGGTCAAGATTGGATTCTTCCTCATCTGCAACACTACCGCCTCCCCCATCGACAAACTCTGGAGGCGTTCCGGAGAAATGACAGGCTTTTCTTCGTAATGCTTCAATTCCTTATTCCAGACGAGCCGCTTGCCGGCCTTCTCAGATACCGTTTTGAGCGTGTCATTATCTCCGCCAATCAGATAAACGAAGTTCTGCATATTGTTCATAATCGTATGTGCTACTTCCCTGCCATAACGACGTTCCAACTGCGAGGTATCCTGGACTGCCATTGTCAGGCGAAATCCGGCGGAAGCACCAAAGCTAACCATATTATCAATACTCTTTAATGCCGGCATAATTCCCGCTTCATCGAAAATGCAGTTGACCGGATACGGCATCCGACCGTTATGTTCCCTTGCAACAGCCATTGATTCCTGATACATCTGTTCGATGAACATTGTGACGAACGGATAATAAGTATTCTTATCTCCATGGACAATGATGAATACCGCGGTCTTCTCCCGGGAAATATTTTTCAGGTCAAATGTTGACCTGGAGGTCATCCGCATGACAGATTCACTCATTGTCATCAACCCGCTCTTATCGGAGAATACCGCATCTATTGATCCTTTGGTCGGACCGGGACTCGTCACATACTGGCTGAGATCCAGAACAGAATGGTCGGTCGCCGAACGATTCTTCTTCAGATACTGACTCAGTACAGTTTCCCCGTTCTTTCCGACCGGTTCTGCACCGGCAAGGCTGACTTGTTTGATTGATTTGAAATGTATCATCTCATCCGGCAGCGGAATGAGTTCTCCCGTCATCGGATCCAATACACGTTCTTCCAAAATGAGATTGGCATATCCGACGATCAAAGCGCCCGCCTGACTGTTGAAGAAACGACCATTGGAAACTGTCCTTACGCTCGCGTCTCAGATCGCCGGTTCCGTCGTCAAACTTGTAAACATAAATCAGTCCGTAGCGCTTGGCCATTTCCCGGTGGAAAGAGACACGAGATCAATGCAGCCCCATGGGGTATACTCCTTTTTACCCCCAAGCATTCCAGAAAACCTCTAGGTTTTCGAGGTACGAGTTATTTGGCGTTTACGGCGGAGTTACAATTCTCCGCTCTTTGTCTGTATTTTGTCCTAATCGACTCCGTGTGATCTAGATGTACATTTCGATTTTTTCGGTTACTGTGCGGCTAAGCACAAATCGCTCCGGTAAATAAGCGCAAATTGCTTTGATCGAAGTGCGCAAATAACTTTGATAATATTGCGCAAATCGCTCTGACAGTGTAGACTTAAAGTACAGGAAAAGAATATGGAGTACTTACATAGGACGATAGATAATCAGTTTGATACTTTAATGGATGCTTTTGGGGCCGTGCTTATTGTCGGACCTAAGGGTTGCGGCAAAACAACAACCGCCAGGCAAAAAGCAAAATCTGTAATTGAATTTCAGGATGAAGAAAAAAGAGAAAACTATCTGCTGCTCGCAGAAAACAGACCTTCACGGCTTCTTGTGGGAGAAAAACCAATACTGTTTGACGAATGGCAGGATGCGCCAAAAATATGGGGCACAATCCGAAAAGATGTAGATGATACTGGACTGACAGGGCAGTATATACTTACAGGCTCTTCATCGCAAACTGTTAATACACCGCATACCGGAACTTTAAGAATTGCCAGGCTTAAAATGTATCCGATGAGTCTCTTTGAAAGCGGCGAGTCAAATGGCAAAATTTCGCTGATTGATTTGTTTAACAATAAAGAGGTTAGCGACCAAGACTGGGAATCGGATCTATCAGTGGAAGATCTAATCTTCGCCATTTGTAGAGGCGGCTGGCCACGAGCAGTTATCAATAAAAAACTTGCGGCAAAATTAGTTGTCGCGAAAACACTGTTCAATCAAACTGTTCAAATTGATATCTCAAATGTTGACAGAGTGAAAAGAAATCCTATATGGGCTGAGGCTATTCTCCGTTCTTATGCCAGAAACATCTGCCAACTTACAGAAATGAAAAACATCTACAGAGATGCAAAAACTGAAACAAATATGGCGGAAAGCACTTTCTTTGAATATATTGAAGCACTCCAGAAACTATATATTATTGACAATGTGGACGCCTGGTGTCCTGCTATCAGATCGAAGACGGCAATCCGTTCTTCTAAGAAAAAGAATTTAATTGACCCTTCGCTTGCTGTTGCAGCACTAGGCGTTGGACCTGAGTATTTTGACAAGGATTACAAAACACTTGGATTCTTATTTGAATCACTGGTAATGAGAGATCTGAGAATATACTCATCTGAGCATGGCGGAAGAATTTCTTACTATCATGATAGGTATGGATTAGAGGCAGATGCAGTATTACATCTTGAAGATGGTAGATATGCCTTGATTGAAGTAAAGTTGGGGCAAAACGAAATCGACGAAGGTGCTAAGCACTTAATTGAAATCGAAAGGCTCATAGGAGAATATAACAAAACAGAAAAACAAGTGCCAATTCGGTTGCCTGATTTAAAAATTGTAATTACAGGTACAAAATATGGCTATATTCGACCAGATGGAGTTTACGTTGTGCCGATTGGCTGCTTAAAAGACTAGAGTAGAGGGCGGAGTTCGCGATTCTCCGCCCTATATTCTGTTTGGTTGTTATCAGATGAGCTTTGTCGCGCTATGGATGATTCTCTTGTTGATCAGTTCCAGTTGACGCTGAATATCATCGTGAGCTTGTTTGTCGATCGTACTATTCAATTGATCCTGAAGCTCAACGGCTTCTATCTGCAACTGTCACAATCATTGCAGAGTTAAATGGCGGTTAATGCGTTATATTTTGCTATTTAACGAAATGTTTCCGCTTTAACCAACAAATAACGCACATATGTGCTGCTATGGCATCGCTGAAAGTCAGAAAAATAAGTGGGATACAAAAGCAGAATTATCTATTGGCATTGATTGACTGTGCAGCCGGATCTGTTTATTGAGAGATCATCTCATGGTACCGCTCAGCTGATATACCAGCTGAGTTTTTTTCAGATGTTAGTCGTTCCAGTTCTTTGTTCTGAAGGAAGATGAAGCTTTCAAAATCATTTGCGCAAGACGCATAATCGACCGTATCCGGCTTCATAGAGTCTTCTGAGGAATATAAGGAGTGCCCGGTAATAAACGCAGAGTAAAGATCCCGCTGTACGGCGTTTCCGCCTGACTGTAGGTTTCGATTCCCATCCACGCCAAATGATCGACCGTCATAGCAATGATGGCGATCAGTTTCAGCGCGTTTCCGCTCAGACCGAAGCGGGTCCCTTCTGAACTGTTAACACTCACGCTTCCTTCTCCTTCATCCTTACAATCCGCAGTGAACCTCCCCTCCCTGCGCTTACGCTAAGAGGAAGGGGAGGTTCACTCGTCAACGATACGAACAGGATGGGAGATTTTCTCTGCAGTATGCAACCCATTGTTCACATTACCAATCCGCCAATTAATAACAAAAAGCCTGTCAACGGTATATTATCGCGGACAAGCTCTGATGATGTGTTCAGTTGCAAGGATCGTCTTACTCTTTCACATCGTCCTTTTTCATATTCAGTTGCAAACCGGCAGCCACGATTGCGGCGTCTGCCACCTCACGCACAGCCGCTTCGCCGATATGCTTGTGGAAGTAGCAGATGCGCTTGTCCGGCACAAGGAAGTCTCCATCATCAGTGATATCCTGCACCATGCATCCTCCGCAGCAGCGGGGCAGATATTCACACTCCGCGCATTCGGGGTTCTTTTTCAAAAAATCAGAAATGCGGGTCTCCACCGTGTCATGGTAATAGCCTTCCAGGGTCAGCTTGCCAAGGGGCTCCTCCAGCACGCTGGGGAATTTCGAACCGATGGCGGTGCCAGAGAAGCCCATGCACGGAGCCAGCCGGCCTTCGGGGCCGATATACATATTGTAGCGGATGCTTTCGCACATGGGGATCTTGCTCCAGTCGCTGTCAGGCTTGGCATGGTGAACAAAGCGGATCCGGTAGTCCGTCTCGCCTTTCTTGCAGGAGAAGTACCCATCCATCTCAAGATCAATCGGCATGCCATCGGCAAAGTAATCCCTAATGTAGGCCTTATAGGCTTCCCAGACCTCGTCCTCGGTCAGGGCGTACTGCTCGGTGTACTGCTTCCAGAGGCCCAGCTCCTGTGGGGCGTTCAGGCGCAGGGCGCGCACGTCCAGCTTGGCCAGATAGTTGGCGGTAGCCCGGATGCTGTCCTTGTTGCCTTTGTGGATGCACATGGCCGCCACGGTGGGGAACTCGTATTTCTGCAGCAGACGCAGGGCCGTATCCGCCTGGACTTCCGCACCTTCGATGCCTCGCAGCCAGTCATGATGGCCCAGACCGTCGAAACTGATTTGCACGGTGGGGCGCTGATGATACTTGAGCATCATTTTCAGCGTGTCTTCCGTCAGCAGAGATGCATTGGTGAACAGCGTGCCAATGTCGATACCGTAATTGGAAAGCTCCCGGACAATCTCCTCGTAGTCAGAGCGCACCAGTGGCTCGCCGCCGGTGATGTCCACACGGGTGACGCCGCAGCTGGCGATCTCGCGGATGATATGCTTGCAGTCCTCCAGCGGCAGCTGGGGATGATGCGCGTTAGGCGCGGACACCAGGCAGTGGCGGCAGCGGAAGTTGCACTTACCGGTAATGCTCCAGTGCACGGATTCCAGGTAGCGGCCTGCATACACCAGATAGCGCTGCCAGGACTGCATGGAGGGCATGGGCTGCCCGGATTCCTCCATGATGTCATGGGCAAGGAATTCTTTGACGATCTGACGGGTTTTCGGGGAGAACTCCTCCAGATTGACTTCCTCCTGCCCGTTGCAGTTCAGCAGTTCCAGAAAGGTTTCCTTATCAAAGAAATGAGGTTTTTCATGCTTGTACTTGCCATATATGGCCTGGATGGCGTAGGGGATTCTCTTCCAGCCACGGAAGGCCCAGGGTTCCTTCAGTCTGTAATACATGTCGTTTCATCCTTCTGATTATTTAATGCTTTTTCAGGGATTGCTGAACATCAGGCAGCGGTAATCTGACCAGCAGGTCACCTTGCGGTTGCCTTCGGAGGGGTTGGTATGCAGAGTCGCGCCGAAGCAGTGCCAGATCGTCAGACACCATGCGTCATGATTGTCGCCGTCCACTTTGTCTCCGAGGCCTTCGCCTGCTCCAGCTCCGCGGGATTCAGCGCCTCGGCCTTCGCCTGCTCCAGCGCGGCAATGGAAATGTCATAGCCCAGCTCCTTTGCGGCGGCCGCCATGATTTCTCCGTCGTTCTGGGCCTTGCCCTCCGCGGCGATGCCGCTGGGTGGTTTCTTCCAGCTTTTTGCGAAGCTCCTCGGCGGCTTTCATGTCGTTCTCAAGGCGTTTCAGTTCATCCAGGTTACTCATGCTGTTCCCCCTAAAGTTATTCAACATTTTATTACCTGGCTTCGGTCTTCGTCAGGCCACGCTCTTCCAGCGCCGTGTCTGCGACGATGCGTACGCCTTTCTAACCCACGCTTTTGCGGAACCAGCAGATCTGAGGGGCTGGTACCAGATAATTCCCGTTATCGCCCATGCTGTTCAGCATGCAGCCGACACAGCAGAACAGACAGCCAGTCATTTCTGCCTGGCCGCCTGCGGTGTTGTTTAATCCCAGATGGAGGTTTCGTTCACAAAAATGCAGTTGTAGTTGCTTAAGCAGGATTCCGTGTGACTTTTATCACTATACATCCTGGGGCATCCTGGGTCGTTTGGCTCATCAGGAATATCAGGGTGCCTCGTCACGGTATAGCAGCACCACATGGCAAAGCAATAGTCTTGATACTGATCCTGACCGCCGGCCACAGCGTCCAGCTCGGCAGCATCCAGTTTCTGTGTTTTCGCGCAGGCCTGCTCCAGCTCCACGAGGGAGACCTCGTAGCCCAGCTGAGCCGCGGCCTTCTGCATGACTTCGCCGTCGCTGGCCGCCCCGGTGACGCCCTTGAGCGCTTCTTCATACTTCTGCCGCAGCGATTCGTCTGCCTTGAGGGCCTCCTCCAATGCTTTGAGTCCTTTTTTTCCCATGGTTGTTTCCTTTCTCGCTCTTACGCGTTCGTTGATACAGGCAGCATGAACCTCAGTGGTGGTAGATGGAGAAGCACTGGTAGTCGGCGAAGCAGGCGTTATTGTGTCCCTCCCTGTCATGATTCAGGGGGACGAAGCAGCTATAATCCATCACACACCACTCGTCACCTTTTTTCGCTCCGCCGGCCACAGCGTCCAGCTCGGTATCGTTCAGTTCCTGTGCTTCTGCCATGGCCTGTTCCAGCCCGGCGATGCTTACATCGTAGCCCAGTTCCTTAGCGGCGGCTGCCATAACTTCGCCGTCGTTCTGGGCTTTGCCTTCTGGGGCAATGCGCTTGACTGCTTCATCCAGCTTCTTCCGCAGTTCTTCGTTGTTTTTCAGGTCGTTCTCCAAGCGTTTCAGTTCATTCAGTTTGCTCATAGCTGTTTTCCTCTTTCCTTCCTGATTCGTCTGTGCAGCATCATTGATTGACGCAGATTTACAAGGTAACAAAGGTAATCCTTCCAGCAGTTGACTTGCTTATCCTTGCTTTCCGTATGCAGGGTGATGTTGGCACAGTGCCAGACAGTCAAACACATCGCGTCGTGGCCGTACTCATCTTCCGTCTCGCTGCCATAGTTTGCTGTGCAGACGTAGTTGGTGCGGGGGCTCACAGTAATGATAATGTTTTTCCCCGCCGGTGGCCTCTGCCAGCGCCTCGAGATCCACAGGCTCCGCTTCCGCCCGGGCCTGCTCCAGCGCAGTGACGGAGATATCATAGCCAAGCTCCTTCGCGGCGGTTACCATGAACTCGCCGTCACTCTGGGCTTTGCCCTCCGCGGCGATGCGCTTGGCCGCTTCGTCCAGCTTTCCGTTGGCTTTCAGGTCGTTCTCAAGGCGCTTCAGTTCTTCATTCTGCTGCTTTTTCATCCCTCTTTTTATTCAGGGTCATAGTAGGGGATGGAAGTCAGGATGTCAATAATGTCGTCTTTTATGTTAAACAGATCGAGAACATTCCATTTACTCAAATCATATGCACAGTTCATGTTCTCGTATGTCAGTTCGGTGTTCACGAGTTTTGTCCCACAGAGAAAGCATGTATCGTACAACATATTCTGATGTAATGAACTAATGAATGTTCTTTTCAGACATTTTGGACAGACTCTTAATGTTTTGGAATACGGCGGTCTAAACATGGACCGTTTCATTTTCAGAAATCATGTGCTATGAATAATTCAGGACTAAAATGTAGTTCTGAGCCAAAAACGGGACAGTGAAACAGGAGGATTGATAATAGCGTCATATATCGCAACACACACCTTGCATTTGCCGTATTACAGTCTCCTCATTAGCTGATATGGGGAGTTACGTAGAATTCCGGCCAGTCACGAATATCCTGTTTATAGAAATGGCCACCATTCCAACGTGTTCTATCTCTTGAAACTTCCAACCAGTCATGCTTCTCGGTTCCATAATCATCATAATAATCAAGACAGAAGCTCATTATTAATAGGGTCTTTGCTTCTCTCATAACTCTGTAATAGGTACGCTTTGATATGTTACAGTTTTGGCAAACTATAGTAGCTGACTGATGGAAAAACATCTTTCCTGCCATCAATTCTCTCTGTAACTTATTTAGCGATCGATTGTAAATTTCTGTAAATGTCTTCACATGCCGATAATTCCAATCATCTTCAGAAATAATGTTAATCATCCGATCTGAAGTTACATGATTATATTCTGAAGTACATCTCAAAAATGATGTTGTATTTGAAGGATATAGAAGCCTGTTATACTTCGGCTCTACTATTGCAGTAAAGGAATCTGGATCGAAGCGCATCATTCCAGGATTTCCATAGAGTGTCAGAATATCCTTCCATAGCCCATTCAATTCCAGCAGGCGTTTATGCTTCATCCTTTCGATTGCTGTCACTTCTTCACATGTATCAATTCCTAACTCCACTTTAAGAAAGTAGAACGTACTGTTTTCAGCCATCGTATTTCCATCCTTTCTGTTTTCAGAATCATCTGTATTCAAACTGAATGAGGATTGAAATAAAAATGCTGAGATATAGTTTCAGCATTTGAAGAAAATATACTTTTGATGCTAGATGCTACATTTTGCGGCCAAATCACGTCCAATGACGTCATATAATGCATCATCTCACAAACATACAATGACGTTACATGCGTCATAAGCCCGCATTAATACACAACTTGCAGCATCTTGCTAAATCGTGACATTTTTTGCGTAGTGGTAAGCTCCACTCGAAGGAACTTCGGATTATGGTTTAAATAAGCCAAAATCCGAAGTTTTTTCGTTTCCGCGCGGACAAATAGCGGCCAGCTACTTTTCATACAGTTACGACCAATTCAGGTACATTTGAGCCCACACTCTTAGCATCATCTTTTCAGTGATTCTTTCTCTTACATTTGTTACGTGTAAGGTGAATATGTCTTCCGGCTCAGTTATGGTTGAGTGTCACTGTAAAGGTGCTGCCCTCTCCGACCGCAGATTCCACGTTGATATCTGCCTTATGAATATCCAGGATTCGTTTAACCAGGGCAAGACCAAGGCCGTTGCCCTTTGCCGCATGAGAAGTATCTCCCTGGTAGAATTTCTCAAAGATATGAGATACCGTTTCCTCACTCATCCCTGCTCCGTTATCTGAAACTGTCACGGTTGTCCGTTTTCCATCCCGCTTCAGAGAAACTCTGATTGTTCCGTTTTCCGGTGTGAATTTGACTGCATTTGAAATAAGGTTGTTCCAGACGATTTCCATCAGAGATTCATCCGCATGAATCCGTATGCCGTCATCAATCTGCGTATCGATATCAATATTCTTTTCTTCCCAGACGGATTCATAACGGAGAATACTCTGAATCAGCTGTTCACTGAGGTCATATTCTTTCACATCCGGGAAGAGCTCCTGATTCTCCAGCTTGTTAAGCCTGAGAATATTGGATATCAGCTCCGAAAGATGTCTTGAGCTTTCAGTTATGTTTATGGAATATTCCCGGATCTCTTCTTTGGAGAGATCTTCGCTCTGCAGCAGGACTGCATAATTCTGTATGGAAGAAAGAGGAGTCTTCAGCTCATGGGAAACATTGGAGATAAAATCTGTACGCAGCGTTTCGATTCCGGACAGCTCTTTTGCCATCCGGTTGAGATCCTGAATGATCAGATCAAACTCATTGAAATTTGCTTCATTTTTGTGAATCAGCGGTGTTTCTTCACTGAAGTTTCCGCTACTGATCCGTTCTGTTGTTTCCAGAATCCGATTCACCGGACGAATGATATTGAAATATTTCCAGAGTCCGTAAACGGCTGTTGCAATCATGGTGATAAACAATACATTGCCGAAGGTAATTACTGCACTCAGCCAGATATTGTTGATCTCGATATTCCAGAAGCGGAAAAACAGAATAAAGCTGGCCGTAACAACCCCTGCGATCAGCAAAAAGAATTTCATATAATCCTTCCAGGAAAAGAGACTCTGACGAACCCGGGGCTTCTGTGCGCTCATTTAATCACCGCCTTATACCCAAGCCCGTGCACGGTTTTAATCTCAAAGCTCTCACAGCCCTCGGTCTTGTTGCGGATCCGGGTCATATAGACATCTACCGTGCGGTTACCCGCATCGGACGCAGAATCCCAGAATTCATTCATCAATTGGGTGCGGGTGAATGTCTTCTTCGGGTACGATAACAACTTGAAAAGAATATCAAACTCCCTTACGGAGAGATTCAATTCTTCCTCATTGCAGTATGCAGTGTGTTCATCCACATCCATGCGAAAGTTTCCAAGCTGGATCTGCCGGGTGGAATTGATTTTCGCCCGACGCAGCAGTGCTTCGATCCGCAGCAGCAGTTCATCCAGATCGACCGGCTTTGTCATATAGTCATCAATGCCAATCCTGAAACCGCGCTGTTTGGACGGAAAGTCATCCCTTGCCGTCGCAAACAGAATCGGGATATTCGCATCTTCATGCCTGACATGTTCAGAGAATTCAAAACCGTCAATTTCAGGCATCATGATATCGCTGATAATGAGATCGAAGGTCTCTTCAAACAGCCGGTTATAGGCATCGTCTGCCGAAAGGCAGCAATCTGCCATATAACCGTTTTTCTCAAGATAGGCACAGATGCTTTTATTCAGTCTTGCATCATCATCCACAACCAGTATTCGAAACATATCTTTTACCTCATTCTCAGCATAGATATTAAACCTGAAATGTTTCAGAATTATTGTAAAATCATCTTTTATCGTAATTCATTCCATTTTCTGCCGTTGGTGCAGCCGCCGCCCGCCAGAATATCCGCACCGGCAGGAAATCCGTTCCGCTCATCCGCCGCGCAGGCAATCGCAAAGCCAGGCTCCTCCGGGATCCCATACGTTCTTCCGCCGCGTATTTCAGCATGGCTCCGCCTTCTTTTTCTTCGAGCTTTCCCATGTCGGCAGCGATCAGACCCGTATGCCCTTTGGACCATATTCAAATGCGCACTTTTCCGCATGCCATACCGCAGAGTTCCTGGAATATGCATAGGCAAGTTCTGCCGCATGAATGATATTGCGCACGGTGCCCTTTGAAGAGGCAAACTCCGCAGGTTTTCTCACCCTGCCCGATCACCGGTATCACAGGCAAAGACATATGCCTCCTGCCCGTTTTCTTCCAGCTGTTTTATGCATTCTCAGGTTTTGACAGGGTTCGCCCGGAAACGACAATACTCTTTTCTTTCGGCATGTTTTGGGCAGCAGCAAGCCCCATCCCGCTACCGGTTAGCACACAGACTTCTTACATGATTTGCGCTCCTTAGTGGACATGCGCTGCCTTCAGAGACTGAATATTGTCAAGGGATGCGATCTTTCCTGTTTCTTTCAGCCAGACGATCTCATCATGAATGGTTTCCTTATAGGAGCGAACGGTATAACCGAGTTCTTTCTTTGCCTTTTCAGAACTGTAGGTATTGTTTCTTGCGAGGTTGTAGACAGAGAATCTTGTCATCAGGGGCTTTGTGCCGGTACGCTTTCCCTTCGCCTCCATCATTGATCCCATGATATTGGCCAACCAGATCGGAAGGAACGTGCCGATCTTACGGCAGCCGCTTTCCTCACATACCATATGGGCAAAATCACGGAAGGTTACCTCTTCATTGGCAAGGATATAGCACTCCCCACTTCTTCCTTTATCCGCTGCCGCAATCAGGCCTGCCGCAAGATCTCTTACATCACAGAGATTGAAGGAGCCGTCAATTCCTGCCGGCATTTCACCGTTGATGATTTTGATCAGCGTTCCGGTCGTTTCGCCGACCGCAAAATCTTCCGGACCCATGATTCCGCTCGGATGAACGACACAGGCATTGAGACCCTGATACTTTACCGCATCGAGTACTGCCTGCGTTGCCATTGCCTTTGACTGGCTGTAACATCCCTGTACGGACATATCATCGAACTGATCCACTTCTGTGATTACTTTCCCTTTGGGAAGCTCGGGAATTGCCCCCGTGCTGCTGCAGTAGACAAGTTTGGATACATGATGTCTGTGACAGAGATCAATGATATTCTTCGTACCGGTTACATTGACATCCATCACTTTGCGGCTGTAGTCCGGATTGACCGTTACGATGCTGGCGATATGAAGCACGATCACCTCATTGCCTTCTGTATGATCAAACAGATGTCCGAGGGACTCCATGTCTGTGAGATCTCCTTCAACCACTTCCGCTTCCTGCGGAACAAACTTCATAGCCGGATCATTGGGCAGTACGAATGCGCGCACACGCTCTTTGCGTTCAACCAGCTGACGGCATACGGTTCCGCCCAGAAATCCTGCAGCTCCGCACCGTGGAAAAACAGTACATCATTCTGTTCGCGCTTGCGCCGTCCGCAGACAGCCAGAACGACAGGAATCAGAATGAGAAGCACTCCCGTCGGGAGTCCCCACAAAATCAGCAGCTGATAGAATGCCGTGTGATGAACAGACAGCGCGACGCCGGAAACCATGACAGAGAACGTCATCATGAACGGCGCCGACGCGGCAGCGCTCACAGCGATTACGAGAACGGCATGAATCACAATTCCGCTGACAGCTCCGGCCGGCTTGCCCCACTGTGTGTACAGGGCATCAAACAATATGCATATCAGTGCGACCGTCAGGTAAATCACATAATCCCAGTAATTTGTCCACCGGAAAATGCCGATCAGGAAAGCGGCAAGGATCAGACGGGGTTCCCGCAGGTTCCCCCCCGCAAAACGCAGAATAACCGAAAGTCTGGACCGCTTCTCATATTTTTTCGGCCTGTGCCGCTGCTCTTCCTCCAGCATCTGCTGCCGCCTGACCTGCTTTCTGTAGCGCGAGCGCACTTCCATCAGCCATGTATACAGAACGGCCAGCACAGTCAGGACAAAGATGATATTGACCATGTGCGCGTGAAGATCACCGAGTACAATGGAGTAGCTCGGAAACTCGTGGATGCACTGGTCGTCCGTCAGCGGATTGTGTCCGATATACCGGGTTGAAGACGGAAACCAGTACTCTTCATAGCCCGGAAGCCGCAGCAGGCTTCCAAAAAGACCGTACAGAACATAGTGCACATTTCCGGCAAATGCCACTGCGGTTCCCGCCGCGACGCCGCCGGCTTCAGTCATGGCGCCGCGGTGCTTCCACGCGAAGGTCTTTC
>ODAI013163940.1_pt1 | contig 13567 bp, 13 predicted proteins | sample 1539321 | NCBI WGS metagenome assembly ODAI01 (sample SAMN02144231, study PRJEB22623) | gut metagenome | biome: sheep rumen | host: Ovis aries | place: New Zealand
AAGAGATGTGGATGGCCCTTTACGACACAGTACAGGGCAGCAGCCAGAAGGATTACTTTGAGAGAATGTTCCGAATGCTGATCGACCCCTATGACCAGTATGCTTTTCTGAGCTTTGCCGAACTGGCAGAGGCCGCCATGAATACTCTTGAACAAAGGACAGCACTGAACAAAAGCAGCGGAAATATTGTGATCTGCCATCCGTACGGCCTTCGTAATTTTGTGCGGACAGGTGTCATCACGGATCTTATATCAGACTCAGAAGACTATTTGGGCAGGACCAGATTCGGGACGTCTCTTCGCTTTCCCGCGCCAATGATCAGAAATCTGCTTCTGATAATCCGATCGAACATTGAGAGCAGACAGGCCTCTCCTGTCCGCGATCCGAAAAAATTCGAAGGCCTCAATTATTACATTCTGCACCCGCAGTTTCCGTACCCGGAGATATCTTATGTCATTTACAAAGATTTGAGCGTCGCTCCGATCTACAACAAAGGGCGTCACAGGAACAGGATCTCAAACGAATTTCTGAATACTGCGATCGGAACTCTGCTTTACAACTATGTCACCGATACGATGCTCCGCAATCGCGGGAATGATCTTGATTCCCAGATCCTGAGCGATGAGCACGCAATTGCTCTGATCGATAAGCTGCTCCTGGAAGTAGAGGGAGAAAAGACATGAGGATCATTCATTGCAGCGATCTGCATCTGGATGCAGATCTTCGAACAAGATTTGACTCGGCTTTAGCCGCAGTAAGACGCGCAGAGCTGCTGGACACATTCCGGCGGCTCTGTTTCTATGCTGCGCGTCAGGACGTCGCAGCCGTCCTGATCTGCGGCGATCTCTTTGACACCGACTCTCCCTCCCCTTCCGCAGTGCGGGCTGTGGAGAATCTGATCCTCTCCTTCCCGGATATCCTATTTTTCTACCTGCGCGGAAATCATGACGGACGCTCAGTCCTCTTCAGGACTAACAGACGCCCGGATAACCTCGTGCTTTTTGACCGGTCCTGGACAAGCCGGGAGCTGCCGCCGGATACCGCCGGGGGACGCCGCGTCTGTATAACCGGCAGAGAACCCGGGACAGAACCTTTTCTTTCACCCGATCTTGAACCGGCCTGCCTCAACATTGTCATGCTGCACGGCCAGGTGCGCGACGGCTATACATCCCCGGATCCGGAGTCTGTTCCTCTGGGCGCTCTGCGCGGATGCGGGATCGACTATCTGGCTCTGGGCCACCTGCACCACTATCGCTCTTTCGCCCTGGATGACCGCGGAAGCGCCGCGTACTGCGGCACACTTGAAGGACGCGGCTTCGACGAGTGCGGAAACTGCGGATTCGTCCTGATAGAAACCGATGAGCGCGGAACAAATCTGAAGAGCCGTTTTATTCCCTTTGCTTCCCGAAAGCTTTACACGGTCGACTGCCCGGTGACCGGCTGCACCTCGGATACCGAGGTCTACGCGCGAATCGCCCGCGCTCTGGAGGAGTCTCCTGCCGGTGAGCAGGACCTGGTGCGTTTGGAACTGACCGGCGAGCTGGAATACGGGTGCCGCCCGGATCCGGCCCTTGTGCAGAGGGAATGGGAGGGCCGCTATCACTATTTTGAATACCTGAGCATCGCCGAGCCGGTAGTCCACGTCGAGGATTTCCTCTGCGACGCATCCCTCAAGGGAGAGTTTGTCCGTGTGGTCAGCGCGGACAGCTCTCTGAGCAGCTCCGAGCGGGCGATGATCCTGCGCTGCGGCCTGCGGGCGCTCTCGGGAGAATCACTGTTTTGATAAAGATCGAGGAGTGTCAATGAAACTGCTTTCCTGCCATATCGAGAATTTCGGCAAATTAACAAATTTCACTTATTACTTTGAGGACGACCTCAATGTCATTTTTGCTGAAAACGGCTGGGGAAAATCCACGTTTGCCGCTTTCCTGAGGGTCATGTTCTACGGATTTGACGGTGAGAACCGAAGAAATGAAGACGGAAATGAGCGGCTGCGATACCGTCCCTGGGGAGGCGGAATTTACGGCGGATCCGTCACCTGGTCGAGCGGCTCGAAGACATATCGGATGATGCGGACCTTCGGAGCCCGCAAAAAGGAAGACAAATTCAGTCTGTATGACGAAGAGACCGGATTTATCAGCAGCGATTACAGCGACCGCACCGGCGAAGAGCTTTTTGCCATTGACCGGGATTCTTTCTGCCGCACGGTTTTCTGGTCCCAGAGCGACCACGAGACATCTGCGACCACCTTGATCCAGGCCAAGATCGGAGATCTCGCCGCTCAGCAGGACGACCTTCCCGCTTACGACGCAGCCGTAAAGCGCCTGCGAAAAGAAATGGAACGCCTCAGGCCCGACCGGGCCAGCGGCCTGATCAGAAAAAAGGAGGACCGCCTGACGGTTCTCGAAGCAGATGAAGCCCGCCTTCCCGCCCTGACTGCACAGCTCGGGGAGTTCCGCTCCAAAGAGGAGGAGCTGACTCGGGAACTGAGCAGGATCCGGTCAATGAAGCAGCAGTACGCGCTCTCCGTCCCGCAGCTTCCCGATGAGACCGCTTCCCGGAGCCGCCTTGCGGCCGTCAGGAAGAACCTTGCGTCCGCAAGGGAAAATCTTGCGGCCGCAGAGGACAGATTGTCCTCTCTTAAGGCTGCCCGCCGCGGAATCATGGCCCGGGGACAAAGAGAGCGGGACAAGTATCTGCAGGTCAAAAAAGAGCTTGATCAGGAGCTTGAAACCTGCGCCCGCATACAGAGAAATCGGTGTTTTATGCTGCGCGCCGGCGCAGCCGCAGGCGTTCTTGCCGCGGTGCTTCTGCTTGCGCTGTGTTTCTCGGGCGTTCTGCCGAAGATTTTATTATTTCTTCCGGTCCTGTTCCTTGCGGCTGCCGGATGGGCCCTCCATTGCAGCAGCCGTCTTGCAGCCGGCAGCGCCGGCAGCTCTGATGCCGGCTTCGTATTTCCTTTCCCTGAATCGGAGGGACTCCTGCGGCTCCGGGAAGAAAAAGACCTCTACAGTGATTCGCTGCGCGCACTGACCGGGAAGCTTCACCGCACAGACGACCGGATCCGGGAACAGCAGCTGCTGCGCGAAAAGCTCAGAAACAGAATTCGTAAGCTTGAGGCCACCGCATCTGCTGACATAAATTCGGCCCCTGCCGACACAAATTCCGCATCCGCCGACATGAATCCGGCAGAGGGCAGAGTGATCCCTTCCGAAATAGCAAGGACGCTCTCCGATTTCGATGTCCGGGAGGAGGAGTGCCGCTCCGGGCTGCAGGATATCCGTCAGCAGTCAGAGGATCTGGACCAAATGATCAGAGAATGCAGGTCCTCTCAGGACAATATTCCCGCGCTGCGCTCCGAGATCAGCGCCTTACGGGAACAATACGACACTTGCGTGAAGACCCTCTCCTACCTCGAGGAGGCGAGAAATCTCTTCACTTCCAGGTACATGAATCCATTCCTTCGCTCTTTCCGCCGCTACTACGGGATGCTCACCGGAGAGTCCGCCGAATCCGTTCAGACAGACGCCGACCTCGGCATCATGATCCTGGACCAGGGGCTTGCAAGAGATCCCTCCCTCCTGAGCGAAGGCACCCGGGACATGATCAGCCTCTGCCGCCGCATGGCCATGATCGACGCCATGTATCCCGGAGAAAAGCCTTTTCTGGTCCTGGATGATCCCTTCTCCAATCTCGACGATGAGCGCTTAAAAGGAGGCATGCGCTTTTTGCACACTGCCTCCCTCGAATATCAGATCTTATATCTCACCTGCCATGGGAGCAGGCTTTAAAATAGTTTTGGCCCCATGAGACGGAAGGCCATGTCAAGGCTCGCAGAGCGAGCCGCTGCGCCGCGTGCGGAAAGGAAGATGCTGCCCGAAAGGCAGCATCTTCTTTTCCGCACGCATGTGCATCATTTATCTCATAGATGTCAGGAATTCCTTCCCTCTTCGCGCTCAGCCAGTACCGCCAGGTAAGCAAGAATCCCTGCCACAGTCTTGGCGTCCCTGATCTCGCCCGCGAAGATCTTCCTCCGGGCCTCCTCTGCGGTGAGAGCCTCCATGCTGATCTCTTCCGCTTCGTCAAGGCTCTGGTCCCCGCTCTTTACAAGATCTTCTGCCAGATAGACTTCCACCTTCTCATCGCACCAGGCGATCGCCGTGTCAAGCCGGATCAGCGGCCGGATCTTTCCGCAGCGGTATCCTGTCTCCTCTTCCAGCTCCCGGGATGCAGTGATAGCAAAATCCGGATCCTCCGCGTCAAAGGCGCCGGCCGGCAGCTCGGTAGTCTCCCGGTTCACCGCGGGCCTGTACTGGTGGATCAGCAGGATCCTTCCGTCCGGAAGGATCGGAACGACACACGCGCCGCCCCCGCGCTTGTGATGTACAAAATCCCATTTTTCAATTCTGCCGTCCGGCAGCTGCATATCATCCCTGTAGAATTCCAGCGCTTTTCCCGGCGCTGCCATTTCCCTGCCCAGACGTTTCAATTTGTATTCCATTTTACCCCCTTCAGCATATCCTCGGAAGTCCTTCGCCCTGCAGAACAGTGAGTCTTCTGATCCCGCCGATCCCTGTGCGCATCAATACTTCCCCTGCCTCCTTGTCCTCTTGTGCGTCGACCACCCTGCCGATCACGGCCGCACTGCCGCCGTAGCGGGAGCTCCTCATGATCTCCAGCGCCCTGCCGGTCTGTTCCCCGGGCACAACGGCGACAAGTTTCCCTTCGTTTCCCATATAGAGTGGATCCAGCCCCAGCAGTCCGCAGAAGTCCCTTACCCTTGCCGATACCGGCACAGCGCTTTCCTCCAGGATAAAGCATTTCCCCGAAGCTGCCGCCAGCTCTTTGAGCACCGTTCCAAGGCCTCCCCGGGTCACGTCGCGCAGAGTCCGGACATGGATCCCACCGCTTAAAAGTCCCTGTACGATCTCTCCCAGGGGCGCGCAGTCGCTCTCGATATCCGTCTCAATCTGCAGGCGAGTGCCCAGGATCGCCGCGTGATGGTCTCCCATCGTTCCCGACACCAGCACAGCGTCTCCCGCCTGTGCGTTTGAGGCTGATATGTCAACGCCGTCCGGAACGAATCCAACGCCCGTGGTGTTGATGTAGAGACCGCCGTTTCCCTCAACGACCTTTGTGTCGCCGGCGATGATCTTCACACCCGCCTCTCTCGCTGTCCCTGCAAGGCTCTCTGCGATCTGCCGCAGCAGGCTGATCTCCAGCCCTTCCTCCAGTATGAAACCGCAGGTCAGATACTCAGGCACAGCGCCGCGCATGAGCAGGTCATTGACTGTCCCGCACACGCTCAGCCTCCCTATATCTCCGCCCCGAAAGACCGGGGGCGTGACTACGAAGCTGTCCGTCGTCACGGCGATCCGCCCGCTGCCGGGCACCACAGCGCTGTCCTCCATACGGCTGAGCACATCGTTATCGAAGGCCGCCGCGAAGATATCGCCGATCAGCTCTCCCGTAGCCTGTCCGCCGCTTCCGTGTTCCATTGTGATCCTTGCTGTCTGCAGCATTCCCTTTCCTTCCTGCCCCGCGGAAGCTATTCGCGGCGGTTCACATAATAAGTATAACAGCTTCCCTCTGTCGAGACCATACAGGCGCCCTGCGGCCGAAGCGGCGAGCATTCTTTATGAAAGAGAGGACACTGCGTGGGCTTCATTTTGCCCGTCAGCACTTTGTCGCAGCAGCACCCCGCGTTGACCTTGCGGTCCTCCGTGAGGTCCCTGCTTCCGGCGTCCAGATCGGCAAACTCCCTTCGCAGAAGTCTTCCCGAGCCGGCGACCGTGCCCATGCCCCTCCAGACCGCGTCCGATCTGTCAAAATATCGATCCACCAGCTTCTGCGCCATGGTATTTCCTTCTCTTGTCACCACGGACGGATAGAAATTCATGACCGGGCTCCCTCCGTCCTGCATCTTCCCGCACGCTTTCACGATCCCGCAGAGCGCCGTCAGGATCTGCACCCCGGTAAAGCCGGCCACCCCGAAAGGGATTGAGTATTTTGACGCGAGGGGCTCAAAAATCCGGCTCCCCGTGACCACAGCCACATGGCCGGGCGCCAGAAATCCCTGAATATCCGCGCCTTCTGCGCACAGGCGGTCAATGACGCCCGGCATCGTGCGAAGCGCAGTGAGGAGCTTTATGTTCTCCACGCGGTCCTCCAGGATCTGCTGCACCATAAGAGCGTAGACCGGCGCCGTAGTCTCAAAACCCACCGCAGCAAACACAAAAGTCGTGTTGGGGTCCTTCTGCGCCAAAGGGAATACGTCCATCGGGGAATAAACCATTTTGACTCTGCCGCCCATACCGGACGCCTGCTGCAGGCTCATACTGCTTCCCGGCACTCTGATGAGGTCCCCGAAGGTAACGACACAGGTGCCCGGTGTAAGGCACAGGTCGATCAGCCTGTCGATATAAGAAGACGGCGTCACGCATACGGGGCAGCCGGGTCCCGAGACCAGGCGGATCCTTTCTGATAAAAGGCTGCAGATGCCGTTCCCGGCAATCGCGGCGGTGTGACTTCCGCAGATTTCCATGATCTTCAGCTCCGGACCGCTATACTCTTTTAAAAACTGTTTGATCTCTTCCAGATTCATTTTCCATTACAGAAGCCCGCAAGCGGGCCGCCCGGCCTCGCTCACAATAGCTCGTCCATCTCCTTCATGATCGCGTTCATCTCTTCCATTTCCCTCGGGGAAACTTTCTGAAGAATGCAGCCCGCATGCACCAGCACGTTGTCTCCGGGCTCGATCTTTACCAGACCTGTCCTTGCCTGCACCCTGTTTCCGCTAAAATCCACCAGGGCCGTCCGCTCTCCGACAGACAGCACCTTTCCCGGTATCGCCACACACATGTTAATCTCCGTTCCGGCGCTGACTCTTTTGAGAAGATTCAGCAAGCTTTGCTTCCCTTTCAGCCGCCTTTTTTCTCTCCGCTTCCATCACCTCTTCTGATTTGCGGTAGGTGACGGCCGCCTTGGAGCGCCCGGGCTTCTGGTAGCCGGCTATTAACTTCAGGCATTTTTTCGGGCACTTGGAAGTGCAATAGCCGCACGCGATGCAGTCAAAGCGGTTGATCGTCCATGTTCCCTCTTTTTTATTCACCGTGATGCATCGGGGCGGGCAGTTTCTCTCGCACAGCCCGCATGAGATACACTGGTCGATGTCGATCACGATGCGCCCTCTCATCCGCTCCGGATACACCGCGGGCTCTTCGGGATAATTCTTCGTGACGGGTTTGCTCACAAGATTTCTGAGGAGCGTTCCCGTAAAATTCAAAAATTCTGACATTTCAGCTCCTTTCCCGCGCTTTACCGCTCCGTGCAGCTGATGCAGGGATCGATCGTGAGGATCAGGATCGGCACGTCCGCGTAATCCGCTCCTTTGAGTGTCTCGCACAGCCCCGGTAGGTTCGCGAAAGTGGGAGTGCGGATCCTCAGCCGGTTGAGATACGGCTTTCCGGTACCCTTGACATAATAGACGGCTTCTCCTCTGGGCTGTTCGATCCGCATGAAATACTCTCCGTCCGGATTTCCTTTGACAGGAACAGATATATCGCCGCCCGGCATCGTGCTCATCGCCTGACGGATCAGGTCGATGGACTGCAGGATCTCCTCGATCCTGCACCGGCAGCGCGCGAAGCTGTCTCCCTCATCGCTCGTGACCGGTTCGAAGTCCAGTTTCCCATAGGCGCCGTAGCCTCGTGTTCTCAGATCCGATGCAATGCCGCTGGCCCTCCCGAAAGGACCGACGCAGCCCAGGTCGTGGGCCTGCTGCCGGGTGAGGACCCCGACGCCGCGCAGGCGCAGCTGCACAGTCCTGTCGCCCAGGAAAGTCTTTCTGACCGTAATGACCTGGTCTTCCACGTCTCCCAGCTTCTCGCTGAATCTCGCGAGCATTTCCGTATCCATGTCTTTCATGACCCCGCCCACCTTGTTGACGGAGAAGATCACTCTGCCTCCGGTGGACTCCTCGATCATATCCAGGACCTGTTCGCGGATTCTCCAGCAGTGGTAGAACAGGCTCTCGTATCCGAAAGCGTCCGCCAGAAGTCCCAGCCACAGAAGATGGCTGTGCATGCGGGACAGTTCCATCCAGATCGTCCTCAGATATCCGGCCCGGTCGGGTATCTGTACATTCATGATCTTTTCGATCGCTTCGACGTACCCCATTCCGTGGCCGAAGCTGCAGATGCCGCAGGTTCTCTCTGCCACGTAGACCATCTCGTTGAAGTCTTTTTTGACAATGAGGCTCTCCAGTCCTCTGTGACCAAAGCCGATCGACGGAACAGCCTCTATGACCTTCTCGTCCTTAATGCCCAGATCCGGATGGATCGGCTCCGGAAGTACGGGATGCTGCGGTCCAAAAGGGACTACACTGATATTACTCATATTAAGCCTTACCTCCTGCGTCCTGTGTGGTGTTCGCCGCTCCCGCCTCCTTGGGAAGAAGAGGGGTCTCTTCCTCTATGCGGTAGAGCCTGCCCTGATAATCCAGACTGATCATCTGTATTTTGACGCCAAACAGTTCCGCCATCTCGTTCTCATAGAAGACCGCTGTGGGAATGATCTGCGTGACACTTGGGATCTCCTCCCCGATATCGGCCATAAGACGCAGGGTCTTATATTCGTATGTCTCGTCGTCGGCAAAGGAATAGCTGAGCTCATATCTGCCATCGCAAAAAGCCGCACAGGCCTGTGAGAACCGCAGCCCGCTCACCTTCAGCTCCATGCACCTGGAGAGCAGCTCGCCCTTTTCAATCGGGATCAACTCATTTTCCGGACACTTTTTCATGCGCTCTCCTCTCCTTCTTTTCTTCCTTTTCCTTTTCCCTGTGTCTGCGCTCGATCCTTTCGTGCCTGTTACTCCTCTTCTGGAACAGCTCGATCGCCTGAATAAGGCCGTCTATGATCGCCTGCGGTCTCGCCGCGCAGCCCGGCACGTAGATGTCCACGGGTACTGTTGTATCGGCGCCTCCCAGAATGTTGTAGCACTCTTTGAAGATGCCGCCTGTGCACGCACAGGTTCCGACCGCCACGACTACCTTGGGACGGGGCATCTGGTCATAGAGCTGCTCGACCACGGCTCTGTTCTGCGTGTTGATGCCGCCCGTGATCAGGAAAATGTCCGCCTGCAGCGGGTCGCCCGTATTAATGATGCCGAACCGCTCCGCGTCATAGACCGGAGTGAGGCAGGCCAGAACTTCTATATCGCATCCGTTGCAGCTGCTTCCGTCGTAGTGGAGCACCCACGGAGATTTCCTGACTTTACCCATATATCATCTCTCCTTCCAACTATGAAAATATGGCAAAATATCTCAGCCGTTCAGTTGACGAGCATCAGGATGAGCAGATTTACACCGGATACAAACAGTGTAAACAGCCATGTCACCTTCATCATCTGATCCCACTTCACACGCGCGCAGGCGTTGTCAGCCAGGATCAGGAAGAAGTAAACTGCCGCGCACAGAAGCACTGCTCCCACGTAGCTGAGCGGATTGGACGTCACCGCGAAGAGTCCGACGATCCCCATCAGGATCGAGGTCTCGTACCACTCTGTGACCGTGAAGATCGCCAGATTGTAAGCGCCCATCTCTGTTTTGACTCCCATGACCAGCTCCTGGTGCGCGTGGTGAGATGTGCTGACATCGAACGGCGATTTTCTCATCTTGATGAGAAGGATCAGGACGAAAGAGACAAACAGGCCGGGCATCCTGGTCAGCATGACGATATCGCTGTTCGCGATCCTGGCGACGCTGAAGGTACCGGCTACCAGGTAGAAGCCTACGCCGGCCAGCAGTACCGCCGGCTCATAAGTCATGATCTGGATCAGCTCTCTCGAAGAGGCGATCGTGTTGTAGGGGGAACTCGTGACCACCGCGGAAAAATACATAAATGTAGAAGCCGTGGTGAGCATGAACAGGCACATCAGGATGTCGCTCCCGGCAAAAAAGATCGCGCCGGTGAAGATCATCAGAGCCAGATAGCACAAAAGGAGCGACGACTGCAAGACGCTGACAGCTACGACCTGTTTGTCCATGAGTTTCCTCACATCGTAGAAAGGCTGGAGGATCGGCGGGCCGATCCTGCCCTGCATCCTGGCGCTGATCTTGCGGTCCAGGCCCTCCAGAAGTCCGCCCGCCAGGGGCGCAAGCAAAATGTACAGTATTATCGTGATCGCTGCTCTGATACTCATACCAGCACACCTCCCAAAATGAAACTGACCATGACGGCCAGCACCGCTGCGGTCAGAAGCTGGCAGTAAAACATCATCTTATCGGGCCGGATCAGTTTGTCAAAATAGTAATTGGAGAGCCACAGCCTCTTCTCCTCTCCGAAGGAATCTACGAACGCATTGTTCTTTCCGGTATTAATTCCGCTCATATAGTTGAGCTTGTAATTTGTCTTCTGTCTCTTGGAATAGAGGTACGCGAGGGCCGGGATCACAAAAACCACACACATGATCAGGACCATCATCGTCAGGATCGTGTTCGGCAGAACACTTGTAAACCTGCCGAACATCTCCACCAGGAGCGGATTGATGAAGTGATCGGAGAGCCAGGGCATCAGGACACACAGCGCGATCATCATGACTGCGTGCACGGACATGGAAAACTTCTCATTTGCCCGGGTGATATCCTTTTTCATCCTCTCCCCTGTCTCGTGGCTGCGGCTGATGATCTTCCCCATCCATTTAGTCCAGTAGAAGCCGGTCGTCGCGGAGCCGTAAGTGATGAACAGGACCAGGAAAATATTGTCCCTGTCGACGGCCGCTTTGAGCGCCGACCACTTGGAGATCAGCATTCCGAAAGGCGCGAGGAACATGGCCGCAATGCCGATGAACATATAGAACCCCAGCATAGGCAGACGGTACAGGAGTCCGTGCATATCTTCGATATCGCGGCTTCCGGTCGCGTTCTCGGTCGCCCCGACATCCTGGAAAAGCAAGGACTTGGATACCGCGTGGAACATCATCAGAAAGACGCCTGCCCAGACAGTCTCCTGGGCGCCGACGCCCGCGCAGGCCGTCATAAGACCCAGGTTGGAGATCGTCGAAAAAGCCAGCACTTGTTTGCCGTCGCTCCGGGAGATCGCCATAATGGACGCCATAAAGAAAGTGAATCCGCCGATAAAGACTACAACATTCCCCGTCGCGGTGCCTCCCATGGCAGGGGCAAGGCGGAAAAGCACGTAAATGCCCGCCTTGACCATGGTCGCGGAGTGCAGCAGAGCGGAGGAAGGCGTAGGCGCGACCATAGCTCCCATAAGCCAGGTGGAAAACGGAAGCTGCGCCGCCTTGGTCAGCGCCGCAAAGGCGATCAGGGCCACGGCGATCGTCGCGGGCTCAAGGCTCAGCTGCGCGTACTCAATAAGTTTGTGGAGAGAGTCGCAGTTTAATGACTGTACAAAATACAGAATCCCCGCCGCAAGCGCGGTCCCGCCCAGCAGATTCATCCACAGCGCTCTGAAAGAATTGTCGATGGCTTCCTTTTCCTTTGTATAGCCGATCAGAAGGAAAGAGCAGACGCTCGTCACTTCCCAGAAAAAGTCGATCCACAAAAGACTCTCCGAGAGAACAAAGCCGAACATTGCGCCTTGAAAGATGAACAGAAGCATATAGAAATAGCGCCTGTTGTCCCTGACATCTTTTCTGTGCATGTGATAGCCATACATATAGCCGACCGCGTACACCACGATCAGGCTGCCGACAACCCCGACGATCAGACACATCAGGATCGAGAGATGGTCGATATAAATATGGCATAGGGTCATGGGGCTGCTTCCGCTCAGTTCCTGCCGCGCGATCATCAGCGTGGGGACGATCGACAGAAGGCTGATCCAATACTTTTTATACTTGAAGCAGAGCCGGGTGACCAATACCATCAGCAGCAGCTCCGCCGCCAGAATGACGTGGTCCGCCGTCTCTGTCTCTTTGTACAGCAAGACAGGTTCTGCCCCGTTCATCACCCAAAGCGCTGTCAGCGCCGCCGACGCGGCAGCGATGATTCCGGCCGCCACATAAGTGACGTATGCCCGCAGTCTGTCATTTGTGATGAAATACATCACCGGTGCACAGCACAGCGGGAACAGGATTAAGAATACTGAAATTCCCATTTCCGACTTCCTTTCTGATCCGGAGATTATTGTGTGTTAAATGTAAGGATCGGGCAGCGAGCATCCTCGCCGGATGCGGAGGCGGGCGACATTACTTCCGGGTTATCTCAGGGAAGGTTTCCCCCGGGATAATCTCAAGTTCTTTAAGTTCCATGCCGCGCCCCGCGCAGATTCTGCCTTCCCTGCTCCCGCAAGCCGGGCAGGCATAGGAATTGGATCTGTCCGGGTGGTAGATTTCTCCACAGCCGATACACCTGATCTTCACGGGGACTGTCTCCACCTTCAGCTGCGATCCTTCCATGATCGTGCCCTTTACCGCTTCCGGATAATACTTATGCAGATACTCCGGAACAATATACGTCATATATACCACCGATACTGTGCGACTTCTCACTCCGCCGGCTCCGTTCTCCAGCGCTTTCTGCAGTGCCAGATTCACGAAACGGATCACATAACTCATCTCATGCATATTTTCACCGCCGCCTTGAAGATCCTCCCGGCTGTGATCTGCAGCGCTCTTTCAATGACTGACGGAAGGAGCTCTCTTTTGAGAGGGATCATCCGGACTGTTTCTCCGTCGATGGTCCCTTCTGCCGCTGCCGGTTCCCCGGGACCGCCGTGCTCTCCAAAAGCCCCGGCGCAGGCGTTTCTCTGCCACTGCGGCCTGAGCTGCGCGATTCCCACGTATCTGTTTCCAGGATTGATCAGCGCCATATAATGGCCCGCCGGGCTCCCGTCCGGCCCTACATAAGAGGATTTCTCGGAATACCAGCCCTCCACAGCTTCCGCTGCACTTCCAAATCCCCATGCCAGCGTCTCCATTGTATAGGAAACTCCCTCGGGAGCCGCTGTAAAGCATTCCCTTCCGTCCGGTCTTATATGGTCCTGCAGGATCGTGCTCTCTGCCGCGCGCAGCGCCGCGATCTCTTCGAGTGCATAAGACCACTCGAGCGGCACATAATCCTCCGCGGTAAGAGGGACTCCGTTCACAGGATTGTTGATCCCTTCCTCACAGGCTTCTCTTCGAATGGCGTTGATTCTCTCTATAAGAGCGTCGCGGTCTATCTCTTCAGCCTGCGCCTCCACTCGGATCATCACGGTATCCGCATCCGGATCCTGTTCAGAATCGTTTTCTGCCGCTGACGCGGAGATCCCGGCTCCGAAGCTCATCCACAGGCACAAAAGGATCATCGCGAGCCATAATGCTTCCGGCGCAGTGATGGGCTCTCTTCTTATTGTTCGTCTCCGCTTATCTTCCATTGTGCGGCTTCTCTCCCAAATGAGGGAAACAGCAGAACGGGCGGCAATACGCCGCCCGTTCACCCCTCTTAACAATTCAAGGCTCGCAGAGCGAGCCGCTGCGCCGCGTGCGGGTTGCCTGGAAGGCAACATCTTCCTTTCCGCACGCGTGTGCATCATATAACTCAGTGGGGGATTGTCACCCGCC
>ODAI010840491.1_pt1 | contig 13566 bp, 11 predicted proteins | sample 1539321 | NCBI WGS metagenome assembly ODAI01 (sample SAMN02144231, study PRJEB22623) | gut metagenome | biome: sheep rumen | host: Ovis aries | place: New Zealand
TATGGCAACTATTGCCGAAACAATTTTTGCAAAGGAAAGGAACATCATTCAACTCCGCTGAACAGTTCTAGAATTTTCTTGTCGCCAGTCTTTGTTATAAGAACAAGATGATCTCCGCTAGTAAGAATTGTGTCTCCAGCTGGAATTTCATACTGAGCATTACCTGGTTTTCGAATAAGCAAAAGAAGGTATTCGCCTGGACGAGAAATGTTCTTAAGCGTTTTACCCACCACTTTACTTTCTGCCGGTAAGTCACATTCTATTATTTCAAAATCACCACTTGAAAGAGTGTGAATGCCTGTTACGGACTTTCCTCTAAGGTGACTCATTATTGAATCAACAACGGTATCTCTTAAGGGAACCACAACATCAACACCCAGTTTTCGTGCAATGTCGCTGAATGCAGAGTGAGCAACTAAAGCAACTGTTTTTCTTACGCCTAAAGACTCTAGGTAAGCAGAAACGACCATGTTCATTTCGTGGTTATGAGTTGCACAAATAACTAAATTGAATTTGTCCAGGCCTTCTTCTGTAATGAATCCTTCATCAGTAACATCAGCACAGAAGACTGTTGCATTGGGAAAGCGCTCGCTTGCTTGGTCACAGAGTTTTTTGTCGCTGTCTACAATAACAAAATCTTGGGTTGTTTTTTGCTGAGCCCCACCAAACAACTTCTTAAAGATTGAAGTCTTTGATTTTTGCATGATGCGGTCTGCAACAATAGTTCCAATTTTACCCGCTCCCACAAGTGCTACTTTTTTAAGTTCTTCTATTTGCGTGCCGCAGAGTTTGAGTAAATCTTGAGTGTCGCTCCTGTCAGCAAGAACGCCAATGGAATCGCCTGCATGCAGTACTGTATCTCCGCTGGGTAAACTGGTGCTGTCGCTTTGTTCAACATAAACAAGAATAAATTTTTTCTGTGTAAGTGTGCGAATGTTTTTTACTACAATGCCATCAAACTTTGAGCCTTGTTCAATTTGAATACGGGAAAGTTCGTATTTTGAATTGTCAAAGGTAACAACATCGGTAATAGCCCCGTGTTCTACCGCTTGTACAATTGCTTCTGCTGCCTCAATGTCTGGATGAATCATAAAGTCAATGCCATACAAGGGGCGGTGATCTTTTGCAAATGTGTCTGCGTGATGTTTTTTTGCGGTTGTTTGGTTTACATAGTAATCATAGTTGCGTACGCGTGCAATTTTAAGTAACTTCGGATACACTGCATCAACAAGAGAGCAGGTTATCATGTTCAATTCATCGCTGTCGGTTACACAAACGAGTGCATCTGCTTTTGCAATTCCTGCTTCTTCAAGATTTTCAAGATTGTTGCCGTTAGCTTGCATAACCGTACAGTCAAGACGATTGCTTGCATGTCGAACAACTTCTTCATCGTTATCAAGAATTACAACATCATTCTTTTCGCTGATGAGGCGTTTTGCTAATTGCACACCGGTAAATCCGGCTCCTATAATTACTATGTTCATGTTTACTGAGCGTCGTTGTCTGCACTTGACAGTTCTTCAACAGCTTCGTCTTTTACTTCTGAACTTAATTTTGATTTTTTGTTTGCAGCGCTAACAATAACACCGCTTAATACAGCAATGCTTATAGCTGCAGCAACACCAGCTTCAATGAATCCGCCGGGAATAAAGAATAATCCCAACAAAGCTCCCAGTCCTGTTCCGGGGAATGAAGTCTGGAACTGTTTTGCAGTAATGAACACAAGTGCAAGTGCTACAAAGAAAGAGTTTGCACATGAACCCAAAAAGCCTGCAATTCCTCCGCTAATAATTTTAGGAAGTTTAACAGAAGTTAAAAGTTCATAAATTCCCCAAGTTACAATCGGAATAAAAAGACGAGGAACAATTGAAATAAAGGGATTTACAAAGAAGGGGTCCAAAATGCCAGTAGGGTTAAGGGCTGCCTGAATAAGACTGAATAAACCAAAGATGAATGCAACACCCATGCCCGGGAAAAGTCCTGCAATTAAGGTAACTAAAATAACAGGCACATGCATAATCGTAAATGAAATAACGGGGCTTACGGTAATAAAACCTAAACGAGTAATTCCTAAAATAACTACCAAAGCTCCAAAAGCACCTGTCATGGCAAGCTTAAAAGCTAATCCCTGTTTTGAATTTTCCATAATAATAAAACCTCTTAAAAAAAATTAAACTTTCCCGTCACTGTTCAATTCTACCAAACCTAAGCGCTTTATTCAAGATTGCATCTTGTTATTTGACTGGTACATCTTCTCCTGCAATAACATCAACACCTGTTCCTAAAATATCTTGTATTAAAATGTCGCCTTCGTGAACAGGAGCAAGTACGGTAGTTCTTCGGACTAACTGCATACAGTCTAATAGTTTTTCTTTGGGAACATCACCCTTTGTTTTTGCAGAAACAAGTGCACGTACTCCCTTTTGTACTGCAATGGTACAAGTGAGTGTTCTTGTGGGAGTTGTAAATTCTTTTCGAGCATAACTGTCGCCTCTTTTACAAGCATTGCCTGTTACTCCAAAGAGAGAGGGATCTGTTGTTGCTGCGTTTTGTTCGTTGTAGCCCTGAGGAAGCGTTACTTCGAGCTGACATCCCATAGGGCAGATAATACAAGTTATATGCTGTGTGCTAGTCAATTGAGTCCTCCGGTAATTCTATAGAAACAGTAAGCGGTTGAGGTTGTGTTCGTAAACCTTCCAACTCTTTTTCCTTTAGTTCAATAGTCTGCATTTCGCCAGGACGAACAATGCGTTTTTTCTGTTGAGCTATAAGGCGTGAACCTGAATAAACTGCAACGGTTATGGAACGATACACATCTGTTGAGCGGAACATAATGCGTATTTTGTCATCACTTTGTGGAGTAGCATCTCTTCCGTTTTCTAAGTCTATATGCTGGGGAACGGTGTATCGGACGCGGTTTCCTGGTCTTACTGCTATAACAGAAGCACTGTTGGAGTTTTGACTTCCTCGTTTTTCTTTAACATAGTCAGCTGCACATTTTCCTGCAAGAAGACTTTCTTCGGTAACAAAATCTACTAAGTCATGCACATGCACAGAGTTTCCGCAAGCAAAAATTCCTGGAATAGAAGTTTCCATGTACTGGTTAACTGAAGGTCCTGATGTTATTGAATCCATAAGAACTCCGGCTGCAATGCTCACTTCATTTTCTGGAATAAGACCAACACTTAAAAGCACGGTGTCACATGCTATGTATTCTTCTGTTCCCGGAATAACAGCTCTGTGTTCATCAACTTTTGCAATGGTAACTCCAGTAACTCGTTCTTTTCCGTGAATCTGAATGATGGTAGTAGAAAGTTTTAGCGGTATGTTAAAATTTTCAAGACACTGAGTCATGTTTCGTGCAAGGCCTGCAGAATAGTTCATAATTTCGCACACTAACTTTACATCTGCACCTTCAAGGGTAAGTCGGCGTGCCATAATAAGACCAATGTCTCCACTTCCTAAGATGACAACTTTTTTTCCTGGCAGGTAACCGTCAATGTTTACAAAGCGTTGTGCACTTCCTGCGGTAAAAATTCCTGCGGGTCTTGTTCCCGGAATAACAAGAGCTCCTCTGGTTCTTTCGCGGCAACCCATAGCAAGTGCAAGTGTCTGAGTCTTTAAACACATAAGTCCATCTTGTGCATTTATAGCAACAACTTCATGCACGCCGTCTTTTGTGGTAGAACCGTTGTGAATTTCTAAAACCATTGTGTCACATCTGGTTATGACACCTAATTGGTCTGCTTGGTGAACAAAACGCATTGCATATTCAGGACCCGTTAATTCTTCTCCGAAGTGATGCAAGCCAAATCCATTGTGAATGCACTGAAGTAAAATTCCTCCAGCACGGCTGTCTCTTTCAAGAACAAGAACATCTTTTAAGCCGTTTTGCTTTGCTGCAATGGCACAGGCAAGTCCAGCTGGTCCTCCACCTATAACAATAAGATCATATACAATTTCTTGATTGATTTTCATGAACGCACCTCCTTAGCCTGATCGAAAACATCGGGCACTGTATCGCGCGTCTTTGAGTCAAGAACATATGATACGCCACCGCTTTTAGTTACTCCTGTCATAGGAATGTTAAGTTCTCGACTTAAAATTTCTGTTACACGAGGAGAACAGAAACCTGCTTGGCATCGACCCATACCTGCACGAGTGCGTCGCTTAACTCCGTCTAAGTCTTTTGCACCGACAGTTGAGTGAATTGCAGCAACAATTTCTCCTTCGGTTATCATTTCGCATCGACAGATAATTTGTCCAAAGCGCGAGTCTTTTGCAATAAGAGCTTTTTTTTCTTCGTTTGTTGCACGAGCAAAACAGGGAATGCCTTTTCTGTTTGCAGTAAAACTTTTATTCTCTTTTGCGTTAAGGCCTGCTTTTTGTAACATGCGAACTAGATCTTGTGCTATAGCTGGTGCAGAGGTAAGTCCCGGAGAACAAATGCCTGCTACATTAAAAAATGCTTTGATTTTTTTGTCTTCTTCAACAATAAAATCATTAATGGCAATCAGTTTTCCTTGTTCGTCTTTTTCGTATGCGATGGCGCGTAATCCTGCAAAAGAGTTTATAATGTTTCTTCGAGGAATAAGCGGTATGGTTTTAGAGGCTGCTTTTAGTACTGCTTCCTGAGATGCAGAGCTTGTTCCTGTGTAATTTTTTCCAGCTTCGGTAACTGCATCGGCACTGGGTCCAATTAAAATGTTTCCGTCAACGGTTTGTGTTACTAAGACACCTTTGCCGTTTTCGTCTGGACATTGAAAAAGAACATGATTTACCAGTGAGCGACAGTTTGAATCTAAAAGGCAGTATTCGCCACGTTTTTGAACAATAGTAAAATCTCTTGCTCCAACCATACGGCTTATGCTGTCTGCATAAAGTCCTGCTGCATTTACGACAAAGCGTGCTTGTATTGTTCCCAAACTGGTAGAAAGTGTAAAGTTTCTTTCTGTTTTTTCGATTGCATGTACAGTGGTGTTGCGTAAAAGAGTAACTCCGTTTTGAACAGCTCCTTCTGCAATAGCCCATGTTGTTTGGTAAGGAGCAATAATTGCAGCGCTAGGAGCATACAGTGCGCAGATGGCTTCTTCATTTATGTTACCTTCAAGTGCACGAAGTTCCTGCTGATTTAAAATGCGCATGTCTTTGACACCGTTTTTAATTCCACGGTCGTAGAGCTTTTGTATATGAGCTTGGTCTGCTTCGTTAAAGCCAAGTACGAGGGAACCGATTTGTTTGTAGTCAAAGTTTAGTTCTTGTGCCCATTGTGAAAAAAGTTTAGAACCTTCGACATTGTATTTTGCCATGAGTGTTCCCGGAAGCGGATCGTATCCTGCATGAACAATTCCAGAGTTTGCTTTACTTGTTCCAGCACTTACATCGCTTTCTTTTTCAATAAGACAAACAGATGCGTCGGTTCTTGATAGTTCTCGTGCAATGCTTGCTCCACAAATGCCAGCACCTATGATTGCAACATCAAATTGTTTTGTTTCTTTTGTCATTCTGGTTTAGCCCATCCTTTGCAGCGTTCTACTGCTTTTTTCCACTGTGCATACAGCGCGTTACGTTTACTTGATTTAATTTCTGGCGTGAACACACGATCTATTTTCCAGTTAGCAAGTAGTTCTTCTTTGTCTTTCCAAAAACCAGTTGCTAAGCCTGCACAATAAGCTGCACCTAAAGCAGTTGTTTCAACATTTTTTGGACGGAATATGGGTTTGTTAAGAATATCTGATTGGAATTGCATCATGACATTACTTACACTTGCTCCACCGTCGACTTTTATGTTTTTAATACCAACACCTGCGTCATCTGCCATACATTCAAGCAAGTCTTTAACTTGATACGATATTGCTTCGATAGTTGCTCGGCAAATATGTGCTTTTGTGACACCGCGCGTTAATCCGACAAGAATTCCTCGTGCATAAGGATCCCAATAAGGTGTTCCTAAACCAGTAAATGCAGGAACTAAAATTGCTCCGTTAGCATCGCTTACGCTTTCTGCAAGAGTGTCACATTCTCGTGCTGTTTTTATAAGTCCAAGTTCATCACGTAACCATTTGATGGTTGCTCCTCCCATAAAAACAGAACCTTCTAATGCGTACTGAACTTTTCCGTTCATGCCTATTGCAATTGTTGTAAGCAATTTGTTTTTTGAACTAATAGCTTTGCTGCCTGTGTTCATAAGCATAAAGCATCCTGTTCCGTAAGTTGTTTTTACTTCACCACGCTTAAAACAACCTTGTCCAAAAAGTGCAGCTTGTTGATCTCCAATACAAGAAGCAATTGGAATTTCAAAGCCACAAACTTTTTTATCTGTTATTCCGTAAACACAAGAAGAATCTTTAACTTGTGGTAAGATGCAGCGAGGAATGTTTAACAGTTTAAGTAAATCTTCATCCCATTCTAAGGTGTGAATGTTAAAGAGCATGGTTCTGCTTGCGTTAGTGTAGTCTGTTACATGAACTTTTCCGCCTGTTAGTTTCCACACCAACCAAGTGTCAATGGTTCCTGCAAGAATGTCTCCTCTTTCTGCGCGTTTTCGAATTCCCGGAACACTGTCTAAAATCCATTTGATTTTTGTAGCACTAAAGTATGCGTCTGGAATAAGACCAGTTTTCTTTTGGATCATTTTTGACTTGCCACTATCAATAAGTGCTTGAGCAATATCTGCGGTTCTGCGGCACTGCCATACAATTGCGTGGTAGACGGGTTTTCCTGTTTTTTTATCCCAAAGAACAACTGTTTCTCTTTGATTCGTTATGCCAATGGCACTAATGTCTTCTGGTTTTATATGAGCAGAACGAATTGTTTCTTGCATAACAAGTAGTTGACACAAAAATAATTCTTCCGCGTCGTGTTCAACCCAACCTGGCTGAGGAAAGTATTGTGTAAACTCACGCTGTCCGCTTGCAACTGATTTTGCTTTTGCATTAAAAATGATTGCTCGAGATGATGTTGTTCCTTGATCGAGTGCAAGAATGTATTTTTGTTTTTTCATTGCTTTCCTCCTGTAAGTGTATGCATGAGTCTTTGTATTCCATTTGATTTGTCTGCACACAAGGCTGTTGCAAAGGGTCGGCCTAAGAGTATGCACTGTGCGCCCAAGGCTTGTGCCGTAAGAACATCTTGGTATGTGCGGATTCCTCCATCAACCCAAATGTGCTGACAGTGTTTTTTTAGAAGCCTTCCTTGTTCAATAAGAAAATCACAAACGCTTCCTTCTTTTGTTTCAACTCGTCCTCCGTGATTAGAAACATAAATGATGTCTGGGTTTAGTTGGCACACCATGTCTACATCTTCTTGCGTAAAGACGCCTTTTACTACAAAGGGAATTCCTTTTGCGTTTACAAACTTTTGTAACTGAGAAAGTTGAGATGCGGTCTTTTGTTCCAAGTGAACTTTGTTTCTCATTGTGACAATGTTATAACTGTCAATGTCAACTCCGCAGGCGTCCATAATTTTTTCTGCCCATTCAATGCGTTCAAAAATTTTTTCGTTAGAGTAGGGTTTTATAAAGACAGATGCTTGTGCGTGTTCATTTTTTACAGCTTCAATACCAAAGAGCAGTTTTTCGTCTGGGCATCCGTCTCCAATAGAAAGCAGTGCCTTTGCATTAAGACAAGCTTGTACTAAATCTGTGTAAAAGAGTTTTTCTTCTGCATAACCGACATTCTCTACTGCTCCAGTCATGGGTGCAAGTCGTATCTGTGCAGAACTTTCTTGTACTTTAGCTAGTGTTTCTGGATCAAGTTTTTTATATGCTTCTTTCCACGCTGCACAGTTGAGAATAAAGTTTTTGCTTTGGTTGGGGCCACCCATTCCAGGCATTTGTCCTTTACAACCGTAACCGTTACACACTTTACAGTTGCGACATTTAAACTGCGTTTTTGTTTCCATGTTAATCTCCAAGACAAGTTCCAACTTCTCGTGCTGCCAAAATCATGGGGTGATCAAGCGGAATGTGTTTTACTTTCCCCGCAACATCTTCGAGGGGAACAGCAACAATTTGAGAGTTTTGTAGAGCAATCAGAGTTCCAAATTTTTTTTCTGCAAGGAAGTGAGCTGCACTTGTTCCAAACTGAGTTGCAAGAATTCTGTCGTAAGAAGAAGGAGTTCCTCCGCGTTGTAAGTAGCCTAAGACTGTAACGCGTGACTCAAGACCTGTTGCTTCTTCAAGTTCATGTGCAACCCTGTAGGCAATCGAGTAGGGCATTGCTGCTCTTGCTTTTTTGAAAGACTTTTTGTCTAACAGTGCTTCTTCGCGACTCATTGCTCCTTCTGCAACAACAATTATAGAAAAGTTTTTTCCTGCATCGCGTCGAGCCATAACTTGTTTTGCAACCGACTGAATGTTGTAGGGAATTTCTGGAATCAGTATGACATCTCCTCCACCTGCAATGCCTGCATATAATCCCAGCCAGCCTGCTTTGTGTCCCATAACTTCTATAACCATAATGCGACTGTGACTGTGTGCGGTTGTGTGTAAACGGTCAATGGCATCGGTTGCAACATCAAGTGCTGTGTGAAAGCCAAAGGTCATGTCTGTACATTCAATGTCGTTGTCTATTGTTTTGGGAAGTCCTATAACAGGAATGCCTTCTGCAGCAAGACGACTTGCGGTTGTGTTTGTTCCATTGCCACCAATGCAAACGACTGCATCAAGATTCCATTCTTTTATATTTTTTTTGATAGCCTGAATGGGTAAGAGTCCTGTTTTGGGATCGGGAATGGGATTTTTAAAAGGTTTATCTCTTGCGGTTCCTAAAATTGTTCCGCCTTCAGTTAAAAGCCCTACCAGTGAATCTGCGGTAAGGGGAACCATATCTCCATTAACAAGACCTCGATATCCATTCTTTATGCCGATAGCTTCCATGCCGTACTGAATCATTGCGGTACGACACACTGCCCGAATGGCAGCATTGAGTCCGGGAGCATCACCTCCGCTGGTAAGTATGCCAAATCGTTTAACCTGAGCCATACATACAGTATAACAGACAAATTTAAAAAATGCACGAAAAAGTTTTTACAGATTGAGCGTTCCTATTTCTTCTGTTTTTGTTTTGATTTTTTTGTTTTTAAAGCGAGGACTTTGTGAGTCAAGTTCTTCTAATTCTTCTTGGCTTGCATAGCTTGCTGTTGTTCCGTCGTAAGGATTAGGTTTGTCGTAGGGAGTAGCCATAGGTCTAGGTCTTGTTCCGCTTGACTGATAGGGCTTCGTTTGAACACTTTCTTTTTCTTGTGTTTTTCGTTTACCGCTTGTTTTGGGAGCAACCAGTAAGCCAAAAAGACTGCCACTTATGCCTGCTGCAAGACAAGTGAATGTTCCTACATTTCGCTGCATAAAGGAAATAAATGCTATGCTTGAAGTGCGTGTTGCTGTGGTAAAATGTATTGAAGCGCTGTACATCTGTTGAGCGAGATACATAAGAAAAAGAAGAATCCATGCAATTTGAATTTGTTTTTGTTCCAGCCCATGAAGTATTGCAAGAAGAATGAGTGTGAACACAAATGCTGACTGTCCCGTAAGATTTTGTGGAATAAGACATGCGTTGAGTACACCTGAAATAAATGTGCATATAACTGCCATGAGTGCAAGCATTGCTGAACCGTATCGTTCTTCCATTTGGGAACCTAAAAGCAAAATGAATATTGAACTAATAAGAAGCGACTCCCAAGAAAAACTTCCCAATAGATGTGTAAAAAGACGGATGTATTCTGCAATAGATGCAAAGTTAAAAGGACTGTCACTTGCTCCGTTACCGTGGCTCGTAAATGCTAGTGCAATAAGATTCCCTTTGAATGCAATACTGTCCAAAAGAAAAATAAAGAGCATTGCTAACACAAGTGAAAGAGAAAAGGGTGCATTGTAATCAATCTTATAAGAAAGTTTTTTTGCCATACCGTAAGTGTAAAGCCAAATGTTTGATTTGTCAAAGTAAAACTAAAATTCTTCTATGAGTTTTTGTGCAAGTTTAGTTACTTCTTCTGCTCCTGAAACAAGAACAGCTCCCATGCCTAAAGAAAGCGGAAGAGCAAGATCTATGTCGTAACGATCTCCGACTGCAATGCTTTTTTCGTAAGAAGTGTTTGCAAGGGAAAGGGCAGTGTCTATAATTTCTTTGCTTGGTTTTGATTTGTAACAGGTATCAAGGCCCACAATGTCTGGAAGAATTGAATCAAGCCCTACTGCTTTAAGGGTTCGTCTTGCCGCTTGAACTGGATTATTTGTTACGCATATTAACTTCATCTTTTTTTGTAATTCAGAAAGTGCATGAATTAAATCGGTGTTAGGAAAAAGATATTTTTCTGGTTCAAGCAAAGAATTGCGCCACTTTATGCTTGTTTGAATGTCGACACCAAAAGCAGTAAAAGCGTTTCCTAAACTTATTTTTTTCCCGTCGTGTTCGGTCGCCCATTTTTTTCTATAGGCCTGAATCATGTTGCGAGCTTCTTCTTCTGTTATGTTGTGAATGTGAGCGTAGTGTCGTACTTGCACATCAACTTGTTCTGCAACATATTCTTTGCTTGTGTAGAGTGTGCCGTCTATGTCAAAAAGAACAGCTTCTATTTTTTCTGGTAACTGGTAAAAGGTCATGCGTCTTTCCTTTTACATAGTTTTTGTGCTGCTTCTTTTATGTTTTTAAATGTTTTAATTCCGCAGAAAGCAAAAATTGCATCTCCAATCAATTCTGCATCAGTGCAAAGGGGAACATGAAGTTCAAGTCCAGTCAACTTACTTTTGTATGCATTCCACTCAGCATTTGACGCTTGTCCTCCCGTAACTGCAAGTGCATGGGGAAGAGGGCTGCCTGCTTTTTGAGCTTCTTCGGTAAGTGTTGTCACGGCCTGAACAATTTGATTACTTATGTCTTGAATTAAAGCTTTGCCCTGAGAAAGAACCGCTTTGTCTGTTATGCAAGTGTCTTTTGTGTCATCGCTTAACAGAGTATGCACAATGTCTGCATGACTTACAGTGTGTCCTTGTGTTCTTTCTACTAACTGGCGGTATGCAGAAAAGCGAGAGCCTGTGTCTGGAAGTAAAACGCTTGCATTCCATAAGCCAGGAATGACTGACGGTAATGTTCGTATTAGCGGATGAGAGAGTGCTTTGTTTGTACAAAGATTTATGCCTTCGCTTGAACCAGCTCTGTCGCAAAGACATCCTTCTTGTAAGGTATTTGTTCCTACAAGAGCCGCTACAAAGTCTGGTGAGCCTGCAAAAACAGGAAGGTCTACAAGGTCTTGGGGACATGATTTAATTGAACAATGAAGTCCTCCTAAAAAAGTTCCTGGAGTAACAAAAGGAGGAAACTTACTGGTGTCAATTTTTTGTTCTGAACAAAAGGCATCTGCTTCTGTCCAATATGCGGGTGTGAATCGTTCTTCTGGAAGAATGGTAACTGCTCGTCCTGTTAACTGCCATAACAAAAACTCTGGTCCGCTAAATAAATGTTTACTTATGCGGTAAGACAGAAAGTGTTGTTCCTTAAAAAAAGCAATGCGAGGTAAAAATAACGAGGGAGTTTGAACTGAACTTTCTACGCTGATAGCTTCTTTCCACAAAAGTGTTGTTCCGTCATCGCTTACTACGGTAGGTCCGTTGCCACTTATACAAACTGCATCTGGAGTAAAGGGAATGCTTCGTGCACAACAAGAACTGCGCATCTTTTCTACTGCCTGAAAAAATGCAGAAAGCCACTCCGTTGAGGCGTGGCTTGTTCCGTACAGATAAAAAGGAATTCTGCTTTGGGCAAGAGGCAAGCCGTCTTCGTTGATGAGGGCGGCTTTAAGAGATGAAGTACCTATGTCAGCGCTCAGTACTGTCATTGCCTTTTTCGTTCTTGCTTGCTTTTATCATTTTGTCGATAATTGAACGGTTATCTAAAAGATCGCTCAGTGACTGTCCGTGATGCAAGCGAGTAATTACATTTGCAAAAAGACCGCTTACGTTGGTGCTTATGTACCATTCGCGTTTAAGCAAGTCTTCGTGATATACAGCATTTGTTCCGATGATGCGGTAGAACAAACCTTTTTTGTATGCTTCGTCAAAGAGTTCAACTGCGTTACCAGTAAAGAATGGCAAACTGATTGCTGCAATAACTTTTGTTGCTCCCTGTTCATGCAAGTATTCCATTGCTTTAAGCAGAGTGCCACCTGTTCCCAGCATGTCGTCTGCAAGGAAAGCAACTTTACCACGAACATCACCCAAGAGTTTAATGCTCTTAATGTTTGTGCTTTTTGCATCTTGTGTAACAACAGAATAGTCGCGCTCTTTGTAAATCATAGCAAGCGGTTTTTTAAGACCTGTTGCATAGAATTTGTTGCGGTCAATAGCGCCAGTGTCTGGACTAACAACAACTAAATCTTCTTCTGCAAAGTCTACGATGCGTGACAGTTCGCGGATAATCTGATAACTTGCGTGTAAGTTTTCAAGATGTGTGTGAGCAAAAGCGTTGATAATTTCGCGTGAGTGAATGTCGAGTGTAATGATGCGATCAACTTCCATGCTTTCGTAGATGTGTCCTAAGAGAGCAGCGGTAAGTCCTTCGCGACCCTTCTTTTTGTGCTGGCGGCTGTAAGGATAAACGGGAAGAACCAATGTTATTTGGCGAGCTCCTGCCTGACGAACAGTATCGATGGTACACAAAAGACTCATGACATGATCGTTAACAGAAAGACGCATTTGGTTTTTGCCGTCGTTAAGAGTCAGCATTTCGTGGTTTTCAACATCTTGGAAAATGAAGACATCTTTGTCACGGATACATTCGTTTATTTCAGCTTTGAATTCTCCGTTTGCAAAGTAAGTGAACCGTGCATCAACCTTAAAAACAGGAGGCCGATATTTGTCAATAGCTCCTTTAACGCAAAGGTCACTGGTGCGTAAATCGTTGTCCAGATTGATTTGCTGAACAAGTTTATCCTTGTCCATTCCGTAGCGTTTTGAAATAACATCGTTTTTGAGTGTAAAGCGATGTTTGTACATGTGGCGTAAATGAGTGATTACTTCGTTAGCAAAAGACTCTCCACCGGGACAAGCGACCACTGCCAGGTCAGTCGGTTCAGAATACGGCATTTGATTCCCCTTGTAAAAATCGATGCCCTATTGTAGCGAATTCTACGAGGGAATTCAAGGGTAGAGAATTTGGAGTATGAATGGCAACTGTACATCTCAATGTAAAAATGGTAAATGCCAATCTAACGGGAAAATAAAAAAAACGCTTACTACTTAGGCAAAACTACGGTCACTCCCGGTGTAAATGCGCCTCCGTCACGGCTTCAGTCGCTACGCTCCTTGCAGATGTTCCGGCGTCCCCTTTCCCCCTCCGTGCCCTCAATTCTTAGCACCGTGCCCTCAATTTCTTAGCACCGTGCCCTTTCTTTTACCGCTACAACAAGCACTTTGTGCGACTTTACTTACATTAACACAAAACTCATGCCATTCACAGTTCACTGTGGGACGTTTCTTTAATTTTAGATTTTTCTCCCTACAGATTATCGTTGTATCTTAAACTGATTTAGATTAACACAAAATAAGGACAGGGTAGAGAATTTGGAGAGTGA
>ODAI014231859.1_pt1 | contig 13566 bp, 10 predicted proteins | sample 1539321 | NCBI WGS metagenome assembly ODAI01 (sample SAMN02144231, study PRJEB22623) | gut metagenome | biome: sheep rumen | host: Ovis aries | place: New Zealand
CTCTTGGTACAGATTATTGCGCGTATCATCTTCATGCCTCCTGCAGTACTGCCTGCACATGCTCCTACTGCCATGATGACTACCGTGGGCATCCAATATTGGTCTCCCCATGCAACATAGTCAAACTTCTGTGCCGAGAATCCTGTGCTGCTTATAACCGTGGCAACATGGAAGAATGATGTACGCAAGGTTTCTTCAAAGCCTAACGGAAGGACAGACATATCCTTGTTTGAGTGTGAGAAGGTGAAAAGTACAAAGAAAAATGCTGTCATGCATAGGACTACGCTCAGAAATACCTTTACTTCCTCGTTTTGTTTCAGTACATACCATTTTCTCATGCTTGCATAATAGAAGAGGGAAAAGTTTATGCTTGACAATACCATGAATATTGCGCAAACGTATTCGATGTACTTGGAATGAAAATATGCTATGCTTTGCGAATGGGTGCTGAATCCGCCTGTGGCTATTGTTGAAAGGGAATGACAGACGGCATCGTATATATTCATTGGTCCCAGGTAATACAATCCTGTACAGATTAGGGTAAGTACCAGGTATATGATTAGCAGTCGCCTTGCCGTTGAGCCTATTTTAGGTCTTATCTTGTCCAGTCCTATACCGGTTACCTCGGCTGAGAATATGTTGTTGTTTTTCATTTCACTTACGGGTATAAGTGCAAACGAGAAAACAACAATTCCCAGTCCTCCAATCCACTGTGTAAGCGAGCGCCAGAATCGCAGTGCATGGGTCATGGAGTCTATATCTGTTATGACTGTGGCTCCCGTGGTGGTAAAACCGGACATTGTCTCGAAAAAGGCACTTGCTATATCCATTTTCTGTATCAGAATAAATGGTATCATGCCTATCACCGAAAATATCACCCAGGAAAGGGTTACTATCAAAAACGAATCGGCGCGTGTGAAACGCTTGTTGTCCTTGTCCATCTTACTAAGACGGATGCATATCCTTCCGATGACAAAACTGATGGATGCTGAAAGGAGATATGCCCACCAGTCATGTTCTTCGTAGATAAGACTGACAAACATTGCAAGGAGCAGGAATACTCCTTCCATGCAGAGCAATATGCCGAAAATACTCTTCTTCACTTGTCAAGTGCGTGTTTGGGATAGTCTATGGTATAGTGCAGACCCCGGCTTTCCTTTCGTTCCAGTGCCTGACGTGTTATGAGATAACCTACGTTAATCATATTGCGCAGTTCGCATATATCCTTTGTGGGCTTGACGCGTTTGAACAGGTGTTCGGTCTCTTCGTACAGCAGGTCCAGGCGCTCCCATGCACGGTGCAGACGCAGGTCGCTGCGTACTATGCCTACGTATGTGGACATTATCTGGTTTACCTCGCGTGCATCTTGGGCAATGAGTACCTTTTCCTCGTTGGACATTGTGCCATTGTCATTCCACTCCGGTATTTTTTCGTTAAAGGTATAATTGTCAATTTCGTCAACCGAATGTCTGGCTGCTGCATCGGCATATACCACAGCTTCTATAAGCGAATTGCTTGCAAGTCTGTTACCACCGTGCAGACCTGTGCATGAACACTCGCCTACTGCATATAGGCGTCTGATACTGGATTGGGCATTTAGGTCAACCTTGATTCCACCGCACATATAATGGGCGCATGGTGCAACGGGAATGTATTGTTTTGTGATGTCTATTCCGATACTCAGGCACTTGGCATATATGTTTGGGAAATGGTGTTTTGTTTCCTCGGGATCCTTGTGTGTAACATCCAGACATACATGCTCAAGACCATGTATCTTCATCTCGTTGTCTATGGCGCGTGCCACAATGTCGCGTGGGGCAAGGGAAAGACGATCATCGTACTTTTGCATGAATTCCTTTCCGTCAGGCAGTCGCAGGATACCTCCGTATCCTCGCATGGCTTCTGTTATGAGGTATGCCGGATGGCGTTCAGCCGGATTGTATAGTGCTGTGGGGTGGAACTGTACAAATTCCATATCCCTGACCTTGCCTTTTGCACGGTACACCATGGCAATACCGTCACCCGTTGCTATGTTGGGATTGGTGGTTGTTGCATATACTGCTCCGGTTCCTCCGGTAGCAATAAGTGTGACGCGTGAGAGATAGGTGTCAATCTTTGCTGTTTCTGGATTCAGTATATATGCACCGAAACACTCGATGTCCGTATTGCGGCGTGTCACACGTATTCCCAAATGATGTTGTGTGATTATCTCAACGGCAAAGTGATTTTCCAACACTTCGATATTGGGATCCTTGCGCACGGCTTCCATCAGGCCTCGCTGAATTTCAAAACCGGTATCATCTGCGTGATGTAGTATGCGGAATTCGCTATGTCCACCCTCGCGGTGAAGGTCAAACTCGCCGTTATCCTTCTTGTCGAAATTAACTCCCCATGAGAGAAGGTCCCTTATTCCGGCTGGACCTCCCTTTACTACCTGTTCGACTGCCTCGGGGTCGGAAATATAATCACCCGCAATGATTGTATCCTGAATGTGTTTTTCAAAATTATCCACCATCAGGTCCGTTACTGATGCTATACCTCCCTGTGCCTTGGCTGTATTAGCTTCGTCCAGAGTGGTTTTGCAGACAAGTGCTATGCGTCCCTTGCCGCTTTTACTGACCTTCAGTGCATAGCTCATACCGGCTACACCACCACCTATTATCAGAAAATCGTACTTTTTTATCATGACCAGTTTTTTATTTACTTGTTATAGATTCCATTGATTTTAAAAAATCAATTCGCGCACAAAGATACCAAAAAAGTGGCAAGATATGTCCTGCATGTATATTTTTTTATACTTTTGCACATAAAAACAATTTTTTATGATGCGTAAACTAATAATTATATTGTCGGCTGTAGTGCTTGTATCGTGTTCGTCTTCACGGTATGGTGCAGTAAACAAACTGTGCAGAGGCAATATTTCAAATACTAGTCTTGTGGGTATATGTGTGTATGATTTGGATAAGAAAAAGGTTGTTTATGAATACAATGCTGACCAGCGTATGCGGCCTGCCTCGTGCATGAAGGTACTGACTGCAATTACGTCGCTAAAGTATCTTGGTCAGGGATACATATATACGCCGCAGGTTGACAGCAGAGGATGGGGATGGTGCTGGGATGATGCCGAGACAAATGCAATTCCGTGGAAAGCGTCACAGCAATATACTGTTGCCGGTGCAATTGTTCCTATGATGAAGAATAGTGACAATCTGATGGCCGAAGGTATATTCAATGAACTGTCTAAGCCATATACACGGTCAGGTTCTGTTGCTTGCATTAACAATATGCTGGTTGCAGCAGGTGTTGATACCATGCAATGCAAAATAGCTGATGGCAGTGGTCTTTCGTTGTATAACTATGTAACGCCACGTGCTTTGGTTAAGGCGTTGATATATGCATATAATAACGATGAAATCTATAAAAAACTATATCCAGCCCTTCCTATTGCCGGTGTTGACGGTACGCTCAGGAAGCGTATGAGGGGTACTGCTGCAGAAGGAAACGTACATGCCAAGACGGGAACGGTAACAGGCATAGTATCATTGGCAGGATACTATCGTGCACGCAACGGTCACAATATGTGCTTTTCCATAATAAACCAGGGAGTATCAACGTCAGGTGCAGGGCGTAGTTTTCAAGACCGTATATGCGTCCTGTTATGTAAGTAGGTCAGAACATTTTTCTGATGCGTTGTATTCCGTTTACAAGGGCATCTACGTCATCTGTAGTATTGTATAGGGCGAAACTTGCCCTGCATGTTCCTTCGATACCCAGGCGCCGCATCAGGGGTTCGGCACAATGATGACCTGTTCTGACGGCAATGCCCAATCTGTCCAGCAGTGTTCCCATATCCAGGTGATGAATATTTCCAACCTGGAATGATATTACTGCATCATGGTTAGTCTTGGGACCGAAAATTACCATTTCATCGATTTCAAGCATCTGAGAAATAGCATATTGCGTCAGCTCCTGCTCATACCTGTATATATTGTCTATACCTATGGATGATACATAATCCAGGGCCTTTGCAAGTCCTGTTGTTGCAATATAGTCAGGTGTACCTGCCTCGAATTTGTACGGAAGGTCGTTGAAGGTTGTCCCGTTGAACGACACCGTCTTGATCATATCGCCGCCACCCATGTAAGGAGGCATTTTCTCAAGCCACCGCTCCTTGCCATACAGGACTCCTACTCCAGTAGGTCCGTATATCTTGTGGCCACTGAATGCATAGAAGTCACAATCCATATCCCGGACGTCCACAGCGAAATGGGGTGTACTCTGTGCCCCGTCTATCAATGTTGGAACACCGTGTTCGTGTGCAATGCGTATTATTTCCCTGACTGGGTTGATGGTTCCCAGAACGTTGCTGACGTGCGTGCAACTGACAATCCTGGTACGTTCGTTAAACAGAGACTTGTAGCCTTCCATATCCAGAACCCCGTCATCGCTGATAGGAATCACCCGCAGCACAATACCTGTGCGCTGTGCTGCAATTTGCCACGAGACGATATTACTGTGGTGCTCCATCTCGCTCACGATAACTTCGTCGCCTGCCTTCATAAAGGCATCAGCAAAGCACGTTGCTACCAGGTTTATGCTTTCGGTAGTACCGCGTGTAAATATAATTTCGCTTGTCTTGCCTGCATTTATAAACCTGCGTACGGTTTCACGGCTTGACTCGTGCAGGTCCGTAGCCTGCTGGCTAAGAAAATGCACGCCGCGATGGACATTGGCGTTTACGTTGAAATATTCATCAGTCATCGCATCAACCACACAGCGCGGTTTCTGCGTGGTTGCGGCATTATCCAGATAAACCAGCGGATATTTATCGTAAATGACCTTGCTCAGGATGGGAAAATCCTTACGTACCCTATTTATATCGTACATTGCAGTATATTGTTACTTACACAGTTTACATCCCTCGCACTTGCTCAGTTCACCGCGCAGTCGTTTGTCAACCTGGAAATGCAGGCGGTCACGGAGCGGCTGGAGCGGAATGGTTTCGATAACTTCGGTTATGAATGCTGATTTCAGTAACAGTCGTGCCTCGTCAATACCTATTCCTCTCTGCATCATATAGAACAGGGCATCATCGCCCAACTGTCCTACGGTACTGCCATGCGAACACTTGACGTCATCGGCATATATCTCCAGCATAGGCTGGGTGTACATGCGTGCCGAATCGGTTGCGCACAGGTTGGCATTTGTCATGGACGAGGAGGTCTTCTGAGCACCTTCACTAACATACACAATACCGGCAAATGCACCTACGGCACTGTCGTCCAGAATGTACTTGTACAGTTCGTTTGATGTGCAATGCGGAACCAGATGTTCTATACGCGTATTATTATCCACATGCTGCATCTTGTCGGCAATTACACAGCCGTTCAGACTAACTTCCGCACCTTCGCCAGCCAGCCGGACGGTACAAGTATTGCGGGTATGGCCGTTAAAGAGGCTAAGCGAGGTATGTCTGACACTTGCGTTGCGGTCCTGGTGAATATATATGTTGCTGTACCTTGTGCAAAGAAGATGTGTTTCCTCAATCTCGTAGATGTTAAGGTTACTGTTTTCACCGGCAAAGGCCTCGATAACCTGATTTGTCAGGAATCTGCTGTCGTTAACCGCGCGGTCGGTAATGATTATGTCTGCCTGGGCACCTTCGTCCAGAATAATAAGCAGACGGCGGTTAACCATGGTATCATTAGTACCCTTTAGTATATTGCTGATCTGTATGGGATGCTGGGGACGTGTGTTGCGGGGTATATGTACCAGCAGGGTATCCACGCTGAGCATTGTATTCAGACACACGACTGCATCATTATGGTCGGCAATTGTGTTATAGTAAGGTGTAACATCAACAGGCGCACTGCCTATTCGATAGCAGTGGCTGGGCAGTTCATCTGTCAGCGCAGTCAGCGCTATGCCATAGTCGGGTTCGAAATCAAGCCCGACATCGGTATATTTGTACCGTTCGGACTTTCTGTCAGGGAACCCCAGCCATCTGAATCTGTCCAATGCTGCCTGGCGCTGGGCGTTCATCACGTCGCACGAACGCGCAAACAGGGTGTCCCTGACATTGTCGTAGAAGTCAGTATATTGCTTGGTACCGCTCATAATCCAACCTCTTCCTTAATCCAGTCGAATCCCCTGTGTTCTATCATTTCTGCCAGTGTAGCATCGCCGGTCTTGACGATACGGCCGTCAATCATGACACTTACCACATCAGGTTTAAGGTAATCCAGCAGACGTACATAGTGTGTGATTACCATGGCGCTTGTATTGGGTTTACGCAACTTGTTGAAGCCTTCTGCCACAATGCGCAGGGCATCCACGTCAAGGCCCGAGTCTGTCTCGTCCAGAATGCAGAACTCAGGTTCCAGCATAGCCATCTGGAAAATCTCGTTGCGTTTCTTCTCACCGCCCGAAAAGCCTTCGTTGACCGAACGGCTTGTAAGCTTGGTGTCCAGTTCTACAATCTTGCGTTTCTCGCGCATGAGCTTCAGAAAATCACCGGCACTGAGCTGTTCGCGTCCCTGAGCCTTGTAGCGTGCATTTACGGCAGCCCTCATGAAGTTTGTCATGCTGACACCCGGAATCTCGACAGGTTGCTGGAATGACATGAATATACCCATGTTGGCACGCTCGTCGGGCTTAAGCTCCAGCAGGTTCTGTCCGTTGAACGTAATCTCGCCCTGTGTGACCCGATACAGCGGATTTCCCACAATTACGTTGCTAAGTGTTGACTTACCCGCACCGTTGGTACCCATGATTGCATGAATCTGACCATCCTGTATAGTCAGGTTTACGCCCTTTAATATCTCTTTGCCATTGATACTGGCATGCAAGTTCCTAATTTTTAACATACTATCCAATACTACCTTCCAAACTGACCCCTAACAGTTTCTGAGCCTCTACGGCAAACTCCATAGGCAGTTTATTAATAACATCCTTGGCATATCCGTTTACAATCAGCGAAACGGCATCCTCGGTATTTATACCACGTTGCTGGCAGTAAAAAAGCTGCTCCTCGCTGATTTTAGACGTAGTAGCCTCATGTTCAACAATTGCGCTGCTGTTCCGGACATCCATATACGGGAAAGTATGAGCCCCGCATTTACTTCCAAGCAGCAGCGAATCGCACGACGAGTAGTTGCGCGCTCCCTGTGCCGATGGAGCAACCTTGACAAGACCGCGGTACGAGTTCTGGCTCCTGCCTGCACTGATACCCTTGCTGATAATCGTCGATTTTGTATTCCTGCCGATATGAATCATCTTGGTACCCGTATCAGCCTGCTGAAAATTGTTTGTAACGGCAACCGAATAGAATTCAGCCTGCGAGTTGTCACCGCTCAGCACGCACGATGGATATTTCCATGTTACGGCACTTCCCGTCTCCACCTGTGTCCACGAAAGTCTGCTGTTTGCCCCGCGCAGATGTCCGCGCTTGGTAACCAGGTTCAGCACCCCACCCTTTCCGTTCTTGTCACCCGGATACCAGTTTTGCACGGTCGAATACTTCACCTCGGCATTATCCTTGACCACAATCTCGACAATAGCCGCATGCAGCTGGTTCTCGTCACGCATGGGAGCCGTACAACCCTCCAGATAGGACACATAGGCATCATCATCGCAGACTATCAGGGTACGTTCAAACTGTCCCGTACCCCTTGCATTGATGCGGAAATACGTACTCAGTTCCATCGGACAGCGCACACCCTTGGGTATGTAAACAAACGAACCGTCCGAGAAAACGGCCGAATTAAGTGCAGCGAAGTAGTTGTCGCGGTACGGAACCACACTGCCCAGATATTCCCTGACCAAATCCGGATGCTCCCTGACAGCTTCGCTTATGCTCATGAAGATGATGCCCATCTCTTTCAGTTTGGCACTGAAGGTAGTCTTGACGCTCACGCTGTCCATCACGGCATCAACGGCAGTACCTGCCAGAGCCATGCGTTCCTCGAGCGGAATACCAAGCTTGTCGAACGTCTTCATCAGTTCGGGATCAATCTCCTTGCTATCTCCACTCATTGCAGACTTGGTTGGGTCGGCATAGTAACTGATATCCTGATAATTGATTTCGGGCATATCCAGATGTCCCCATTCAGGCTGTTTCTGTCCTGCCCAATAGCGATAAGCCTGCAGGCGGAACTCCAAAAGCCATTCGGGCTCACCTTTCTTTTCCGAAATCAGGCGCACCACATCCTCGGACAACCCCTTGTCGATGACCTCGGTTTCCACATCGGTGGTAAACCCATACTCGTAGTCCTTGTTTACAATGTCTCTAGTAATGTCTTCCATTCATGCACCTTATCGGCCATCAAAGCCAAAACACCAATCAAAAAGCCCCATTTCACCACACCTACCACAGCACCCAGCAACCTGTTCATCAGTCCGCCAACAATAGTGAAGTCCAGCGTTTTGGTTATTACCGATGCAACCATGCCCAAAATTATCGGGGTGGCTATCCACACCAGGATAAACATCATCACGCTGTCATTCACATCACTATACACTTTCCATGCGATAAAGAGGCCCAGGAAGAAGCCGGCCGTCGAAGCCAGCTCCTTGACCAGTCCTCGTTTAAAACCGCACACCGCACCCCATGCAAGGAGTGCAAGAACTATGATATCTGTCGTTGACACAGGCCGTTACAGTTTAGCCTTAACCTCGATTTCGGCAAACGTCTCGATAATATCACCCTCCTTCAGGTCGTTGTAGTTCTGTAGCGAGATACCGCACTCGAAGTTTGTCGTAACCTCCTTGACATCGTCCTTGAATCGCTTCAGTGCATTTATGGCACCGGTGAATATAACGATGCCGTCGCGAATTACGCGAGCCTTGTTGGTACGACTGACCTTACCGTCCATGACATAGGCACCGGCAACGGTACCCACCTTGCTGATGTGGTAAACCTGACGGACCTCGACCTGAGCCGTAACCTCTTCCTTGATTTCGGGTGACAGCATACCCTCCATGGCATCCTTCACCTCCTCGATTGCATCATAGATTACGCTGTACTGACGGATATCGACACCCTCCTGCTCTGCCAGGTGGCGTGCCTGTGCACTGGGTCGTACCTGGAAGGCTATGATGATGGCATCTGATGCAGCAGCCAGGGTAACGTCGCTCTCGCTTATCTGACCCACGGCCTTGTATATGACATTTACCTTTATCTTCTCGGTTGACAGTCGCTCGAACGAATCCTTCAGAGCCTCGATCGAACCGTCCACGTCACCCTTGACAAGCAAGTTCAGTTCCCTGAAGTCACCCAGGGCAATGCGGCGCCCAATCTCGTTCAGGTCAACACGCTTCATCGTACGCAGACCCTGTTCGCGTGCCAGTTGCTCGCGCTTGGTAGCAATGTCGCGAGCCTCCTGATCGCTTTCCATCACGTGGAATGTATCACCGGCAGTCGGGGCTCCGTTAAGGCCCAGGATGGTAGCTGCCTGCGAGGGACCGATACTGTCAATCTTCCTGCCGCGCTCGTCAAACATAGCCTTCACGCGTCCATAGTTGGTACCTGCAAGAACCACGTCACCAACCCTCAGCGTTCCGTTGCTGACCAGCAAAGTAGCTACATATCCACGGCCCTTGTCCAGAGATGACTCGATGATTGAACCTGTGGCCTTGCGGTTGGGATTGGCCTTCAGCTCCAGCATCTCGGCCTCCAGCAGGACTTTCTCCAACAGTTCCTTCACTCCGGTACCCATCTTGGCACTAATATCCTGTGACTGGTATTTACCGCCCCAGTCCTCGACCAGGAAGTTCATCGCAGCCAGTGCCTCCTTGATTTTGTCAGGATTGGCACTGGGCTTGTCTATCTTGTTTATGGCAAACACTATAGGCACGTTTGCAGCCGTTGCATGTGCAATGGCCTCCTTAGTCTGTGGCATGATGTCATCGTCCGCAGCAACGATAATTATGGCGATATCCGTTACTTGTGCACCGCGGGCACGCATGGCTGTAAAAGCCTCGTGACCCGGAGTGTCCAGGAATGTCACATGACGTCCGTCCTCGAGCGTTACGTTGTATGCACCGATGTGCTGTGTAATGCCACCAGCCTCACCGGCTATCACATTAGACTGGCGGATATAGTCCAACAACGACGTCTTACCGTGGTCCACATGACCCATGACGGTAACAATAGGAGCACGTGGTACCAAATCCGATTCATCGTCCTCGACCTCGACAACTGCCTCGCTTACATCTGCACTGACATACTCGGTCTTGAAACCATACTCGTCGGCAACAATGTTGATAGTCTCTGCATCCAGGCGCTGGTTAATGCTCACCATGATACCAATCTGCATACAAGTACCGATAACCTGGGTCACCGGAATGTTCATCATGGTAGCCAGCTCGTTGGCAGTAACGAACTCGGTCAGCTTCAGTACCTTGTTCTCGGCCATCTCGTGCTTTATCTCCTCGGCCATCTGCTCGCGTATGGCATCACGCTTCTCGCGACGGTACTTGGCACCCTTGCCCATCTTGTTCTTGTTGGTCAGACGAGCCAGTGTCTCGCGAACCTGCTTTGCAACTTCCTCTTCGCTTACTTCCTGCTGCTGAATCTGCTGCTTGGGTGCATTCTTTTTTTTCTTCTTGCCCCCACCCTGCTGGTTCTGTGCGTTATTGTTGCTGTTTTTATTGTTGCGCTGCTCATTGATTACGGCATTCACGTCCACACGCTCCTTGCCGATACGCTGACGCTTTTTGTTGGCCTTGTCCTGTTGCATTTTTTCCTCGCGCTCCTTCTTGCGCTCGTCCTTGCTCTTCTTCTTGGGACGTGTAATGGAATTGATGGACGAAAGGTCAATATGCCCCTGTACCTTCAGTTCCGGAACGTTCTGCTGAGGTGTGTTCAGGCGGAACACACCATTCTTCATCGTACCCGTAACCTTTCCGTCGGTTATTATCTGCTCGTCTTTGTCAGTATTTACCTCCTCGGGTTTGCCTGTTTCGACCGCAGGTTCAGCAGCAGGCTTGTCCACAGGCTTGATGACAGGTTCATTGGGCAATTCCTCTACAGGCTCCTTGGCAGGTTCTGCCTTCGCAGCCTTTGGCTTGTCCAGGTCAATATGACCAACCACCTTGGGGGTCATCTTGGCTTTCTCCTCGGCACGCCTGCGTGCTTCTGCCTCGGCCTTCGCCTTCGCCTCTGCCTCAGCAGCAAGCTTAGCCAGCTGACGCTCTTTCTCCTTACGCTCCTTCTCCTCTTTCTGCTGCTGGATTTTCTCCTTCGCAGTATCGCGCAATGTGCTGTCGGGCTTGAATTCCTTCAGAAGCAGTTCGTACTGCTCGTCCGAGATTTTTGCATTCATGTTTGTCTCCACGTCAGCAAAACCCCTATTCTGCAGAAACTCTACAGCAGTTTGCAAACCTACGTTGCATTCCTTTATTGCCTTGTTTAACCTTACACTCATCTGTTCTCTGTTGTTTTAGGGATTTTATTTGTCAAACTCGCTCGACAGTATTCGGATTACCTCGTCAATAGTCTCTTCCTCCAGATCGGTACGCTCAATCAGATCCTCGCGGCTGGTACCCAGGACGGCACGTGCTGTATGCAGGCCTATCTTCTCCAATTCCTCGATAATCCACGGCTCTATGTCATCTGCAAACTCCTGAAGGCTTACGTCGTCCTCCTCCTCGATACCGTCACGGTAAACGTCTATTGTATAGCCTGTCAGCATACTAGCCAGCTTGATGTTGGCACCGCCCTTACCGATGGCCAGTGAAACCTGCTCGGGGTCAAGGTAAACCTCGGCCTTGACATTCTCCTCGTCAAGTGTAACGGTATTGACAGTTGCAGGACTCAGTGCACGGGCAATCATCAGCTGCTTGTTAGCTGTCCATGGCAGTACATCGATATTCTCGCCGTGCAGTTCGCGCACGATTCCGTGTACACGGGCACCCTTGACACCAACGCAGGCACCTACCGGGTCGATGCGCTCGTCATACGACTCGACAGCCACTTTGGCACGCTCGCCTGGAATGCGGGCAACCTTGTGTATGGTAATCAGACCATCCTGGATTTCGGGCACCTCGGCCTCCATCATGCGCTGCAGGAACATTGGATCCGTACGCGAAATAGTAATCTTGGGATTACCGTTTACATTCTCGACGCTCTTGATTACGGCACGCAATGTCTCGCCCTTGCGGAAGAAATCACCGGGAACCTGCTCGGTCTTGGGCAGTATCATCTCCGTACCCTCATCGTCGTAAACCAGCGTCTCGCGCTTCCAACTCTGGTAAACCTCACCGCTGACAACATCGCCCACACGGTCCTTGTAACGGTTGTACAGGGCATCATGCTCCAGTTCCAGGATGCGGCTTGCCAGTGTCTGACGCAGAGTCAGGATTGCACGGCGGCCAAACTCGCTGAACTCAACTCGCTGGCTCACCTCCTCGCCTTCCTCGTAGTCCTCGTCAATCAGACGGGCCTCGCTCAGGCTTATTTCCATATTGGGATTCTTCACCTGGCCGTCAGCCACAACCGTACGGTTCCTGTAGATTTCGAAGTCACCCTTAGACGGGTTTACGATTACGTCATAGTTCTCGTCCGAACCATAAATCTTAGCAATAACGCTGCGAAAGCATTCCTCCAGCACTCCGACCAGCGTAGCACGGTCAATGTTCTTTGTCTCATTGAATTCAGCAAACGAATCAATCAGACTCACAGTTTCTGCATTAGTTTTCTTTGTTGCCATTTATCTTTTGTTTAATTTTAGTTCTTGAAATAATACTTGGTATATACAGTATCCTCGTAGCGGAAGGTCCTGGTCACCATCTCCTTGTGAGCACGCTTCTCGCCCTCCTTCTTAACCTTCTCCTCGGCAGTTACCGAGAATGTTTCCCCGTCCACCGCTGTCAGCTCGCCACGATACTTGCTACCGTCCTTCTGCTGTGTCTCCACAGGCTTGCCGATGTGAATCTGATACTGGCGCAAGACCTTGAACGGATATCCCAAACCGGCACTGCCTACCTCCAGTTCGTAATCCTCCTCATCGCGGTCAATGCGCGATTCGATATATCGGCTCAGGTCAGCACAGTCCTCAATCCATACACCATCGGCATGATCAATGACAACCACAATACGGTCATCCGCACTGACACTCACCTCCACCAGGAAGTAATCCTTACCCTCCAGCCATTCGTTCACGGCCTGCTCAACAGCATTCTTGTTAATCATCTATACCCTTTTTAGCCCCCTCCCGACCTCCCAGGGGGGAGAGGAATTTGTTTACTGTTTATTCTTTATCCTATTGGGCTTTCCCCCTTTAATCAAAAGTGAGGAACCTTTGTGTGGGCCCCTCACTTCACGTGCGATTGCGTTGCAAATATACAACAATTCCACATATATACACGCGTGCAAATAGTTAAGACACCGACCAACCCCCTATCTTTTAACATTTTTTATAATTACAAAAACCTTAAAAACATCCTCCTCTGATGTCTTGGTTAATTCATACTCAACTCATACTGATCTCTAGCTGATGTCATGCTGAGCTCTAATTGAGGTCATGTTCATTAATCTGTGAGACTCATTGACAAAAGTATGAGCCA